>ENA-OQAJ01000259-OQAJ01000259.1-human-gut-metagenome-genome-assembly--contig:-NODE-259-length-16794-cov-7.905382_pt1 | contig 16794 bp, 28 predicted proteins | sample MGYA00242736_ERZ504529 | MGnify/ENA primary metagenome ERZ504529 (study PRJEB26092, sample SAMD00036275) | human gut metagenome | host: Homo sapiens | study: EMG produced TPA metagenomics assembly of...
CACAGTCAGGGCCGGGCTTTTATGGTTTTAGGCAATACCGCATAATTCTAGTGCCGATACGGCGAGCGAGGTGCGACAGCTGCTAAGCCAAAAGCGCAGATAATACTGGATGTCTTATCGAGCATTTTGGCAACGCAGATGCCGTGCCGCAGCGCCGGAGCGGTGCTTAAGCCGTAAGGCGAGAATTGTGCGGTGTTGCCTTTATTTATGGATCATACGAACGGGTTATAGAACCGGCCGTACCGGATGGTAACAAACAGGCTGACCAACAGCAGCGCTGCGCCAAAAGCCAGGGCGGCAAAATCCCGCTTGGCAAAGGGGCGCTGGGTGTACCAGGTGCGCTTGCCATTTTTGCCAAAGCCACGCAGCTCCATGGCGTTGCTGATGGTATCAATGCGGTTCAGGCTGGTCAGAATCAGCGGCAGCAGAATACTGACCGAATTCTTGAGCCGTGCAAAGAACGGTTCACTTTTGCCCAGCTCCACGCCGCGGGCCTGCTGGGCCTGGCTGATGCTGTGGTAGTCGCGCTGAATATCCGGGATATAGCGCAGCGCAATGGCAACCGAGTAGCCAACCTTATAGGAGATGCCGATGCTGTTCAGGCTTGCGGCAAACTCGCTGGGGTTAGTGGCGGAAATAAACAAGATAGCCACCGGCAGTGCCACAAAGTATTTGAGCGAGATATTGACCATGTAGAACAGCTGCTCCGCCGTTACATCATACCGCCAGAACAGATGGAACAGCACATGCCGCGTGCCATACAGCGTGGTGCCCTGGTTGGGGTCAAACAAAAAGATGAACAGGTTATTCAGCAGCAGGAATACCAGCATAAAGATCAGCATAAACCGCACTTCGCGCAGTTTGATGTGGCTGAGCTTGAACGCTGCAAAGCTGACGGCCATCAGCCCCAGCAGCACCCAAGTGTTATAGGTGATCATGCTGGCAAAGGTAAACAGCAAAAAGAATGCCAGCTTGGTGGTGCCGGTCATTTTGTGAACAACGCTTTGGCGCGGCAGGTAATTGAGCACGGTATTAGCAGCCATGTGTGCGCACCTCCCTGTCTTCACGGATAAAGCGTTCTACAAAATCTTCCGCCGGGGCAATGCCGCAGCGGTTGGCAAGGGTAAACAGGCTGGTTTCTTTCAGCGCAGCCTGCTCGATGAGTTCAGGGTCACACAGCACGGCAGCAGCGCTGCGGTCGGCAATCAGCTGGCCATCACAGAACACCAATGCGCGCGGGGTGTATTCCAGCATCAGGTGCATATCGTGGGTGATCATCACCACGGTCACGCCCTGCTCGTTCAGCCCGCGCAGGAACTCCATAATGTCGGTATAATGGCGGAAGTCCTGCCCCGCGGTGGGTTCGTCCAGAATGATCAGTTCCGGCTGCTGCACCAGTACGCTGGCAATGGTTACACGCTTTTTCTGGCCAAAGCTCAGTGCGGAAATGGGCCAGTTGCGGAAGGGGTACAGCCCGCAAACCTTCAGCGTATCTTCCACCCGCTGGCGGATCTGTTCCTGGGTCATATCGCTGCCCTGCAAGGCCAGCGCAACTTCCTCAAAGATCATGGTTTTGGAGATCATCTGGTTGGGGTTCTGCATCACATAGCCAATGTGCTGGGCGCGGCGGCGGATGTTATCCTGCGCCAGGTCACGGCCATTCAGCAGCACCTGGCCCTGCTCCGGGGTCTCGAACCCGCAGATCAGCTTTGCCAGGGTAGATTTGCCCCGCGCCGTTGCGCCCCACAATGCTGACCATCTCGCCTTTGCCGATGGAAAAGCTGATGTCATGCAGGGTGCTCTGCCCCTTGGTATAGCCAAAGCCAAGGCCGCGCACTTCCAGCAGGTGCTCCGGTGCGGGGTCGGGTTCCGGCAGCGGCAGGGCGTGGAACCACTTGTGCAGGCGGGCGGTATCGGCATCATCCAGCACCACGGTGTCCACATGGGCAGGGCGCTTTTCCGGTGTGATGGCAATGCCCGCATAGCGCATGGCCGTCAGGTACAGCGGCTCCCGGATGCCGTTTTCGGCCAGCATATGGGTGGCCAGCAGCTCGTCCGGGCGCAGGTCAGCCAAAATAGTACCCTCATTGACCAGGATGATGCGGTCCACACTGCGCCACAGCACATCCTCCAGCCGGTGCTCAATGATCAGCACGGTGGTATCGGTCTTGTGCTGGATCTCGTCGATCAGCTCAATGGCTTGCTTGCCGGTGGCAGGGTCCAGGCTGGCAAGGGGTTCATCAAACATCAAAATTTTAACCTGATCCACCATAACGCCCGCCAGGCTGACGCGCTGCTTCTGCCCGCCGGAAAGCTCATGCGGGGCATGGTCCAGGCGGTTTTCAATGCCCACCAGCTCTGCGGCATGGCGGGTGATCTCGTGCATTTCCTTTTGGGGAACACAGCTGTTTTCCAGCGCAAAGGCAATGTCCTCGCCCACCGTCAGGCCAATGAACTGGCCGTCCGGATCCTGCAGCACGGTGCCCACATGGGCCGAAAGCTCAAAAATGCTGCTGTTGGGCGCATCCACGCCGTCTACCGTCAGGCTGCCGGTGCATTCGCCGGGGTTGGAAAACGGGTTCAGCCCGTTGATGCAGGCCGCCAGCGTGCTTTTGCCGCTGCCGGAAGGCCCGGCGATCAGCACACGCTCACCGGGGTAGATATCCAGGTTGATATCATGCAGCGTCGGCTTTTTCTGCGCACGATACTGGAAGGAGAAGTTTTTGAACGAAATAATGGGGTTTGTCTGTTCAGACATGGGCATGGTACCTCAAAGCAAGATATTCCGGTGCCGCCTTTCCCAACGGCAAAGCAGCAAACAAAAAAGCCTTTCCGCAAACCAAAGGCCACGGGAAGGCTTTGCGATAGCAATTATTCTTTATCCAAAGAGCCTTTCTTGGCAATGGTCTTGGTGTAAGCCAGCACCAGCAGGCCGCCCACGACCACAGCAGTAATGCTGTTGGAAATACCGGCAAACACGCCCTGTGCAAACACCTTTTTGGCAGGCTCCGCATAAATCAGGATGTCCAGCACGGGAGCAACCACGATCCAGCCGATCAGGTTGGCGATCACGTTGGCCAGCGCAAACACGCCAACCTTCTTTTTGTTAAAGTCGCCTTCCTCAACATGCAGCTTTTTGGTGAACAGGCCCACCACAACGCCGACAAAGGCGGAGGTGATGACCCAGCTCCACCATGGGATGCCGCCCCAGGACAGGTCGATCAGAGCATGGCCGATGAAGCCGATCAGGCCGCCGGCAACCGGGCCGTACATAGCGGCCAGCAGGGCCAGCACTGCATACTGCAGGCTGATGTTGGTGTTAGGCACCGGGCTGGGGATTGCCACAAAACGCCCCAGCACAAAGAACAGTGCTGCGCCGATACCAACGGCGACAACGGGCTTGATGCTATTGTTGTTTTTCATAATTCCGCACTCCTTTATAATATTACAAACGATCCCCTTGGAACCTGCCGCAAAACGGCATGGCCCAAAGATATGGTAAGTATACGCCCGGTTAAAACCGCTTGTCAATGGGCAAAAACCGCAGTTTGCGCTATTTGGACCCTGCCTGCGGCAGTTTGGGCGCACAACCGGCAGCAAAAAGCCCCGTTTTGCCGGGGCAAAGCGGGGTATCATTTTACAAACACAAGTTTGCGTGGGCAGTTTGGCAAATGCGAACTTGTCGGAGTGAAACTCCTCCATCTTGCTATCGCAAGACCGTTCTGCCGCTTGAAAGCCCCACTGGGGCTTTCATTGCTTCACTTCATTTCGCAAACGCGAACTTGTCGGAGTGAAACTCCGCCATTTTGCTTGCGCAAAAACGTTCTGTCACTCAAACACCCCGCAGGTGTTTGTTGCTAGCGCAAACGCGAACTTGTCGGGGCGCAGCCCTCCATCTTGCTGACGCAAGACCGTTCTTGTCGCTTGCACACCCCACTGGGGTGTGCATTGTTGAACTTCATTCAACAAACGCGAACTTGTCGGGGCGCAGCCCCTCCATCTTGCTGACGCAAGACCGTTCTGTCGCTTGAAAGCCCCACTGGGGCTTTCATTGCTTCACTTCGTTTCGCAAACGCGAATTTGATAAGCTCCTCTAAGAGATTATGTTTCAATTTTTCTTCTATGTATTTCACTACTCTATCTATATTTCCGCTTTCATATTCATCATGTGTTAATTTGAAACACTCATCCTTACTAACACTGCTGTAGTCTATATACCTAGCAATATCTTCTGGAATTAAAAACAAGTTTACTCCTTCTCGTTTCAGCGATTGTAAATCTCCGTGATTGACATCAACAATTACTTCCGCTTCCCAATTTTTTTGCTTTAATTACAGACTGTTGTGAGTTTTCAGAGAGAATGAAAAATGGGGTTGAACGCGGGCGGGGCCGAAATGAATGTGCAAAAGGCGGAATACGACGTTTTTTAACCAAATAACGTAAAATTTAATGATGCGTGAACGGAAAAGTTCGCATAAAAAATGCAAGTCCCTGAAAAGGGGCTTGCAATTTTTTTTGCCCCTTTTTAGGGCGATTTTGGCACCGACAGCCAGATGACAAAGCGCAACACAAAAATGAGGTCGGAGCGTGTTTAAGAAGTGTTCAAAGATTTGAACGCACGATAAAAAACAACGAATATTCAGCAAATATCATTTGCACACTGCCATTTAAGAAAATCTTTAAGGCGTTCAAATATGGAAGCAGAAATGCATCGGAAAATGGCAATCCTGATTATTCCAATGCGAAAAAGTGTTTCGCATTGCTTTTCGCCTTTCGCATTACGATAACACGTTGATTATTTGATAATAACACGGTGCGAAGCAATTTCTGGATTTCGCATTAAAATGCCGCAGAAATGTCCCCTCCAGGGGTATCTGTGCAGCGCTTTTTTTATATATGCAAAGTAAGCAGGCGACTATTGAAACACATTGCAAAAATTGCTGTAAAAATAACCCCTAGCGTTGGAATCCAACAAAAGCGAGACAGAAAGGCCGCTCTTGTGCCATGCTGGATTTGGAATTAGAAGCCCCTTTCGTCCGATGTCCCGTCATCTCTGCGACGCGGATCGGGGCTGGAGGGGAAGTAATATTGTTGGGTATCCACCAGATCTGCGCTCAATAACTTCATGTAGAAGTTATATGCTTTTGCAAAATCTATCTTTTGCCCCTCTTCACCGCGCCGGGCTTCCTGCTGATAGTTACGGGAAAAATCATAGGCGATGTTACAAAAATGCTCCAGTAAATGAGTGGTGCGGCGCTGAAACTCGGCATCTTCCACATGCAAAGCGTTGGCAATATAGGCCAATGCTCCGCGTACATAGAACTGCGTTTCAGGGCTGGCCTGCTGGTAACTTTCCAGAAGGCCAGGCAACAAAGATACATCTATTTTCTTGAGTTCATCGAGCGTTGAGGACGATTCCCATATAGGCCGAGTTGGATCATCACTCTCGCCACGAAGGTAGGCTGCTGATATGTCAAGTGCGTTGGCAATTGCAAGCATTGCCTCAGCACGGGGCTCTTGGCCGCGATATAAATAATTTTTTATCGTATTTTCGGATATTCCAGTTTTCTCGCTGAGTCCAGGAACAGATATTTTCCTGATTTTCATTTGCTCCTTGAGCCGATCTGAAATATTCATTTGAGATAGCTTCTCCCCCCGTTGCAAGATGGCAAATTTTTTTTTATAAGTATAGCATATTTGTGTCTATATGAACACTAAAAAGCGAAAAAAAACTCTTGACGTGCCTGTATAGACACTATATAATAATTATAGTGTCTGAACAGACACGGAAGGGGGCCGGATACCTTGAATTATATACCTAAGATTTCACGCCTTCGTGAGCAAAGGGAAAAATGTGGACTGACTAGGTTTGCATTGTCGAAAAAAATCGGCATGGGTGGGAGCGCATTATACAGGATAGAAGCTGGCATAAGCCCCAGTGTTCATGGACTCACCGCAAAAGCCATCGCTGATGCCCTGGGCTGTCAGGTAGAAGATATTTTCACCATTCCCAGTCGTTCCAGCCAGAAGGCTGCTTCAAATAGGTGACAGAAAGGAAATCACCATGAACAAATTGACAGTGTTTCAGACGTTGAGCCGAAACGGCCCATGGGGCCGTCTGCCGGGGATGGCCACCCGGCACTGATGATGGCAGGCCAAGGAGAACGCCATGCACATTCGCATTATAGATGCCATACAGGAACAATACGGCGAGAAATACCCCACACTGGAGGATGCTCTGAACTGGTGGGCGTGGCCCGAGCATTGGCGGCGCGGCGCATGGGACAGCGATTTTGTGACAGGTATAAAGACCGTTGAAACGGCGTTCAACCGTCCATTCAAAAAGGAGGAAAAAGGGTTGGAAGATGCAATCTTGACAGCGCTGAAAGAAATGATCGGCGAAGAGCCCGGCACGATCGAGAAGGCGCTGGAGCGGCATTACCGCCGGGAGCTGCTGGACATCTGGCTACGGTATGAGGGCTTGATCGGCTATACTGGTGAGATCCTGCATGTGATGGAGGCGCTTGGTTATGACATTGATACCGAAGAATGACCGGGTGCCGGTTCAGAAGCTGGGCGATCCGCTGCTGGTTGGCGAGACCTACCCCAATGCTGGGAGCCAGTACAAGGTTCTGAAGGTGGAAGGGTACTATGGGGATGCCTGGGTACAGAATATCAAAAGCGGATGGACCTGCAAGGCACACCGCCCCGCCCTGTACCTGATGCCGGATGGACAGATCGAACTGCAATGGGCTTACAGCACAGAGGGGCATTTCGATAAATCTCTTGCGTAATGTTGCAAAGTAAATATGCTGGATATGTCAACAGCCGAAACGGCCCTGCGGGGCCGTCTGCCGGGAATGGCCGCCCGGTACTGATGATGGCAGGCCGAAACAGAAGTCCACTCCAACGCGGGACGGACAAAAAGGACGGTAAGAATGTCTAACAAGAAAATCTCAACAAATCCTAGCTCTCTCAGGACGCTGAAAAAACTCATGCTTAAAAATGGAGTTCCGCTGAGCGTGTGCGTTGATGACGGCTCTGCTCATATGCCGTTATCAGAGGAAAATTTCCCCAAAAAGTCGGAGAACATATACGTTAAGAAATCCGAATCGGAATCCGGGACAGATAGCTTGCGGTCTTGATCGGCCTGAACGAGTTCTTGCGTGACTTGCCAATAAACAGTATATGCAGTAAGAACAATTTCAGGCGGAACTGTACGGTTAGCTATAGAAGGAAATTCCTTATCATCCAGATGCAATGCAATGGCATGAATATAAGCCATTGTAAGACCCCAGTTTTCTTCGCAAATATCATACCGCTTCTGTAAGTCGGTGAGAGTGGAAAACGATAGGTACTTTTCATGGAACTCCGGTGTATTGATTACAGGAGAAAACAACCGAAACAAGCGATTTCTTACATCATTCACTGTTATTTGCATTGATGCTACATCCTTTCCCTTTGTGTAGAGCAGAGTCACTACACAGTACTCGTTTATAGAATATCACAGTCTGGAAAGAAAGACCAGCATTGCCGAAACGGCCCTGCGGGGCTGTCTGCTGAGGGGTGACCGCCCAGCACTGAAGATGGCAGGTCAAAATTGAGGTGAATGGATTGGAAGCACTACTGAAAGCAACGGAGGTCGCCCACCTATTGGGATGTACCAGCAGGGCTGTCCAGCTTCAGATTAAAGCAGGTCGTTGGCCTCATCAAATGGAAAGAAATGCACAAAACCGGCCAATCTGCCTGATTCCTCTTTCTGCTCTGCCGGAGCCTGCTCAAAAAAAATACATCGCCGATCACAGTCCGGCGGTCAAAACTGCCGCCCCGGCCGTTGCCCAGGATAAGCCAGCGCCCAAGAACAAGCCACTGGAAAGCTACACCGCCGAGGAACGTGCGGAGATCAGCTGCTGGATAGCCCTAGTGGAACAGTGGCAGGAATACCGCAGCAAGGCCGGAAAGAAAAAGGCCGAGTGCGATGAGAAGTTCGTGCTGCTTCGTCAGTTGGAAGAGCCGGAGCGCCAGATTAGCGTGGAAACGCTGTACCGCAAGTGGGCGGCGATCCGCGAGGGAGACCTGGATGCCCTGGTGGATAAGCGCGGCAAGGCCCGCAAGGGCAAGACCGTGCTGCTGCCGGAGATCGAGCAGGAATTTTTGAGCCTGTTCTTGGATGAGGCGCAGTTGCCGATCCCCCGCTGTGTGGCGCTGACCGAGCAGTGGCGCGGGAAAATATGCCCACGGCCCTGCCGCTGCCCAGCTATCACACCTTTTACCGCAAAGCCAAGGCGGTACCCTATGCGGTGACGGTGCTGTGCAGAGAGGGCGAAAAAGCCTACTACGACAAGTGCAGCCCCTACATACGCCGCGAATACGAGAGCATTTCCGCCAACGACTTCTGGATCGGCGATACCCATACACTGGACGTGGAGAGCGTGGGGCCGGATGGCACCCTGCATCGCCTATATCTGAGCGCCTGGCTGGATGCCCGCAGCGGTATTTTTACCGGCTGGTATGTGACCGCCAATCCCGGCAGTCAGGCCACGCTGAATGCGCTCCGCAAGGGCATTATCGCCCGCGGAATTCCCTCGAACGTGTATGTGGACAACGGCCGCGAATTTTTGACCTACGACATCGGCGGGCGTGGGCACCGCGCCAAGAAGCGTCTGGCCGATGGCAGCGAACCTTTTGCCCCGCCGGGCGTGTTTGAGCGGTTGGGCATCAAGATGACCAACGCCATTGTGCGCAACGCACGCGCCAAGCTGGTGGAGCGGCGGTTCGAGGATTTCAAGAACTATGTGAGTCGGCTGTTCCCTACTATACGCGGCAGCAGTGGTGGAAAAGCCCAACCGGCTGAAATACGTGCTGAAGCAGGGCGACCACGTGCCGACGGACGCCGAAGTGATTGCGGCGGTAGACACGCTGATTGAAGGGTATTTGAACTGTGAGCCCTACGGCGGCAGCGTTGCCGAGGACAAAGGCAAAAGCCGCGTGGAGGTCTGGCGGGAAAGCCTGCCCAATGGCGCGGTACGGCAACCGGCCAGTGAAAACGACCTGCAGCTGATGCTAATGCGTACCAGCAAGCCGGTACGGGTGACCCGCCGCGGCGTGACACTGAAGATCCACGGCCTGGAGTTGGATTTCTACACCCCGGAACTTGCCAACCTGCGCATGCAGGACAAGGTGTATCTGCGGTATGACCCGGAGGACCTGAGCAAAGTGCGGGTCTACGATATGGAGGACCGTTTCCTCACGGAAGCCCCGCAGAGCAAGCTGACCGCCGGGTACCTGGCTACACAGGAGCAGATTGCCGAGCTGATGGCCGCCAAGCGCAAGGCCGAAAAGGCAGTACGGGAGTACGGGCAGGCGCTGCGTTTGCCGGATGACCCGGAGCGGGCGCTCAACCTGGCTACCGCTCTGGCACGGCACAACCTGGACGAACTGGCCCTGGCTCCGAACCCGAAGTGCATCGAACTTCGTCGCGCCGAGCAGGAAGAACCCCTGCTGCGGGCCGTGGGCGATATCGATATTGGAAGCATGAACGACTACCTGATCAGACAGCGAGGAGGTTTCGAAGATGGAGAAGATCTATGATGAGTCCATGATCCGGCGAGTGCAGGAGTACATGGAAACGCACAAAATCAGCCAGAACCAGATGGCGAGCAAGGTGAATATCAGCAGTGCGGCCCTGAGCAGCTACATGAACCAGAAATACAAAGGTTCGGTGGAGACTGTGGAACGTCAACTGAAGGAATTCTTCGCCATCGCGGAGGAGTCGGCGGCCGCCGCCGAGAAGACCGGCGGTCTGCTGCCCCGTGAAAGTTACATACCGACCTCGATTTCGGAGGACGTGTACCAGGGAATCCGCTTCGCGCAGCTGGAACACTGCATGGTGGTCCTGCACGGGGACGCAGGCGTGGGTAAGAGCAAGGGCGCGCAAAAATATCTGCGCGACCACTCTACCAGCGCGGTGGGCATCAGTATCACCCCCAGCACCGGCACACTGACCGGCGCGATCAAGCTGCTGGCCCCGCGCTGCGGGTGCCGGAATGCCGCAACAAGATGGACCAGATGATGGCGCTGCGGCAGCGGTTGGATGGCACCAACCTGGTTATTATCATCGACGAGGCGCAGCACCTCAAATACGCGGCCCTGGAAGAGATCCGCTCCCTGACCGACGATAACCCCATGACCGGGGAGCACGGTGTGGGCGTGGTGCTGATCGGAAACAGCGAGGTATACAGCCGCCTGCAGGGACGGCAGCAGGCGCAGTTTGCCCAGCTGTTCAGCCGCATTCGCATGCAGCGGGAATACACCACCCGTAAGGTCAAGCGGGAGGACGTGGAGAAACTGTTCCCGGTGCTGGCCAGCCGCGGCGCAAAGAAGGAACTGGATTTTCTGCTGGGGGTGTGCCGGAGCCCCTGGGGCATCCGCGGCGCGGTGAACCTGTACAGCAACGCCGCCAGCGCTGAGGATATCAGCTACGATAATCTGTACCGCATGGCCGCCCACATGGGCATCGGCATGTTGGGGCATGTGTAAGGAGGGCACTATGAGCAAGGTAAAATTCACGGTAATCTTCGCCGCCGGTGCGGTGGCCGGGGCGTTTGGAATGTACGCGTTGAACGTGGCGCTGGCGCGGGACGGCGGCGCCCTGGGCGGCGAGGCATTGGTGATTCCGTTGGTTGTCCTGCTTCTGTGGGCCGGGTACTGTCTGGGCCACGCCAAGGAGACGGTAGCGGAACTGCTGGACCTGCCGACCGATGAGATCGAGCCGGCAGGCAATGCCGAGTATTGGCATGGGTACACCGAGGGCTACGACGACGCCCTGGCCACCATGGAATTCGCCAGACCGCCCCGCAAGCGGCCGACCAAAAAGCGGCGGCGCAGTGACCGGCAGGCTTTGCCGGAACGCCGCAAGGGGGCGTAAGCCCCTTCCTTAATGCAGCCGGAGCCGATGGCTCCGCCGGTCCCAAGCCCGGAAAGATGCAGAGGGAGGAAGGAGATTGCCTATGGAAAACAAGAAGTCATTTCAGCCCTGTGCTGCTGAGCAGGTACAGGCGTACATTGACCGGCTGCAGGCCATGATCTTCCCGACTGGCGGCGCGGATCTGCTGTATGCGTACATCGCGCTGATCGTGCTGCGGAACAGTATCCGGCCGTTGCTGCCGTTCGGCGCCGAAGATTATGCCCAGCTGCTCGCCAGCAGATTCCAAGCACAGATCGAAGGAGAGGATTGACCTATGGCAAGACGAAAAGTGACCGCCGCGCCGGTGCTGAGCGACTGGGCCGCGGTGGATCAGGCGCTGCGGGACATCCGCGAGTGCCAGCACGCGCTGACCGAGCTGGCCGTTGACCGGGACCGCCGGCTGGACAGCATCAAAAACGAATACGCCAAAACGGCGCTGCCACTGCAGAACCGCATCAAGCGCCTGGAGTCCGATGTGAAAGACTATGTTGACTGTCACCGCGCCGAAATGGCTGGCAAGAGCCGGACGCTCAACTTCGGCACGGTCGGTTACCGGATCAGTAGCAAGCTGATGCTTCCCACTGGCAAGGTTGCCGAGGCCATCGCCACGCTGAAGGCTATGGGACGGAAAGAGTTCATCAAGACAACGGAATCTTTGGACCGGGAGGCGCTGAAACGCCAGCCGCTGGAGTTCCTGAATCAGATCGGGGCCTATATCCGCCAGAGCGACGAGTTCTACTACGACGTGTCGGATGAGCAGCCCGATATGACCTAATATGGAGTGCCATGAGTAAACGGGATTGGAGGCTGCTGCAGGCGTACCTGGCCACGGGCCTGACGCCGGAGCAGATCGAGGAGCTGAAAGCCGCTGCCGGGTTGAAGAAGGAGGCTGAGGACAATGGCAGCAATCAACACATATCAAGTCCGAAAAATCTATGCCATTGCCGGTGCACTGGGCATGAAGAGCAGAGACGGTGACGACGCCCTGCATGACCTGGTATTTGGGATGACCGGCAAGCAGCACATCAGCGGGCTGACATCGGCCGAGGCCTACGACGTGATCGCTGAGCTGGAAAAGAAGCAGGGTTCCAATCCCACACCGCGGCGCCGGGGCCGCCCGCAGCGCCCGACGGCACCGGGGCACGCCAGCGAAGGGCAATGCGGCAAAGTATGGCACCTGATGTATCGCCTGAACGAATTGAGCCCCAGCAAAGCGCGGCTGGCCGACCGGCTGCGCGGCATTATCAAAAAGGAGCTGGGCATGGATTCCGGGTTTGAAAAGCCGCTTGCATGGCTGAGTTACCAGGATTGCAGCAAGCTGATCGAAATCCTGAAAGCATACATCGCTTCTGCGGAGAAAAAGGCAGGTGGTGCGAATGGGAGAGTGGGAAGTCAGGATAGATGATCTGACGGATAAGCAGAGAGAGGTCGCTGACCTGATCGGTTTTGATAACTATCTGAAACTGATCGAATACTACTCTGCCGATACCATTTACATCCCCAAGCCGGACAGTTTTGCACGGATCAAGCGCAACCAGGCCATTGTGGCCGAGTTCAATGGCTATAATTACAACGAACTGGCGAAAAAATACGGTCTGACTTCCGTAATGATCCGGAACATTATACGAGAGAAAATCCGTGAAACCGGCCGGACGCCACAACCCGAACAGATGAGCCTGTTTGACCCGCCGGAGTAAAATAAAATATTAAAGCATTTCACATTCCCCATTTTACGAATCGTGAGTATCATTGTAGATGCAATGATACTCACGATTTTTTATGGGGTGCGAGATGGAAGGAATGCAGTTTGACGCAGGGACCTGGTGGCTGGCGGTGCTGCTGCTCGGCGGCGTGACCGGCCTGCTGTGCTGGCTTTTGAAGCGGAGCTACGACCGGGTGGAAAAGAAAGCTGAAGGTGCCGTGCCGAAGGCTGAGTTCGACAAGCAGCTGGATTCCTGTAAATCCCAGATCCGGGCGATCCAGGAAACCTATACCACCCGCGCCACCCATGATAAGGATATTGACGAGTGCCGGAAGAAGATTTCCAAAATCAGTGAAGTGTACCTGACAAAAGAGGATTTTTACCGCGAGCAGGCTAAAACCGAGCGGAAACTCGAACAGCAGAATCAGAAGCTTGACCGCGTGTTGGAGATTTTGATGCAGATGCAGCGGAAGGAGAACGCATGATGGACCTGAAAGAAAAATTGCTGGCTGAGATGAAACAGAATGAACTTGCCCGCGCCAACGGCAGGGTCATGCGCGCACTGAATGTTCTCTATCCGAAGTACAACAGCCTGCGCGGTATCCAGATCGCTTTGTCCGATGACGGTATCGGTGAAGAGCTGTACACCGCGAGCGTGGACTTTCTCGCGCTGGAAGGGTACATCCTGCTGCGCACCGTCAAGGACCATGTGCCGGTGCCCGATCTGGCAGACCACAGCTGGGTCGATCTGGAAGGCAAGCTGTCCGGCAAGGGTACCCGCCTGCTTGAGGGCGGCATGAAAGACAATCTGGTCAACTGAGGTGTGACATGGGTTGGTCGTTTGGAAAGAAGGGCAACCGCAAGCACAGCAAGATCGACGCGCTCCCGCCGGAGATGAAAGCTACCGTTGAGGAAATGATCCTCGACGGTAGCGCCACATACAGCGAGATCGTGGAGTACCTGGAGAAGAACGGATACAGCCTGAGCACGTCGAGCGTGTGCCGGTACGCCCAAGGGTATGTGGAGAGCGTTCAGGCTTTGCAGATCGCTCAGCAGAACTTCAAAAATATGCTGGAGCAGCTGGACCGCTACCCGGACCTGGATACCACCGAGGCGCTGGTGCGCATTGCCAGCCAGAACCTGATGAACGCGCTGGCCAGCAAGAAGGATGAGGACTGGTCCAAGGTCAGCGTGGATAAGCTGATGAACCAGATCAGCGGCCTGACCCGCGCCGTCGCCTACAAGAAGCGCGTGGAGCTGCAGAACAAGACCGATCTGGAGGCCGGCGCGAGCGACGTCAAGACGATGCTGTGGAACGCCATGGCGAAGGAACGTCCCGACCTGTACAAGCAGGTATCCGGCTACCTGGACCGCAAGGTGCAGGAGGGCAAGCCATGATGTACGTGCTGCAGGTGCTGACCGGCCGGGAGACCGAGATCTGCGGCAAGCTGCGCAGGGCCGGGATCACGCTTACTGCCCGCAGGAACGCCGGCAGATTCGCCGCGGCGGGCGCTGGCAGGAGCAGCTGTACACGCTGTACCCGTCGTATCTGTTTATCCAGGTCAATGACGTGATCCGCGTCTACTACGCGATCCGCAAGGAAAACGGCGTGCTGTACTGGCTGGGCGCGACCAAGGGCGCGCCGGAGCCGCTGAGCGAGGACGAGGAAGCCAACATCCTGTGGCTGGCCGGGGACGGCCCGCTGCCGCCCAGCAAGGCGGTACGGCGGCCGGACGGTGAGCTGGACTTCACCAGCGGGCCGCTGAAGCGCCTGGCCGAGCTGGAGGCGCTGCGCAGCGTACTGGTCCGGGAACGGCGCGCCACGGCGGTGCTGCCGTTACATGGAATAGAACACAAGATTCGGCTCAGTTTTGAGCTTGAACAGGAAACCGGGAGTAGTGACGGGGCTGGTTCGCCCCCCAGAGCGAAAGCGGCGGACATACTTTGACATCCGAGGAAAAACCGCTGGTTTTGCCCCGGATGGCGAAGCATATCCCGCGGAAATTCCCGTGCTCCTGTACGGCGGCGCCCAGACCCCGTTTAATCGCGCCGCAGAGCCGTTTAATTTCGTTTAAGAAACGCGGGCGGCAAAACTGCCCGCGCACAAACACACGCGAAAACAGGCCCGTTTCTGCGGGTGCTTAAGCGCGGTCCGGCGCTTGATTTTTACCGAAAGGAGTCCGCTGCATGAGGAGCAAAAACGCAACGATCCGCGAACTGCTGGCGGACATCCGCACGGCAGCGCAGCAGGAACAGTATAACCCTGCTGAGGATTTGAAGACCCTGCAAACACAGTACAAACGGCTGTCAAAGCGGGAATTTTCCCAGCTGCTTGACGCCACGGCGGAGAAGTACGCCGCCGGCGAGTGGTCGGCCATCCATGCGGCGCTGGTGGAGAAGGCCCGCGCCGGGGATGTGGAGGCCATCAGGATGTACCGCGAGATGCAGCAGAGCGGCGGCAGCGACAAGGTGGTGATCGTGGATGACCTCTAAGGACACGCAGACGATCCGCCTAAAGGACGTGATCGGCCCGGCGTTTACGAAACCCACCGGCAGATCAACAAGGGCCTCATCGATGAGGCAGTCGAAAAAGGTGGACGTGCCAGCCTGAAAAGCTCCTATGTGAGCGTGGAGGTGATCCTGCAACTGCTCCGTCACCCGGACTGCCACGCGCTGGTCTGCCGCCAGGTGGCCGACACGCTGCGGGACAGCGTGTACGCGCAGATCCTGTGGGCCATCGACAAGCTGGGGCTGACAAGCGAATTCAAGTGTACCCAAAGCCCTCTGCAATGCACCTACCTGCCCACCGGGCAACGCATTTTGTTCCGCGGCCTGGACGACACGCAGAAGATCAAGTCCATCAAGCTGCCGTTCGGCTACATCGGTGTGCTGTGGTTTGAGGAAGCGGACCAGATCAAGGGCGGCGAGGACGCGGTGCGAAACGTCCAGCAGTCCGCGCTGCGCGGCGGCGAATTCGGCCTGACCTTTATCAGCTTCAACCCGCCCGCTGCCGCGCGGAACTGGGCCAACAAATACGCGCTGGCCCAGCGCCCCGGCAAGCGGGTCCACCACAGCAGCTACCTGGAGGCCCCGCCCGAATGGCTGGGGCCTAAATTTCTGGCCCAGGCCGAGTACATCAAAGAGACCAGGCCCACCAAGTACCGCCATGAGTACCTGGGCGAGGCTGTGGGCAACGGCACCCAGGTTTTTGACAACATCCGACTGGAGGAGCTGAGTAACAAGCGTATCCGCAGCTTCGGGGATGCGCTGAATGGCGTGGACTGGGGCTGGTACCCGGACCCCTGGGCGTTCAACCGCTGCTGGTATGATGCCGGACGGCGAACGCTGTACATCTTTGATGAACTGACCAGGCTGAAAATCAACAACCAGGAGACCGCCAGGCTGGTGCTGGGGCGGATCGAACGCTGGGAGACAGTGACCGCCGACAGCGCCGAGATGAAGAGCTGCGGCGACTATCGAGACGCCGGTATCCGCTGCCGCGAGGCGGTCAAGGGTCCCGGCAGCGTGCGGGAATCCATGAAATGGCTGCAGGGCCTGACGGCTATCGTCATCGACCCCAAGCAATGCCCCGACACCGCCAAGGAATTCACCGAATATGAATACGAGACCGGAAAGGACGGCGAGGTGCTGCCTGGATATGTGGACGCCGACAACCACCACATCGACGCAGTGCGCTACGCCACCAACCGGCTGTGGCTGAGGAGGGGCACCTGATGAAGCTAAAGCACTGGTTTATCGAGACGTTCCTGGCGCCGTTTGCCCAGGCGGCATTGAGAGAGGAGAACCGGGAATTGCGGGAGGAGCTGGCACAGCTGCAGATTCAGCTGTGCCGCCGCACAGACCCGTTTCTCTGGATGGAGCATGAGCACGGCGAAGATCTGTGACGCGGGAGTGGGTACCATGAATCAATTCAAAAAGTGGCTGGTGGAGAACTTCCTCCCGCGGTATGCGAAGGAAAGCCTGATCGAAGAAAATGACCGGCTGAGGCAGGAATTGCAGGAGGCCCGGCGACAAGCTGATGAGATTCAGCAGTATGCAGCCGGGATGGAGTACGCCCTGCGCCACCATGCCGGGTGTGGTGGGTGCAGCAACCATGAAAAGTAAA
>ENA-OQAJ01000260-OQAJ01000260.1-human-gut-metagenome-genome-assembly--contig:-NODE-260-length-16727-cov-2.516265_pt1 | contig 16727 bp, 15 predicted proteins | sample MGYA00242736_ERZ504529 | MGnify/ENA primary metagenome ERZ504529 (study PRJEB26092, sample SAMD00036275) | human gut metagenome | host: Homo sapiens | study: EMG produced TPA metagenomics assembly of...
CACAAAGCATCCCTACTGTTGTTTATTTTCTTTGTACTCATTTTATATACCTCCTTTAACAAAGAAACGCACCTAAAATAATCTTCTAGGTACGTTTTTGTATATAAAAAGTATTACAAAAAACACTTCTTTCATCCAGACTATAACTGTTGCTACTGGAATTTCACCAGTTCGGCCATCTTTGGCTCGCGGAGTTTACCGCCAGTAGAGAATTTCGCTCTGCCCTGAAGTATTATTTTATTGCTTCTTTATTATATAATAATTTTTCTTATTTTTAAAGGTCTATCAAACCATAATGTTTTAATGCATAGGCAATACCTTCATCATCCACATCTTTTGTCACAAAATCAGCAATGCTTTTTAACTCATCTCCCGCATTTCCCATAGCTACGGCAAGAGAGACATGTTGCAACATTTGCATGTCATTTCCCCCATCACCAAAAGCCATCGTATCTTTTAAATCAAGACCATAATATTCTAAAAATTTATCAATTCCTAATTGTTTTGTTCCACCTATGGTGAAATATCACAAAAAGTTGGATGCCATCTTGCTGAAATACAATGAGGCATATGACTTAAGATTTCTTTTTTCTTCATTTTTATCAACAAAACACATAATTTGATAAATCGATTTATCAATGACATGACTACAATCTCCGGCAGGATGATCATCATTATGAGTAATAGCATGAATTGCATCAACACGCTCATCACGATAGTTGAAGTATTTTGTATTTTCTTCTGTAAAGCCACAAGGAACTTGATGATCTTTTAAATAATCTAATAAAGCTTGTAGATCTTCTTTTTTGATTGTATTTGAATAAATAATTTGATTATTTGTATAACAATATTGTCCATTTAACGTAATATAACCATCAAAAGGAAAATCATTTAAAACATCTAATCCATCTTTTCCTCTTCCTGTTGCTATAAAAAGCTTGATTCCCTTTTCTTTTAACTTATATAAAGCATCAAATGTAGATTTAGGAAGATTAATATTACCAGTTTTAGCTGCTGAGCTCACATAGTCACCAGACATTGGCATATAAATAGTTCCTCTATACATATCTGAAACATTTCCAAATATTTCCCATTCCCACCAAGAATCGAAGTCATAGTCTCCTTTCTTATTACCATTTCTGGCAGGGTCATTTATAATTTTCATAGCAGCATCCTTCCAGTGTTTTCTTTCGTCTCTGCTAAGTTTATCAACACTCTCATTTTCGTTTACTATTCCGCTCTGTTCATCATCAGAAGCAACTCCTGTCATTGCTATGAATGGTCTTAGTAATCCTCTTTCATAAGCAGACTGTGGATTCTGCATGGCATCCCAAAATGGACCTATTCCTGCTGCTTCATAAGCTTGTCTTCTTTCTACATCAGATACATTACCTTTTCTTCTTAAATCATCCTCAACTTTTTTTCTATAATACTAATAATTCCAAGATTGGGAGCAATTCCACCATTTGGTGTATTAGTATAAGGTAACCATACTTGTGCAACTCCTTCTGATGGGTCATATACAAGTTTATTAAATTGAGTCGGGTCTACCTTATTGTCACCAAAGTAAACAGAGTTCTGTAAAACTGCTGAACCATAACCTGCACTTTTTAATATTGTATCGAGAGTGTTCATTCCCAATCCTTCTCCTGTTTTAACATCTTGGGGTTCTGCCCACCAATTAGCCGTTGTAGTATATTGATAGTTAGAATGTGGATTTAGAGTATAATCTCTTTGTACAGTAGACTGCCCATTTACAATTGCATCGAGTTGTTTTAAATCATTTCTCGAACCACTTCCACCATCTCCAGTACCACTAATGGTTCCAGTAAGTTTTTCTTCATAGTTTTGAGTAGTTTCAATAGTAGTATCTAATTGAGATGCTATTAGTTGGGTTATTAAATCTAGTGCCCCTTTCTTAGGGTTTTCCGTATTTCCAGATTTAATCTCCAATAAAGTAATAGCATTTGGGTCTAATGTATCGTAAATATATTGAACTGCTGCTTTTGCAGCTGATATTGATTCTTATTTAAGAGTCCAGTTTTGTAAACTCCGTCTAAGCCCATACCTGAAAGGTCAGCCCCTTCATTTACAATGTTGTTTATATATTCCATACCTTGTATAATGTTCCCCTCTTTTTTATAAGAGTAACCTTCTTTAGATATAGACATAGTTCCCAACTTACCCATTGCTCCTTGGATTATCTTGTTAATAGCTGATATGCCAATACCATTTCTAACTGTATTAAATATATCATTCTTATTAGCCATTTCATCAGAGTGGGCTCTTATATAAAGCAAGTCAGAATTTTTTAAGAGCAAAGTATTTATCTCTATTGTTTAAATACTCATCAGTAGATACTTGTTTAATATCTCCCTCTGTATCTTGAACAACCACATTTCCAGTAGTTGTAATAGCAACCTCATTTAATCCCCCATTAGCTTTAACAGTTTCTAAATGCAGAATTCGTATTTCTTTTTTATTAAAGTTTAGCATTTTTAATTTGCCTTAATGCCTGAAGGTATCTTGAAGATATTGAAGAAGAATTAATTTTCCCCTTATTAAATAGATTGTCTTGTTTATAAAGCCAACTTAAGTTTTTAATTATCTCATTAGTGTCACTTGGTAATCCATCAATGTTATCTACCATTTTAAGTAAATCCTTGTCAGTGATTCCCTCTTCTTTGGTACTTGGCTGTACAGCTTGAGGTTGCTCTGCTGCACCTACATTTGTAGTATCTTGCATCCCAAGTGGTGTATAATAAGTGAATGGGGGCATACCACCCCCACTCTGCATCTTTACTATCGGTTCTACTTTCATGTCATTGACTTAATTATAAGTTGTTTAGATACTGATGATAGATTATTAATCATTTTTATATTTGTATCTATTGTTTTTTCTATATTCTTTTGAAAGAGTTTAGCGTTTTCAGTCTTAGCTTTAGAGGTGTCTTTTTGTGCTTGAAGTTTTGAACGTTCAGCATAAGTTAATTGTCCTCCTCTTTTTCTAATAATGGGTGACCAACGTCCTCTAGGCATTCTTAATCCATATACATCTGAATATAATTGATTTTGTGCTTGAACATTTTCACGTCCTAGACTCTCAATAAGGTCAGAGTATTGTTTGTATTGCGGAAGAGTACTAATATCAACCCCTTTTAAACTCTGTTGTTCTAAGTAATCTCTAAGAGGTTTAAGTCTAGCTTCTGTACCTGCTTGAATGTTACTCATTCCAACATTAAGGTCAAATTGTCTTTGTCTGTCTCTATCCATAGTAGCCTTATACTCTCTTTCCTTCATAAAGTTTTCTAAAGAAGTCCAATTTGCAGACATTCTTGCTGCATCGATATCCTTCTTAGCTTTATCAATTCCTAGCATAGAAGCTCTATTTCTATTAGCAACTTCATTTCTTCTTGCAACTGCTTCTGCATTGTTTTGCCAAGCTGCTTCACCAGTTCTACGAATCATATCGTTATCAGCTAAAGCCCCCTCTGCTCTCATTTGATTAGCTTGTGAATTAGCTGCTAATTCTCCTGCCAATTGTAAAGAAGCATCAGATGTTCTTGGTTTTGCTGCAAGACTTTCTAAGTTTGCTGCTCTTTCATTATAAGCCTGTCTTGTTGCTAAGTCTCCTACTATTTGTCTTGGAGTCTCATAAGTATCAAGTAATAATGGTTTTAATCCTTCTTTGGTTTTCTTTGCAACTCTGTTATTGTTCCAAATATTTCCCATCATTCTTCCAGCTTGGATAAATGCAGTTGGGTCTAAGTTACCTAAGATTTGTCTAATTCCACCTCCTGATGTAGTTCCTCTTGTTTCAGAGGGATTAGCTCTCGTAGGAGCTGCTCCTCCAATATTAGGAAGTCCACTTACTTTTCCAGTATTAGGATTTATAACAGCTTTGGATGTATCAATAGTTTGGGTATTGAACTTAGGAGCAATTGGAGTCTGTAAAGTAGTACTAGGTCTTAACATAGCCATACCAGTTGCATCATCAATGTAATATTCAAGACCTTTCTTATTTGCTAAAGCATTTATAGCTTTAAGTTGCTCATCAGAGGTAACTCCTCTCATTCCACCATGTCTTAAATATTCTTGTCCTCCAAAATAACCATCAGTAAAGTTACTTGTTGCATTGTCTCCTGATACTCCGGCTCTCGTAATCTTGCCAGTTTTAGCAAGACCTTCAATAACTGCATTAACTCCAGGAGCTACTTTATTAAAGGTAGTTTGTCTATCATAAACTCCTTGATTATAACTTACTGGAGAAGTTCCAGGTTTATAGCCAGAAGCAGTAAGATTTCCATGATAAGATTTCTGTAAGTTATTAAAGTCTTGATAGTTTTTTAGATTATAACTATTTAACCAGTTATTAAATCCTTCTGTTCCATAAATATCAATTCCCCAATCAGCATTACTAACTACATTGGAAATCTTTAATTTATCTCCATTTGAAGCTTTAATAATTCCACCTTGCTTGAATCTTCCTGGATTGAACCAAGGTTCCATATAATTGTCTTCAACTGAATTTATATATTTATCGGCTTGTCTTTTATTGTATATTCTTTTACTATCTTGATATAACTTACTATGTTGTTTAGTTCTGGAACTTACTGGAGTGGTAAATTTAAATTTATCCCCTCTGACAGTTTCAATAGGTTCCTCTTTATTTGGCCGTAGATAACGTCCAGTAGAGCCTTTTTCGAGCCAATGAGTATCAGATAGCCAACCAAGTCTTCCATTAGGATTGATACCTCTCATTCCCCAGAATTGTCCAAAGTTCTTAGGGGTTTCTGAAGATTGAGGAACTAAATGTCTCTGCGCCCAATTAGGTTTAGAATACTCAAATCCTGGCACTTTCTTTGTTGGAACTCTCTTCTTATTTAAAAGACTTCCTTTATACCACTTATCAGTACCTTTAGTTTCTACTGATAAAGCATCATCAGGAATATTCTTTTCTACTAAGCTCGTCGGCCAGTATTTTCTTAGCTTTCTTTTTAGCTAAATCTTGTATATAGTTTGCATCCTTTCCTTCAATGTCTGCATTATTTACTTGAACTTTAATAGGATTTTCTCTTCCTTTAACAACTACAGATATTTCTTGTTTAGTAGATGGGGCTCTCTTCGTTCCTCTAAGTCTTGACATTATTTTGCCGTCTTGAGATTTTAGGAAGTTTTTACCACCTAGTACAACTCTTGAAATGGTTGCCAGATTTTTAAAGTCGTCAGTACTTAAATCCTTTACATTACCACTAGTTACTTTCTTTAATGATGATGTAAGAGATTCTCTTTCTTGGTCATTAAATAATGTACTTGCTCCAATAGCTGTTGCTATAAGTGGAACAAACTTAGCTAATTTGCCCATAGCTTTAGCTGCTTTAATACTCTTCATTGCAGGAATTAATGACACTGCATCCATTCCCAAGTTAAGAGCCAGATTTCCTACATCTCCCCATTCGAGTCCATCAGAAACATCAGCACCAAATTCAGCAAGTGAACTAGCGGCTCCAATACCCGCGGAAGCAATGTTAGCTCCTGGAACAAATCCAAGTCCAGCACTTAATAGGTCAGCCATAGCTGCCCCCATTTTTACCCTATCAGAAGTTTTAATAATACCACCTGCGTCAGTCAAGTCTTTATTATCAAACTTTATTGATTGGGTTTTATCATAACTATCAGTAGCTTTCTTATTTAATTTCTTTTCTTCTTCAGTAAGCTCTACTGCGGGTTTACGTCTGTCCACTATGTAATCAGTACTTACTCCCCATTGTGCTTTAATGATTCCTCCCTCTTTCCTTTTTAAGGGAGATGCATTATAGTCTGTTTTGATAGGTTTAAATCCTTTCCAACCTGTTCCACCTAATGGAGAACCTGAACTGTGAGGCCCATCTCCTGTGTCAAATGTAAGGTTAGTAACTCTACCCTGACTATCTCTAAGGATTCTTAATCCTCTCTTAGTCTCATTTGGAAGTAGTCTAAAGTCAATTCTTCCCTCTTTAATAAGGTCAGTTAGGGGTATTCCCTCTTCTGATTTCATTGAATCTAATAAACCGGGTAAGAAAAGTCCTTGAATAAAACTTCTATATCTTGCATCATTGGCAAGATTAGGATTATCTCCAAGTCTTCTTAATAAACCTAAGATATTGTCTTGTGTATAGGCATCTTTACCACTAAAGGTAAATTGTCTTACTTTATTAAATCCTACTTTTGCATCACTTCCAGAAATTGGTTGTGTACCGGCTTCTCTTTGTTTTCCTAATCTAATGGTTGTGCCATTATCATTAGCAACCCATTCTCCCAAAATATCATTATAGGTAACATTTACTGGAGTAAACTTACCATTCTTATTAAGGAAGTATTGAGATTTAGAACCAGCAGGATTCTCAACAGTAGGTCTTGTATATGCTTTTACTAATTCTCCATTGAAATTATCGAAGAATAGAGAAGCATCTGCTACATGAGAATATCCGTATTTATCTTTAAGTTCTCCGTAAACAGGGTCATCATATATGTTTTTATCATCCTGTTGATTAAGGATAATATTATAAGCGTTCTTTACTTCTGGACTCCAATTAGCATATTCGCTTGGGTTATAAATGTTTCCATTTACTCTAAACCAACCTGCTAAAGAATCGGTCTTGGGGTTAAATTCTTCTCCAATAACTCCATTCTTAATTTCTGTACCGTCTGGATTTAAATAAAAATATGTTACCTTTTTCATCAGTTCTAGCCAAGAATCCAGCATCTGTAAGTTTAGTATTTGCTTTAGATAAATCCTCTAGTGGAGTTCCTTTATAATTATCTTTCTTTACTGCTTGTTGCTGTGCTGTTGCATCATCAACATCTCCAAACCAACCTCTGTAACCTTCTGGGTCTATTCCAAGTTCTGCCAAAGCTCTCCAATCATCATCTCCGAATTTATCATTAGACAGAGCTGCTTTAGCCTGTTCTATTTTGTTTCTAAACTCATCCTTGTTCTTAAAGGCTGTATTTGATAAATCATACTTAGTATCAAACTCAGGGTCATTTAATAATGAATCAGCGTAAGAGTTAAATTGACTTGAAAAATCTTTTAATCTATTGGTTATCCCTCTTTTCTTCGTAGTTTCATCTAAAGCGTCTCTACTATACCAAACTGATTGATTGTATCTATTTCCTCCGAAGAATTTATCAAGCAGTGACTTATTTAGTCCTGCACTAAAATTAAGTGATTTCTTAGTAACAGTAGGTTGAACTTTCTCTTCTTTTACATAATCTGGAATAGCATCTGCTATTGAGTCCAGGTAATGTGCCACGGCTCCATTAGCATCGAATCCCTTTCCGGAAGTATTTGTTAATTGTCCAGTGGAGTCAATCCAATTTCTTCCTACATCTCTAGAAGAGATTGTTCCAGAGTTAATTCCTTGCAGGTATTTACCATAAGTTTCTCTGAAAGCGTTCTTCTTTTTAGAACTCCAACCTGTACTTTCAAGGTATGATTCTAAATTTGAGTCAGCATTTCTTAATAAAGAGCCTGTTTCAATTTCTCTCTCTCCAAGTTTAAATGTTCTTACTTGAGGAGTTTCTTCTTTTGGTTTCTTGTTCAGTTTGTGAGACACCTCCACCGTTTGATAATTTTTTAATCGCCTGTGACATGTGTTTTACATTTATAATAAAAAAAGGAGCATACATAAATCTTGTATACTCCTTTCTAACTTCTACTCTTATACTCTTCTGACTAAGGTTCCACCTCTTTTATAGACGGGTTCACCTTGAGGAGCTGCTTCTCCGCCTTGTCCTTGTGATGCTTCTTGAACGAGTCGCATAAATCCTTCACATACAGCTAGAGCTGTATTACAATCACCACTTTGTAGTGCTTCTGCAGCCATTTGAGCTAATTGCATCAATGGGTCGCCTTCTCCTCCACCTTGTTCTGGTGCTGCACCTTGTTCAGCTGGCATTGGTTCAGCAGCAGGTGCTGGAGCTGCTCCGCCTTCCTGAAATTTCTTTACTTTAGGTTCTAATTTCATAATTCTTTAGTTTTAACGTTAAATACTTAAATACTTGACAAAATTAGCAATATTTATGGACATATCAAAATAATAATCCATTAATTTAGTATTTATACGTTTAGTTCATTTAAAATAGTTAATCTTCTTTACTCTTTGGAGTATCTACGTATTCTGGAGTATTTGTGTCCTGTATATGTAAGTATTTAAAAACTTTCTTTCCTAAGGCTTTATAATCCTTATCTAATTCCGAAGAATATGCTCGTTTAGCCATTTTGATAAGTGTTTTAGTATTTTTTCTACTAAAAATTCTCTCTCCACCTTCAAGTTCCATTTGAGTGGAACCGTCTGGAGCCAGCACTTTCATAACTGGCTGTTTGTCATCATCGTCATCTTCCATATCGAGTTCATCGCCCGGTTGGATTCCCGAGTTCTGATTAACTTCAAGAACATACATTACTCCATCTTCTTCTAATAAAGTTTCATCGTAGGGCTGTCCTTGTTTAAACTGATATTACCTCTCCATCTTCATCCATAAATACTATGTCCAACGGAATTGCAGTATCTTTCATCCAAAAGGCGATTTCTTGAGGTTCGTCATACACAAATAACATCCCCTCATCTTCTCCTAAAGACTCCTTTTCTTGTAGGCCTTTAACCTTCTCTTCCTCGGTTCTTGCAACCTCTACGTTATATTCTTTATCTCCTATTTCTATTTTCATACCTGTACCTCCGCGATTAATCCTGTATTATCTTGAGTATTTTCAATTATTTGCTTAGCAATTAGCTTTCCAGCTTGTATTGCTGCTTCATCACTTCCATCTTTATATAGACGTTCCAATTCTTCTGTTACCTCTTTGGTAAAGATTATTTCATTGCGTTCTATTTCAGCATGTTGAACTACTCCACCTTCTTCTTGAGTTACTACTGCAATACCTTTGGGAGTAATACCTTCAACATCCATGTGATGCTTATGTGCATGTAAAGCTCCTTCTGGAATTACATTCATCTTACCTCCATCTTTGAACTCTTCAACAGGTTTAGATTCAGATAGTTTTTTCTGTCTAATTCTCGCAACAGTAGCTCTAGCTTTCTCCATATCCTCTACGGATGGAAGTTTTAATCCATTTCTTCCAATATAAGAACCTTTTTGCTGATATCCTCCCGTCATTCCCAATAGATTTCTATTATTTATCATACTAAGTGATGCCGATTGGTTAGAAAAAGCGTCTCTTGCTTCATCTGCTATATTTCCCCATTTTTGGTCTGTTGGAGTTTTAGCTCTGGCAATCTCACGGTTAGCTTTTGTTTCTTCCTTTACCACTTAATAATCCATACTTCTTTCCACTTTTCTCTAAGGCATTATCGACTACATCTGTAGTTCCACCATAAGAAGAACCTACTTGTTCAAAAGCTTCATTATCTTTTACGATAGTATCAGCTTTCTTTGCTCCAAAGGAATTAATAAGACCTATCGGAGTTAATTTCATAAACTTGCTATCGAGAATCTTGTCAGTTGTAGTCATCTGGTCTGTTCCCACTCCCATAGCTGTAAGTCCGTCTGATAACATACCGCCAATCTTCATAGCTCCTCCAATGATTGTTCCAACTCCAGGAATAGCACTAACTGTATTAGCAGCAGCATCATAGCCAGCATTAAGTCCAGTAGTAAGTCCAGATTGTTCTTTTTGAGGAATTAGACTACTAACAGTACTAGCCATATTTCCTAAAGAACCCATTCCGCCCATTCCCTGAAAGAATCCTCCTCTGCCTTTAGTAGCAGAGGAGAAATCCATTTTAGGAAGTTTTGATGGACCTATCTTATTAGTTATACTAAACTGAGGAGGAATGATAGGTGGTAGCTGAGATGTTATCGTCCCACCAATTTGATTTTCATTCATGCGTAACTTATATTATATATTGTTTTTAATGCAGTCACATAGACTAATTTATCACCAGTATACCTGATTTTTACCTTCATGACTTTATCTTTTATCTTAGATTCTTTTCTATGATTAGTAATGGTTTCCCACTTAGTTGTATCAAATGAATCACTATTAACTCCGTATCCCAATTTAACCAACTCTTTAGGAATGTCATTTTCAGTTTTTATTTCTAAAACTGACATATCACTAGGTAAAGGATTATTAGTCAAATTAAGAGGTGGATACCAAGCCCCCTCTTTTCCAACCTTCCATTGAAGTTCATTTTTCTGATAGAAGTTTATCGGAGGAATTTGTATGTACCAGTTATCCTCAATGAAGTCCATATTTCCTCTTAATCTTCCATACTGTGCCCATACATAAGGATATGGAACTGAACCATCAATTATAGCTCCTGGGTCTGACTCCTTACATCTTTGTTTGTACATTCCTCTAAACGGACATCCTTTAACATGAGTAAGTATGTGATAAGAATCATACCTTTTATCATAAACAATTTCAGAACCAGATAGGCTTTGGTAATCTCTATGGGGAGATGTCGCAGCTTGATAGTAATCTTCTATTTCATTTATAGTATCCACTCTAGTATAATATAGAGGAAACATTGTAGACCTTTCCTTATATGGAGATGTAGAACCTATAATGTCACGTTGCTTAGGATGCAATTTTAAATAATCACTATCATACAGTATATCAGAGCCATTGTATTGATAAAGGTCTTTAGTTGCTTCTTGTCTAAAGTACATATTCTCTCTATCATCAGCAAAATCATAAACATCTCCAGTTATCTCATAGTGGAATGATTCAGGGGCTACATTATTAGATAATAAAACCAAATTCTCGAATAATTTATGGACTGAGGGATTATCAACTACCACTACCTCAAACTCAAACGGATGTTGTTTGCCATACCAATAAGTCTGACGAAGGGGCTCCTTAGTTTCCATTAATCCTGCCTTTCCGTGTTTCCAGAAAGATGTAGTTAAAGTATTATAGTACTCTTGAGTAGCAACAGTTATTGTAGAATATACAGTTTTATCAATTACTTTCGAATTGCCCTCTGAAGTACTTAGATGATGATATACTTCAGCTTTAACTGGGAAAGACCACAATACACTATCTTTCAGCGCTTCCGATATAGAAACATCTCCAGAAGTACTAATAAAGTACTGATTTCTCAACCTATCATCAGCAAGGTAGTAATCTACTAAATATTCTTCTAAGTTCATATTTAACCTCAAGCTCCCCAATTCAGTAGATGTTGGGGGAGAGATTAAGTTTCCTTCAGATAATGTTATTAAAGGATAATCTTTAGTTAGTTTAGCTATAGCTTTTGAGGTATCTCTGTCGAAAGTAAAGAATATGTTATCAATATTTTCAGAATAAGATGGAACCCAAGAATAGAAAGTAATAAACTTTTGAAGAACTTCATTATAGCATAGATTCCATACCTTTTCTTCTATAGTATTAATATCATCATAAAAAGTAAACATTACATCTTGCTTAAATCTATTATAATGAGTTTTTACATTTCTAATTCCAATAATTGGAGTCATCTCTTTTTCAGTTAGTGAAATATTATCATTTAAGAATTTCTGTACTTTAAATCCGATATTACCTCGAACGTTTCACCATTTGTTCTCCAAATCTTCTTCCCAACTGTGTCCACTCCATAAACAAAATACGGGGTCTTGATGACACTCTCTGCCCACTGGGTACCGAATGTATCAGACAGTACTCTTGGGTTCTCTGGCAGCACGTTAGAGGTGTTTATGAAGACACTTCCACCTGCTCCACTTCCAGATTCTACCCTTTCATTCACCGGAATCAAAGCTACTCCGTGCTCAAAAACGCAAAGAATGTTGCCGAAAAGTTCAACTAATTTGATTATGTTTCCATATGTAAGAGGATAATCTCTATAATTAGTGAGCCTAAATACCCTATATCCATTTTTTAAATGAATCATTTATATTAATGTCAGAGTACATAATCCGAACACCAAAGTGATTCTTTATTGCAGGAACATCGGGTAACTCAAAGTTATATTTGTCAGAAGTAGTAGAATTTATTCCATCATTTATAATAAACGATTCTGGAATTTTCGATTCTCCTCCAGTACTCATTGCTTGCAATGGGTAGAAACCTCTGGGTTTTCCTGTCAATCCTTCTTCGGAACTGTATGATTTATCCAAACATCTCATAGAAAGGTTTATATTACTGCAAACTTTTACTGTTGCCCAGTGTCCTAAAGTTATAGCATTGACGTCTCCTCTATTTATTTTAGAATAACTTTCTTGGTTATCAGGGTCATAATTGTCTTTCCAAGACATTGCATCTACTATATCATCATTTATAGGAGAAGATGGGTCTTGGAAGTTTCTGCACATCCTGTGCGTATAATTACCTATAAAACAATCTCCTCTAAATATTCCAGATACTTTTGCCATCTCTTCAGATTCATCTACATCTTCCCATAAAGTTCTATCGCAAAACTGCATAAAAAGAAGAAGAATCTTCAAAACGTATAGAGAAATAATCATCAATAGAATTTTCATTGTAATTAGGGATTTTTATGTTAATCAAGGACATTTTGTTTGTATTATATCCTTCGATTCCTAAAAACGGACCCCAAGCTCCTCTTAGTAAGTTTCTGGCATTTTTAGATTTATTTCTATATTCATAATATGATACTCTCCACTGTTCTTCAGCTTCCCCTGCTCTAGAAGAGAATACCTCCTTTTTACCTTTGAGAAGCTTTATATTATCAGTGATAGCTGTAATATTATATGTTTCGCTTCCTATAGAGCTATTGGTAGTATAATCAAGATTATAATAATGTAAAGCCAAATTGTTGAATTTGTTTGTCCTAAATTGTGACCTAGCCATCGATACTTCAAATTCAGTTCCAGTAAATAACTGATTGAAATAAGGTTGTCTGAGCTCAAATTCTGGACATAAGGCAGCATAACCTTCAGACACGTAGTCAGAAGAAACTGTTTTATACCTTCTGCTAAAGTCGTTAGTAAGTACTCCATCATCATCAATGAACCTTTCTACTAAATATCCATTATTTATAGGAAGTACTGGTAAATGACTAGTAGATTCAAGTCCAATAGTTACAGCTTGACATAGAGTAGTTGGAATCCTCTTCTGCCTTACAAAAAAGAACCCCTTAGTGAACCTCTTTAGTAAAGCTAGGGCTTCTTTATCAATTTTAAAATCTATGCCGATTGGCACAATTCCAGAGCTTTGTAGCTGATTTCCAGAATAATTAATCCTTACTACTCCCTTTGAGTTTTCATTCTGATTATCCAGCTTGTAGGAGTCTTTATTGGTAGGAATATACTCTCTGTTTGCCTTAATTTTTTCTATACTGGAATTTGGGTCTACTGGATTTTTATAAACCTTATATTTAGTATATGAAACGTTTTTCAACTAAATCAGATATTCCTCTAACATTGAATACTGGAGAAAGAGTAAAATCATTAAGTATATATACTATGCCAAACCTATAGATTTCTTCGTTCCAATATCCTAGTTTATGATAAATATTCTGAACATTGTAGTATTCATATTGTCCGGAAGAATCCTCATATTTTTCATTTATCCAACCTATATTATTCTTTAGATTAAGGTGTGGAAGGAATCTTAATGACAAATCGGATAATTCTTTATATTCTATTTCAGGATTATTTACATTACCCATAAACAGCATATTTTGACAAGCAGTTTGTGCATTAGCACTATCTACGACATTATATTGCATGTTTATGTCATTCAAACTAACTTGAGTAATGTTTTCAAATCCATTAATGTTAACCCTTGCAATGTTATTATATACAGCAAAGTTTTTGTCTATTTTTAAACGAAGATACAATTTTCGTTCGCATTTGCGTCAGATGTACTTCTTGTATAATAAACAACAACATTGTTATAAGAAGAGTCTATATTCGTTAAAATAAAAGACACTGATTTATAACTGTTCTCATCCCTAATCCCGCCTTGTATAGAAAATGGGTCGTTTTATATTTCCTATATGACAAGTTACAATTCCTGACTCTGCTATAAAATCAGACTCGTTGCCGTCAGAATCTGATAGCTTAAAATAAAATACATAGTTTCCCACCTTAAGATTACCACTTGTTCCTAAGCCAGTAAACATAAGTCTAGGAATTGTATTTAACTTTTTATATAAAGAAACATCAGAATCAAAAGAACTCTCGTCATATATATTAGTATCATTATCTCCACTCCTATCTACTATTTGATATGTGTTCATACCAGTAGAAGAAAATCTCGTATTTATTAGTTTAGGAAAAGTATTTCCATCATTAAGAATAAGGTTTACAGAACCATCATAAGATTGCTGAGGAATAATATCCACAGGATGATTTAAATCGAACGGGAGAAGTTCAGTATCTAAGTCAACAAGACTTCCTTTTGGATATGTGACCTTATCACTTTCCACAAGGTCTTCCCCTAACCTTAATACCTTTAGAGGATTATATTCGTAAACTAATGCTCCTTTTTGTTGAAGCTGTATTGCACCTTGAGAGATGCTTACAGCTTCATTGTTTAGTGATATAAAGTCCATTGTTAATTATATGGTTGATATATGTTTGTGTTTCCTCCAAAATAAACAGCACTCTTCATATCTGGAGCGTGTCCATCTTTTCCTTTAGTCCATGTGCCTATTATAGAGGGGCTTCCCTTACTTGGATTTATCAATATTCTATTTAGTTCAGACTCACTTCCTGTAACAGAATATTCATTCACAAATATATTATTAATATCCTCTGGTAAAGAAATAGTTCTATTTCCCCAGATTCTAATATTTTCTTTGATTGCTTGCAGGAACGACTGAGCCATTACTATCCCATTCAATATTTTTAACTGAACCGTCAGCATTTAAAGTTCCATCAGTTGTGCTTGCGATGTATATTTTTCCTTTATCTGCAGTGGTATCAGTGTTTCCTGTACTGAAATATGAATATGCGTTAGTATATCCTCCTAATATATTTATATCATTGTCTATTCTTAAAGTGTTTCCAAATGGAATATCTATAGCAGCATCAGTGGGTTTGTAGATATAAAACTCAGGAATGAAGTTTTCCAATTTATCTCCTAGTTTAGATTTCCACCATTGAATGTGTTCCCTAATGCTTACTAAATTTCCTTGCGAGTTTGTATCTCCCAAATAGAAGTCTACTGTAGATTCTCCAGGAGAAGTTACTTTTACCTTCCCTTTATAGTGAGTTTCAAATTGTAGGTGATATACTAATGCTTCCGAATTTGGCCCTGCAAAGAACTTAGAAACATTACTTCTTCTTACTGTACAAATCTGACTCATGATGCATTTTAACATCTCTGGAAGTCTGATTATATCAGTTTCAGAATTTACATTAGATGTTTCAGTCTTTCTTGAACCCAAATTTATTACCCAGTGTGAACCATTTGTATCCATCCATGTTGCCAGTAAGAAGTTGTCTTCGTCGTCAACTTCGTTGCCACGAGACCACCAACCATTTCTACTTATTCTAGTACGACCATAATGTAAAGATGCGTGGTCTTTATCATGTCCCCCAAATATTCCTACGGTTCCGTTTCCCATACTATTTAAAGCGGTTTGTAGTCCGTCATCGTCATGACTTCCCGTGCTAGTTCCTTTATTAAGTCCTTCTGTATGACCTTGGTCTTTATAGAATTTGGAATTATAACATATATAATCTTCATCTCCAGAAGTCGCAGTCAATACACCATTACTTTCTTTAAATGAGAAGATTCTGTCTCTATCAGATGCTCTCATGTCGGAAGTATATAATGGAAGCAAAGCATAATTATCCAAAGTCTTCGATTCTACATTTCCAGATGTGGCATATGCGTCCTTGTAGTAGATAAATTTACTTCGATGGCCTTTTTGGATGCATTATATGAAGAACTTATAAAGTTGTTATCAGTTGTAACATTGGGAGTGAGATTACTGTCTGCACTATAAAGTGGAGTTTCTTCCCATGTTCCTGAACTAATAGTAGGAGACGAACCATAGTATTTTTCTACAGTAAGCTCCTCAGGAAATCCTGCAAATTTTTTTAGAATCATACTTGTAAGCTAATTCTGGAGATACATTAATTTTGTAAGTTCCTTTCTTCTTAGTTGTATATTCATCTCCTGCAATACTACTATCAAGAGATGCTTTATATGTAAGATAGTCTCCCGGAGTAACATTGTCCAATAAAGTATACCCTGCTGGGAAAGGAGAAGAATTTTCTTTTTTCTTCAAATAGACTTCCTCTTTGGAAGATACAACTTCAACTTTTACAGGAGCTTCAACAGAAAGTTGTCGCTTAGGAATTTGTAGAAAATTAAAGTCTTTATTATTTCCGTTATAGTATTCATTAAACAATGTTCCTGTATATAGTAACCTATATGCGACTACGGACGATACTCCGGTAACATATTTGTCTATTCTAACAACATACAACCAGTTCTTTTTTAGACTATCAAAAGGAATAATTTCCTCAAAAAGAACCGTTGTAATATTCTTTAGATATTTCATAGTAAAATCCCGAGTTGTAAGAAGAAGGGTCGTCTGGGTGTACATTTTATATAATAAAATCTAAAATACCATTTTTCTCTACTCCTTCATCTTCGTTCATATTGTAATAATCATATCCCCAACCTATCTTTTATATAGTTATCAGAAACAAAAAAACCTCCACTCATTGAAATCCTCCTTGTTAGGACGAATTTTTGCTAAAGTCAATTGTTCCATTTTTTTACCATTCTCTCCAATACT
>ENA-OQAJ01000261-OQAJ01000261.1-human-gut-metagenome-genome-assembly--contig:-NODE-261-length-16713-cov-9.207404_pt1 | contig 16713 bp, 18 predicted proteins | sample MGYA00242736_ERZ504529 | MGnify/ENA primary metagenome ERZ504529 (study PRJEB26092, sample SAMD00036275) | human gut metagenome | host: Homo sapiens | study: EMG produced TPA metagenomics assembly of...
ATGCCAAGCCAAAAGCGCAGATAATACTGGATGTCTTATCGAGCATTTTGGCAACGCAGATGCCGTGCCGCAGCTGCCGGAGCGGTGCTTAAGCCGCAAGGCGGGAATTGTGCGGTGTTGCCTTTATTTTTTCGCGTTAATAATCTCTTTTAAGTATCGTTGATCTCACGATTCGCTCCGCATTTTGTATCGTATCATCGCTTATTTATTTGCAACTATTATCTGATTTTTTCTCCGTAAATTTCTCCGTTTATATATTTTTCTTTTTTCTCCTCTTGCATATTTTGGTCTTTCTCAATGTATATTCGGCATGTTTCTTTCGCGTATTTTCTCTTTTTTGTCTCCCTATCAAGGTCAAAAACTGTGCTTTTTGACTTTTCTGAACATAAAAAAGTGATTTTCCCCCCGCCCATATTTTATAAAGCCTGATTGTTGCCCCCAAAGCTGAGGTTTTTACGGCGATTTTTTTGCAGCCTCCAAAGGAAGTACCGTGCTGCTTTGTGCATTACCAAATGTTCTTATCCAAGACTTCTTTTATCCTGAGGTTCTTACGCCGTAAAAAATAGTGCCCTCATCTTTCTTCTCTCGTACTCCCTCGTCACCCACCTTCTCCTAATACAGAGGTTTTTAACGTACTTTTCTACGATCCCATACAAAACGGTAACCTCTGCTCTTTTTCTTTTCTGCTTTCTCACGCTTCGCCAAGCAGAGATTCTTACCGAGAAAATTTTATCTATTTTTTCTATTTTTCTGCTTGCAGAGGGCATTTCCTTCCATCCAGAGATTTCTACCGTACCAATTCCAGTCAAACTCTTTTGCAAACGGAGATTCTTACCGCAAAAACGGCCTTTGCGCCTCTCCCCTGCTGCTTAAGTTAAAGGAATTACCTGCTATAAAAGCTAACCAGAGGTTTTTACCGCAAAAAAGTCCTTCTGTCTGCCTCTTCATGTTTCGCCCACAGCCATTTTCCCACCGTTTTCAGGTCCATCGGGATGATCTTGTCGTTTCGATTGCTTCTTACAGGTTGCCAGCCTGTTCCTTATGCCCGTTCACGCAACACGGTAACAGAGATTTTTTCATTGTATAACAGAGATTCTTTCCATGCAAAATAGAGGAAACAACCTCTGCCGCCAAAAAGAAAAAATCTCCGCCATTCTATGAAAGAACCTCCGTTATCACCAGAAGAAACCTCTGTTGCGGAGGGAAAGAACCTCTGTTTCTTCTATATATAATAAAAGTATAAGATATAAATTTATAAAATATATAATTCTAAAGAAAAAGAAGAACAAAAGGGTGATTGCTCATAAAACAACGGAATTGATGCCCGCATAGCGGAGCGAACACGAATGCGGGCCATAAGAAGAAAAGCCATACGAAAAATACGCCGTTCTGTCTGTGCATACCATCGGTGCACTGCCAGGATAAAAACAGCGGCCCGGTACCCATGCCGATGGGGGCCGTAAGATGATTCGTTTGAAGTTTGGCTGCTTGCATTGCAGTGGTGCTCCTTTTCCGATAGTATCTTGTTTATTATTATATCGGAAAGGACACAAAAGCGAGATGCAAAAAACAAGAATCAAGGGCAAAAAATCCATGCAATATCTTGTAAAAGTGAATTGTGAAACAGATTTCCCGGTGATGCTATTTCTTGCGGTGGCGAATGGAAATGTGGTGCGTGCTGTTTTTTGTTTTAGACTGTTTGAAAGTGCTTTAACGCAGGTTTGCTTCAAGGCATATTTTGTGCAGCCAGCCCTCTCCCCTCCCCTGCTTTACGCGCGAGGATTCATCACTGTAATACATGCAGCGCAGCCATAGGATTGACTTTTGCAGGAAGATACGGTAGTATGATACTATCATGAGTAAGTGTACCTTCTTCTAAATATTTTAGCAGTTCTGTGATGTATGGTTTTATTACAGGCGGGCGATTAGTTCCTAAAGAAAGGCGTGGACAAAACGGAGCACGGCATCCAATGTCCAATCATAGCGTATGAAAAATAAAGATGAAAAGAATACAATGACAGAATCACCGGATGTTATCATTGGTGAAGTTCTGCCGGATGAAAAGGCGGACGGCAAGAAAAAGCAGCTTGTGCCCAGGAAAAGTGACAATGTGGCGTTTGGCTCTTTCATCACGAAAAGCAACGATTTAATTCAAAGGACAAAGTATTCCCTGCCCCGCAACGAACAGAAAATCCTTTTTATGATGCTGTCCAAGATCGATCAGCGCCATGATATGGATGCATCGAAGTACTATACCATTTCGTTTGACGATTTTGCAAAGCTTACCGGGGTCAATGCGTTGGACAGCGGTTATGCAAATTATCTGCGCAAAACCATTGAAAACCTGGAAAACCGGATGTTCTGGGTTCCCCTTGGGAATGATCAGTACAAAACGATGTCGTGGGTGAACCGTGGTTCTATCGTCGATATGAAGAAAAAAGACGATCAGCATGCGCTTTAACCCAGATATCTGGAAAGACATTGCACAGCTGACAAGCAATTATACATCCTATAGCATTGAATACCTGCTGATGATGCAGAGCACCTATTCTATGCGTGTGTATGAGATCATTTTGTCATATGACAACGGAAACAGAGATTATTCCTATAACAATGGGTTGATTTTTGAACCTGTAACAGAAGAAGTTCTGCAAAAGTTCCCCAATAAGCGGGAAGAACTGAAAGGGTTCAAATATAAGCGGTTTGATATGGAAGAATTCAAGGGTATGCTTTCCATGCCTACCCGTGATGAAATCAATAGAAGCAAGGGCAAAAGCAGAGACAGTTCCGCGCAAAAGTTCAGCCGCGATAAACCGCTGACGGAAAAATACAAAGTATTTTCCGACTTTGAAAAGAACGTTCTAGCAATGGTCAAAAGCGAGATCAATGAGATGACAGACCTGTGGTTTGACTATGAGCCGGTGCGCCGCCGCGGGGTTCGGAAATATGAGTTCCTTTATATCTTCATCAAGTACAAAAACCGGGAAGAAATGAAGAGCGTCAGAGCGTTCCATCAGGAGCATAAAGGCGCTGATACAGAAGTAAGCAGAAAACCAAGAAAGCGCCGCAGCTCGGTCAGCAAAGAAGCACTGGAACAGTACAATCAGCCGCTGAAGGGAGCCATTTTGACGACAACCTATCGCCTGGCACGCAATGAACTGGCGGTAAAGGCGCAATATCAGACCTATGAAAAAAAGCTGACACCGGAAGAGCGAAACATCTTCATCGATATTTTCACATATACGTCAAAAATATTGACCAACACAAAAAAGCGGGACCAGGCAGAGGAAACGCTGGAAGCGTTGAACCGGATTATCAAAGATAATAACGGGCTAAAAACTTGGGCATTGGGAATGAGCGTTAAATATAAAGCGATGCTTGAACGCGCAAAGGAAAGAAAATCTGCGCAGTATTACCGCACGGTGGTGTATAATGACATTATAGAAAATTCTGCCGCAATCATCGCTGACGGCACAAAACGCGCAGCATTACTGGATGGCGACAGAACGGATCTTTTCAAGTTCGATTGGTCGCAGTTTGATGAGTAATAGAACGTAAGAAAGTATAAGAATGAAAAAGAGGTTTGCAAAAAGCAGACCTCTTTTTTGTTTCAGGAAAAGCGCGAAAACAAACGAATTAAAAAATGACAACAGGTACTTGAGTCGTGACAGGTAAATCAAGAGGAAAAGAAGGCATTATCCCCAGGATTCGTGTTGACATGACGAGCGGGTATGCTATAATTAGCTTATTAAGATGAACACTTTACAGGAAAGAACAGAAGGTAAAGAAGAAAAGATTGCCGGCGATATCAAATAGCAACAGGTACGCAAGTCGCCGCATAATAGTTACAACAAAAGAGAAAACTTTACTTTATGACAACATGTACCTAAGGCAATACCGCATAATTCTAAGTGCCGATACGGCGAGCGAGGTGCGGCAGATGCCAAGCCAAAAGCGCAGATAATACTGGATGTCTTATCGAGCATTTTGGCAACGCAGATGCCGTGCCGCAGTTGCCGGAGCGGTGCTTAAGCCGCAAGGCGGGAATTGTGCGGTGTTGCCCTAAGTCTTTCCACTTTATAATCAACCAACGAAATGAGGGAACGCCAATGGCAGCACAGATCATTACGATCGCCATCGAGAAAGGCGGAGCAGGAAAAACGGTCACTGCTTCTAACCTCGCCTATTTGATGGGCGATGAGGGTAAAAAAGTTCTTTGCATCGATACAGACCCGCAGGGAAACCTGACGAGCGCTTTGAGCGGCGGCAATGGAATTACCAGCGGCGTTTATAATGGAAGAGCTCTTTTTGATATGTTTGATGGCTTCCGTTATACCAAGACGAAGGACTATATCACCGAAACGGAATACGAAAATGTAGATATGATCCCCTGCAGCGCGCAGACGCCGCGGATCAACCAGCGTATTCCGGGAATTTTTTGAGGATGCACAGACCTACTTCAAGCCGGGCGACCCGAAGTGCCTGACAAATATGGGAGAATTCCTCTATTACTTTTTAAATCAGGTCCGGGAGGACTATGATTACATCATTATTGATACCCAGCCGACCCGTGATTCACTCTTGCTGACGAATGCAATCAATGCGGCGGATTATGTGCTGATTCCCTCTCTTTGTGAGGCAAATTCGCAGGAATCGGCGTTCCGTACTTATGCGCTCTGCAATGAGCTGCGGAATACCCCCGGCAGCCATCTGAAAGGCGTTGGCGTAATTCTTACGATGGTAGTGAAAAAGGCAGCTACTACAAAAATTATCCGCGACCAGTGCAAACAGGTTTTAGGGGCTTCTCTTTATAAAACGGAGATTCCCAGCGGCCTTAGTGTGAATATGTCGGTTACGAAGCATCTTCCCGTATGCTATATGGCAAAAACACAGCCGGTTGCGGTGGCCTATGGCAAGGCTTACGAAGAACTAAAGGCTCAGCTTGCAAAGATGGGGGTGAACTGAAATGGCAATGAAAAAGAAGATGAAGGGGAACATAACGTCCCCTGCTCTCCCCGGCAAAAGTATTCTTGCAGAGGTAAACAATAACGAGGCGGGCAACATCTATAATAGTTTGTTCGCTAAAAACAGAAAAGTTGAATACGATAATAAATATATTGCGTTGGTTAATATCCGAACCAACCCGGATAACCAGATTTTCCGTGTAATGGATGACGATGAAGACATCCGCATTTTGGCGGAAGATATTAAGCGCAATGGGTTGATGCATAACCTTGTTGTATTCCCTGAACAGCGCGAAGAAGGAATGGTATATGTTTTGCTTTCCGGCGAACGGCGGTTTCGTGCATTGAATTACCTGCAAGAAAGAGGCGATGCAACATGGAATATTGTGAATTGCAATGTTGTGATAACACCTTTGTCTAAAAATGAAAGAAAAGTGCTACTGTACAGCGCAAACCTGCAGGTCCGCGGCGGATTCAGTGATGAAGCAATTCGCCGCCAGGCGATTGCGGAATTTATCACCTGCCTGCAAAAAGAACCTTATAATATGAGCAGAGAAGAAGCCCTTGGCGCGACAAAAAGCGTCAGTACCGTAAATCCACGCACGATTGAGCGGGATGCGCGGATCGAAGAGAAGCTGGAGGGCAAACTAAAAGAACTTCTAAATGATAAATTTTTAACGAGGAGCGAATGTGAGACTTATCTGCGGTTTGAAGAGGACATACAGGATGAAATCGCGGAGCGGTTTGCCAAATTGCAGGAAGTAGATTGCCATAGCAGCGATACAGAAGATGCGGGAAAGAACTATGTAGAGGTTCTTCGGGACAATCTGCATGACGCATTCAGAGAGCTGCTATACGATGCACAGCGGCAGGGAACGACCAAAGAATACGAAGCTGCTTATAAAAAAGGCGATTCTTTATTTTGATGATGGTCTCGCTGAACTGAAAGGGAAAGCGGATGAATACGGCAAAGCTAAGGTAAGCAGCCAACCGAAAGAAATTTCCGCCATCGATTACGAGGCAAAAAAGAAGCCGCCAGGGACCGTGCGCGAAAGGAACACGAGGTTGCAGAAACCAAGAGCAGCATGATCCAGAAAAGTGTTCCCCAAATGGTCAAAAAATTGAATAAGGCATACAGCAGTAAGGCATTTGCAAAAGCGCTGAAAGGTGTATCCAAAGAATCCCGTGATGCAGATGTTGCGGCGCTGAATGAAATCATCGAGATTTCGATGAAGCTTAAAAACATCATAGAATCAATCGATTAATGCCGGTGGACACAATGAAAAAAGAAAGAGTTCTGATTCGTTTCCGGCCGGAAATATATGAATGCTTTGAATTGGAAGCCGCTTATCAGGGGCTTCGCGTGGGAACGATTGCCAATCAATTATTGATCAGTGAGCTCAACAAAGCAGCAAGCGTGAAACCAGAACACTGCGTTGTATTTGGATCGGAAGACTACGCTGCGATTCCGGAGGGCAAGCGAAGCAGCTATTATGTGTTGCCAGAAAGCAAAGATATTATAGAATATCTGCCGGAGCAAACCGGAAAGCGGGGCGCAAAGCCGATCAATAAGCAGGTTACATTTTATCTGATGGAAGATCAGCTTGAAACGTTGAAAAAAATTGTCCGGATTCAGGATATTCGCAAATCAATGGACCATGGGCAAATTGTAACCTATCGCTTTGCCGTGTTGGGGCTGCTGCTGAACAATGAAGCGCTGGATAGAAAACCTCCGGTTATACATTAAGAGGTAGAAAGAAGCACGAAAGAAGCCGCAGGTATTGTGCCTGTGGCTTCTTTATTTTATATATCATACAACAATATTAGAATTGACAACAGGTACTTGAGTCGGAAAATGGTGAAAAAGTTTTTATATCGGTATCGGCACTTAGAATTATGCGGTATTGCCTTAATTCTGAAAAAATTAAAAAAAGACCGACATTGCGCGGTGTATCTGCCTGCACAATGTCGGTTTTGTTTATTTCCTCTCGGCCAGCACGACCGTAAAGGTCGAGCCTTTGCCGGGGGTGCTTTCTATCTGCATCTCTGCGCCGGTCAATTCCAAAATCCGCTTGACCAGCGCCATGCCAAGGCCATTGCCCTCGATGGAGTGGCTCGTGTCGCCTTGGTAGAATTTATCGTAGATGTGTTTTATCGTCTTTTCATCCATGCCGCAGCCGGTATCGGTCACGGAAACATAAATTTTGCCGTTCGCCCGCGTTTGGCGCAGGGTAATGCTGCCGCCCTGCGATGTGAACTTCACCGCGTTGGAAAGCAAGTTCGTCCACACCAGTTCCAGCAAGCCGGGGTCGGCCTGTGTGTAGGCGGCATCCTCTAGGTCAGCGTCAAATTCAATGTCCTTGCGCTCCCACGCATCCTCAAACTGCACGGCCACGCTGCACAGCTGGACGCAGACGTCATAGACTTCTGCTGCTGGGCGGATGGTTTGCTTTTCCAGCTTGTTTCAGCTTGAGCATGATAAAATGATCAGGAGCCGTTTCCAAGCTGATGTAAGCAAAGAAATGGCTCCGGGTTTTATCCTGTCTGCGTTACAAAAGATATACATCGCATATTAAGGTGCTAATTTGTGAATAATTATCCTTGTTCTGCAATTTTTGTGTTCGCATCTTCACACGGTTCCTTTATAATATAGGTAATACAATATAAAGGAGTCCCTTGACGATGCGAGCAATAAACCTTAAAACTAACCATCTGACAGCGCCTATCGGTATTGACGCCGGGCCGCTGTTTTTGTCTTGGCAGTGCGCTGACGGCGTGCGCCAGACCGCCTATGAAATTCAACTGACCGCGAACGGTGAAATGCTTTGGCACAGCGGCAAGACGGAAGGTGCCGCCATGCACGCTGACGTTCCGGCGGTGGTCGGCTCCCGCGTGAGCGGGTGCTGGCGCGTGCGTCTGTGGGATGAAAACGATGTCCCCGGCGCGTGGAGTGAGGCACGCTTTGAGACCGGCCTTGCACAGTGCGACTGGGTAGGGGAGTGGGTGGACCCCGAGACCGAGCCAATCGACATCCCCGGTGACGATGCCATCAACGCCTTTGCCCGCCCCAATTGGGAGCGCAAGCAGGCAGAAAAAGAAGCCGCGGGCAAGGGTGCAGCCGAGTCGTACAAGCCCCATCGTCCGGCATCGTACCTGCGCAAAAGCTTCACGGCGTCCAAGAGCGAGGCACGGCTGTATATCACGGCCAAGGGATTGTACGTGGCATGGCTGGACGGAAAGCACATTGGTGATATGGTTTTGGCCCCCGGCAGCTTTACCGGGAACAAGCATCTTGGTGCGCAGACCTACGATGTGACCGCGCTGCTGCACGAGGGCGAGAATGAGCTTTTAATTGCTCTCGGTGATGGCTGGCACCGCAGCACGGGCGGTGTGGATGGCGACCGTGATTTGTTCGGTGATACCCTGGGCGTGCTGTTTCAGCTGGAGGTGGACGGCAAACCGGTCTGCGTTTCCGATGACACGATGCAGGCAACGCAATGCGGGCCTATTCGTCAGAACGATATGCAGCAGGGCGAGGTCTACAATGCACAACTTGAGGGCGAACTGACCGGCTGGCACGGTGTGCGCACCTACCGTGATGATCTGCCCATTACCGGTATGAATACCGTGCCGATTCTGGAACACGAAGCATTCTCCGGCAAGCTGCTGCAAACGCCCAACGGCGAGACGGTGCTGGACTTTGGGCAGAATATCGCCGGTTATGTGGAGATAACGCTGATCGCCCACACCGGACAGAAGGTCAAGCTGACTTGCGGCGAAGCGTTGGACGAAAACGGAAATTTTACCCAAGAAAACTTTCAGGACCGCAACCGCCACAAGGAGGGCGGCACCGCCCAGATGCTGGAGCTTGTCTGTAAAGAGGGGAAAAACCACTTTAAGCCCAGCTTCACCATTATGGGCTTCCGCTACGCCAAGGTCGAAACCGACGCCAATTTGACCGATGCCGTGTTTACTGCCTACGCCGTCTACTCCGATATGGCGGTGACGGGCGCGTTTACCTGCGGAAATGACGCGGTGAACCGGCTTGTCAAGAACAGCGTCTGGAGCCAGAAGGGCAACTTCTGCGATGTCCCCACCGACTGCGACCCGCGACGCGCCGGCTGGACAGGGATATGGGCGTGTTTATCGAAACCGGCTTGACCCTGATGGACTGCTACCCCGTGGCGGAAAAATGGCTGGCGGAGTGCCGCCTGAACCAGTACCCGGACGGTCGCATGGCAAACATTGCCCCGCCGAACGCCCGTCCCGGCTATATGACCCCGATGCTCTGCATGTCGGCAGGGTGGGGCGATGCGGCGATTTTGGTGCCGTATGCGATGTACAAGCGCACGGGTGACCGCAAAATTCTGGCGGACAACTATGAGATGATGCAGCGCTGGTACGCTTTTTTGCTGGGGCGCGCACAGCAGACGACCGATGAGCAGCAGGGCGGTGACTACGCCAAGTTCACCGTTTTAAACGGCATGGACTACGGCGAATGGTGCGAGCCGGGCATCACCCCCATGCAGGCAATGATGAACCCGCGCAAGAGCGTGGGAACGGCATATCTGGCCTACTCTGGGCGCTTGCTGGCAGAAGTAGCTGATGAACTGGGCAAGGCGGACGATGCCGCCAACTACCGCGATACTGCCGCCAACGCAGTGAAAGCCTACCGTGCAGCGTTTACCGAGAACGGCGTGATCCACTCTGACCGCCAGTGTGAGTATGTCCGCGCCATTGCCTTTGCCCTGCTGGGTGAGGAAGAAAGCAAAGCCGCCGCCGAAACGCTGAACCGGATGGTTGCCGAGAACGACTACCACCTGAACACAGGCTTTTTGTCCACGCCATTTTTGTGCGATGTGCTGGCAAAATACGGCTATGCGGACACTGCCTACAAGCTGCTTTTGCAGCCCGACGCCCCCGGCTGGCTGTATGAGGTCGGCAAGGGCGCCACGACCGTTTGGGAAACCTGGACGGGCATTGACGAAAACGGCAAGCCGCACGAATCCCTGAACCATTACAGCTACGGTGCCATCTGCGGCTGGCTGTTCGGCGGTGTGTGCGGCATCCGGTACACGGACGGCGCACTGACGATTGCACCTACGCCCGACAAATCGCTGGACTGGGCAAAAGCCACCTACGATTCCCCAGCCGGGCGCATTGTAAGCGGCTGGCGGTATGACGGCGATGCGGTAACCTATGAGTTTGAGATCCCTGCCAATCTGACCGCCGATGTCACCCTGCCCGATGGGCGTAAGTTTACCCTTGCCCCCGGAAAGCACACAGTATAAGAAGAAAGCGCCTGCCCTGCCGTAAAACTTACGGCAGGGCAGGCGCTGTTTTTGATAAACTGGAAATTGCCCCCTCGGTCAAATTGAATTTACCCCTTATCAAATTCCAAAGGTTTCTGGTGGGATATCTATTCCAATCATTCGTCCAAATGCAAGTCCCCATTTCACAAAATTATATGATATGGATGTAATTATATTATCTGTAATAATATATCCCTCTTTAACTGGAGATTCTAAGTTGGCATCCCATCCTACCATCTTTTCTAAATCTTGTTCGGTAAAACCTTCTTCCATGATTTCTTCTTTATTTACACCTGCCATAAATGGTTTACCACTCAACAAACCTGCTTTAACAAGCATGAGCGGAGCAATAGAAATTGCTCCAATCGCTTTATTTTCAAACTTACGGATAAATTCTATAACTTCTTCATTTTCTATTGCTTCCCTAATATCCATAGCTCCTGGCAAGATTAAGCTATCATACTCATCAATATTTATTTCAGAAATTGTCTGGTTAGGCAAAACCATCAATCCATCTTCACTCTTAACAGCTTCCTTTGTATGTGCAAATATTACAACCTCTTTTTCTGCTAAAGCAAGTATTTCAAGAGCCACACTAAATTCAAAATTACAAAAAGAATTATAAATCAATACTGCTGTTTTCTTCATTATATCCTCCGTCATCTTCAAATTTTCATCTGTTCGACCTATTGAAATGCGCAAATTCCGATTTTCTGCCCTAAGTTTATCACACAAAAAACCGAGTTTCAACGCAGGAAAAGCAAATCCCCTGTCCTTTCGGGCAGGGGATTGCGGTTTAGCCATGCTGTTTGAGATATTCGGCGCTGAGTTGCAAACTCTTTATGGGGGAGTTATCCACCCAGTTGCGGTGGCTTTCCAAAATCACGGCATCTACGCCGATAGTAAGCGCCTGTGCCATCAGGCTGTCGAGATCCATATTGCCGGTACCCAGCTCCATGCTGTCGGTTTTCAGAATCGGCGTCACGGCGCTGCCCGAAATGCGGGTGCCGCGGTCGTTGATATGCCACAGCTTCATGCGGGTTCCCAGACGCTGCATCCACGCAAGGGCGTTGGCGCCGCCCTCGGTAAACCAGTAGCTGTCAAACTCAAAGTTGACGAACTGCGGGTCGGTTTCCTCCAGCAAAATGTCGTAGGCACGCTTTTCGGCGTTGACATGACGCAGCTCACAGTTGTGGTTGTGGTACAAAAGCTCCACGCCCTCGGCCTTCAGCGCCTCACCCGCCTTGTTCAGCCGTGCGGCAAGGTCGTGCATCGTGGCTTCATCGCCGTAATCAAAGCGATACATTCCGGTAATAACGACATACTTAGTGCCAAAGCTTTTGGCTTCGTCCGCCACCGCTTTGGCATCGCGCTCCAGACTGCCCAAATCGGTGTGCAGGCTGACGACCTGCAGCCCCGCTTCTTTGACCAAAGCGTGCCAGTCGAGATTGCCGCCCTTGCCCACGGGCATACCCGCCGCCTTGGTCAGCAGCCGCACCATAAAGCCGATGGGGTGGATCATAAACCCGCACAGCTCAATGCCGTCATAGCCTGCGGCTTTCATGGCGGCAAGCGTCTGCCGTGCCTCGTTTTCGTTGCTTAAAACGGTTCCCAGCATAAATTGCTGGACTGCCTTTGTGGGCATGGTTCAGCCCTCCATCTTGATAATTTTTCCCGTTGTGATGCCGTTTTCGTTGAAGCTGTCCACGCAGACATAATAGGTCTGCCCGGCCATCAGCGTGGAAAGCGTGACCTCATCGGCATCATAGACAAGCCAGCTCTGGTACAGCTTATCCGGTGCAATGCCGTAGCGCACATTGCAGCCCTGCGCGTTCTCGATGTGCTGCCAGCTGATTTTGCCGTCCAGCGCATCCACGCGCACGGCTTTGGCGTCGGCTTGGGCAGGGCGGTCGCCCTCGACGTCGCCGAACACCCGCAGCCCGCTGACACGCAGCGTCTGGCCGTAGGGCAATTCGCCGCCCGTCACGCGGACATACCGCGCACGGATGCCGTCAGCATATTCATAATAGCCGTTGGAGCATTCGCGGGCGACATCCTCGCGCAGCGTCCATACCTTGCCGTCCAAGCTGGTTTCCACGGTGTAATGCGAAATCTGCGGACGGGTTTCGATGTGGCGGGTCTTGCGGTCATCGCCGTAGCTGTCAGCAGGGAAGTCCACCGCCAGCGCCTCGTCCGCCAGATTGACCTGTACCGCCCGCACATCGCAGTCCCTGCCCAAATCCACACAGAGCCACTCGCCGGGCTGGTCACTGCCTGCGCTCCACCAACGGCGCAGTCCTCATCCACGGCGTAGGCCGTGTCACTGCCCTCGGCGGTGGAGGATGCCGTCACGGCCTTGCGGTAGCTGAGCAGCATCCACTTGGGCTGCTGGCTGGCGGCGTTGAATTTGCCTGCCGGAATTTCATGCGGATAGTCGGCAAAATTCTGGTTGCAGTACAGCACGCCGTCCTTGTCAAACCCGGCAGGGAACAGCCCCACGCGGCGCTCAAAGTCGTGGTTGACCGAAATGCGCATCGTGGACGCGTGCCAGTAGTTGCCGTATTTGTCGGCAATGGTGCTGCCGTGGCCTGCGCCGGTCATAAACCCGCCCGGCTTGGAGGAAAACGGGTTGGACGCTTGCAGCGTGAACGGTCCCAGCGGGGACTTGGAGGTGTACACACCATCTGCGTAGGTGTTGTACTGGGTGCCGGGGCAGGCGTATTGCAGATAATACGTACCGTTGTGCTTTGTCATAAACGCGCCCTCAATGTAGGGCTTGTCGACAGCGTTAAACATGGCGGTCAGAACCTCGGCGTTCAGCCCCGGCACCTGCGCCATCTGGGGCGCAGCTCCAGCTTGCCGGTTGCTCGTTATAAAAAGGCTTCATGGCTTTGTAAAGCACGCTTGCCTCTTTATCCACAATCCCGTTGTTACCGGGGCGCTCATAGCCCAGTTCTTCTTCGCGCCCGAAAATCAGTTCTTTCTTTTCTCCGATGGGCGTCATGGTATCGGGGTCAAGCTCCACGCCCCAGATGGGCGAGGTGTTGGAGCAGCCCCAGTAAAAATATACACGCCCGTCATCATCGCAGAACATATCGGGATCCCAAAAGGCGAACGGGGCGCTGACCTCGGTAAACGGCTCGATCAGTGGGTCGGCGGTGCGCAGAATAGGACAGTTGCGCCCCTTGCGGCTGGCAGAAAAATACAGGTAGTCGCCGACTTGGCGCACATCGGTGCGTAGTCGTAAATCAGCAGATCGGGGTCGGCGTGGAAGTCCCAGTGCAGCAGATCGTCCGAGTACCAGAACCCTGCCGACATAGAAACAAACAGGTAGTATTTGCCCTTGAAGTACACCAGCGTCGGGTCGGCGCCTTCGCGGAAGCCCGCGGCGCGCTCACCCTCCTTTATGTGCTGGTAGCGGTAGCCCAGATCCAAGGGGTTGCAGTAGGTTTTCACTGTATTACACATCCTTTTTGATGCCCTGCAAAACGCGGTTCAGCTGCTTGATGCTTTCGGCATCTGCGCCAGCCTGCTTGAGCATTCCCTCGACGGTCATGCGCTGCATGGCGCGCTCCATCATGGCAACCAGCGCCGGGTTATCCTTGACGGCGGCAGCTACATCACCGCGGGCGGCAGCCGCCTTGTCGGTGATGGCCTTCAAGACAGGCCCCACCTTGCGTCCGCCATGGCAGCGGCCATATTGTCCTTGACGCTCCAGCAGGTTTCGTCCAGCTCGCCGTCAAACCAGTTGTTCACGACCTGACGGTTGGACATCGCGTAGGCGGGGTTCGGCTCTGTAGCCTTGTTGACCAGAATCACGCTGGAATACGCCCCCGCGCGGGCCTCAATGCTGTGCTTGCCGGTGATGGGCACATTGAAAACAAACACTTTGTCGCATTTTTTTTGTTTCGACAAGGTGCCCGTCCTTGTACAGAGAAACCTCCGGCAGGTTGGAGTATACTCTGACCTCGGTCACGTCCTCGGTGCGGTCCACATAGCGGCTGCCGCAGGTATGTACAAAGGGCTGCTTGCTCCAGTAGGCCTTGTACAGGTAGAAGGCGTCCTTCTTGATTTTGCGGTCAAAGGTGACAAGTCCTTTCTGGTTCTCGCCGTTTTTGCCGCCCTCATCGCGGCCATCGGCAGCAAAGTCGAACATATTCCAGACATGGGTCGCCCACAGCCACGGGCGGTCGGCAATCATTTTTGCCATGTGCTCGTGGTAGACGCACTGGTAGGTTTCGGTATAGTCGCCCTTTTCGGGGTGGGCGCTCTGGTAGGCGGGGTTTGCGTCCGCGCCGTACTCCGAAAAACCGATGCAGCGGTCGGGATATTTGGCGTGGTAGGTATCAAAAAAGTCGTCGTTCTGGTCCAGTTCACCCAGATACCAGCCAAAATACAGGTTGTAGCTGTTCACATCGGGAATTTCCAGAATCGGGCTGGTAATCTCCAGCATAAAGACATTCGCCATCGTGGTCGGGCGGGTCGGGTCGAGCTTGTGCGCCAAATCATTCAGGGCGCGGTGGTTTTCCAGCAGCTCCTCATTGACAGCCGATGCGGCAGTAATTTCGTTGGACAGCCCCCAAACGGCAATACAGGGATGGTTGTAGTTCTGAACAATCAGTTCTTCCATCTGGGTCAGCGTGTTGGCGCGCCCGTTGTGCATATGCATCGTGATGTAGGGGATCTCGGCCCAGATGACAAGACCCTTTTCGTCGCACAGGTCATAGAATGCCTGCGCGTGCTGGTAGTGGGCAAGGCGGATGGTGTTGGCGCCCATCTCCAGAATCAGCGCCATATCCTCTTCCATCATCTCTTTGGTGATGGCTACACCCGCACCCTTGCGGTCCTGATGGCGGGAGACACCGCGCAGGGGATAGGGGTGACCGTTCAAAATAAAGCCCTTCTGCGGGTCAATCTCAAACTTGCGGCAGCCGAAGCGGGTGGTTTCGGTCTCGCCATTGTCCAGCCGCGCAGTTACGGTGTAGAGATACGGGTCATCAAGACCGTCCCACAGGCGGGCGTGCTCCAGCGTGAACACGGCTCTGGCGGTGCCGTCCTTGACGGTGGCGCTCGTCTGCTGGCCGTCAAGCGTGAAGTTGACGCTCTGCGCGCCGACAACGAACGCCTCAACAGTCACCTCACAGCGGCGCTCGGCAAGGTCAGTCACAGCAGGCGTGATCTTGACGGGCACAGCGCCGTTTTCGGCAAGGGCAAAGTGTGCAGCGGGCACAACATGCAGCGTTACATCGCGGTAAATATTCGGCTGCAAGAAAAAAATGCTGGACTACGGCAGCCGGCACACAACGCCGGTCACGCTCGGCACGGCCATTGGCATGACATGGGCAGCTGCCTTTGAAAAGGACGGCAGTGTGCTGAAACGCGCCTGGGTCATCGGGCCGGTGTTTTATCAGGATGTTTCGCTGCGCGGGATTGAGCAGGGGCTGCAATACTATAACCGTCTGGAAACGAGCGTGGCATGGACCATGCAGCTGTACGAGGCGTTGAAAACCGTCCCTGTGCTGCAATGCACGGTCTTGCACCGCTACGCGCTGATGATGCACTATTGTCTGACCGGCAACCACCTTGCGATCAGCGACATCAACAGCGAGTTTTTGGCGCAGGTGCGCAATACAGTGCAGCAGCCCGCTCACGATCGCCACAAGGTCTGGATGGCAGAGCAGGGACTTCTGCAGATGGTGCGCACCGGTGACTTGAACTACAGGCAGGCCCTTTCCGCCAGTATGGGCATCAGTGCGGGCGTGCCTGTGCGCAGCGATGACGCTTTGCGCCAGAGCAAGACCAGCATCATCGTGTTTACCTCACTGGTATGCCGTGCCGCCATCGAGGGCGGGCTTTCGCCGGAGGAGCCTACGCGCTGGGGGACAGCTACATCCAATCCGCTGAAAATGCAAAAACATTGGAAGATCTTGAACCGCTCGGCCTTATGATGTATGACGACTTTGTCCGGCGCGTGCATAAATGCCGCACCAACCCGCATCTCAGCCAGCAGGTGCAAAAGTGCGTGGACTATATTGAGATGAATCTCGATAAAAATACGCGCTGCAGATATTGCAGCGCTGGTGGGCTATACGGAATATTATATGACCCACAAATTCAAGGAAGAGACGGGCTTGAGCGTGACAGATTACATAAAATTTGCCAAGATTGAGCGCGCCAAGGTTTTGCTGAAAAGCACCAACCAGACCGTGCAGGACATTGCTGCTGCACTTTCTTTTAGCACACGCAACTATTTCAGCCGGATTTTTCAGGAGGTCACTGGCCAAACCCCAATGGAGTACCGTGAAAAGTAAAGGCAATACCGCATAATTCTAAGTGCCGATACGGCGAGCGAGGTGCGGCAGCTGCTAAGCCAAAAGCGCAGATAATACTGGATGCTGCAAAGGTGAGCGCCGCCAGTGGCGGAAACAGCGAACCGA
>ENA-OQAJ01000262-OQAJ01000262.1-human-gut-metagenome-genome-assembly--contig:-NODE-262-length-16683-cov-4.939116_pt1 | contig 16683 bp, 19 predicted proteins | sample MGYA00242736_ERZ504529 | MGnify/ENA primary metagenome ERZ504529 (study PRJEB26092, sample SAMD00036275) | human gut metagenome | host: Homo sapiens | study: EMG produced TPA metagenomics assembly of...
CCCTCAAGGAGGGAGGCAAGGCTCCCTCTCCGAGGGGGCTGTCGCCGCAGGCGACTGGGGGAGTTTCCGTAATAGGAGAATTTGACATGGAAAAGATCAACCTGAACGAGTATCTGGCATCCAACGAGTATCCCGGCCGCGGCATTGCTGTGGCAATGGCTCCGGATGGCCGCCAGATGTTCATTGGCTACTTTATCATGGGCCGCAGCGAGAACAGCCGCAACCGCGTGTTTGACCCCGTGCCCGAGCGCGGCGGCATCTGCACCATCGCAGCGGACCCCGCAAAGCTGGAGGACCCCAGCCTCATTATTTACAATCCGGTGCTGACGCTGGGCAAGACCCATATCGTGACCAACGGCGACCAGACCGATACCATTTATGACCTGATGAGTCAGGGCAAGAGCTTTGCCGATGCCCTGCGCACCCGCACCTTTGAGCCGGACGGCCCCAACTACACCCCCCGCATCTCCGCTGTGGTGTACGCCGACGGCAGCTATCAGATGAGCATTCTCAAGTCTGCGGACGGCAATGGCGACAGCGTGCAGCGCTATTTCTTTGATTACCCGCAGCCCGTTGCAGGCGAGGGCCATTTCATCAGCACCTACAAGCACAACGGAAATCCCATCCCCAGCTTTGAGGGTGAGCCGCTGCGCTTTGCCTGCCCCCGCACCATCGGCGATTTTGCACAGGGTCTGTGGAGCAGCCTGAACCCGGACAACAAGGTGAGCCTGTTTGCCCGGGTCATTGATCTGGACTCCGGCGAGACCGGCGACATGATCTTTAACAAGTACGATGCTGTGTGCAGCGATCTGGACGACCCCGAGGAGCCGGAGCTGCTGCCCGAAGAGCTGGAACTGCTCAAAAAGCTTGACGCAGAGGAAAAACAGGACTAAAACAATAGAGAAATAAGGAGGATGCACCAATGAACGAACTGGCACTGAAGTACGGCTGCAACCCCAACCAGAAGCCCAGCCGCATTTATATGGAAGATGGCTCTGACCTGCCGGTCACTGTGCTGAACGGCAAGCCCGGCTACATCAATTTTCTGGACGCGCTCAACTCCATCCAGCTGGTCAAGGAGCTGAAAGCTGCCTGTGGTCTGCCCGCAGCAGCTTCCTTCAAGCACGTTTCCCCGGCAGGCGCAGCGCTGGGGCTGCCGCTCACCGATGTGGAACGCAAGATGTACCACATTGCCCCGGATATGGAGCTGTCGCCGCTGGCAAATGCCTATGCCCGTGCACGCGGTGCGGACCGCATGTCCTCCTTTGGCGACTGGATCGCCCTTTCGGACATCTGCGATGTGCCCACCGCAAAGCTGATCCAGCACGAGGTGTCCGACGGCATCATCGCCCCGGGCTACGAGCCGGAGGCACTGACTATCCTGTCCGGCAAGAAAAAGGGCAACTACAATGTGGTCGCCATCGACCCGGCCTACAAGCCCGCTCCCATCGAGCACAAGCAGGTGTACGGCATCACCTTTGAGCAGGGCCGCAACGAGCTGGTCATCAACGCCGACACCATGCTGAACAACTGGGTCACCGAGAACAAGGACGTGACCGAGGAGCAGAAGCGTGATCTGGTCATTGCACTCATCACCCTGAAGTATACTCAGTCCAACAGCGTGTGCTACACCTACCACGGCCAGACCATCGGCGTGGGCGCAGGCCAACAGAGCCGCATCCACTGCACCCGTCTGGCAGGCCAGAAGGCCGACAACTGGCAGCTGCGCCACATGGATAAGGTGCTCAACCTGCCCTTCCGCGACGATGTGGCAAAGCCCAACCGCGACAACGCCATTGATGTTTACATCGGCGATACGCCCGAGGATGTGATTGGCGACGATGTGTGGGCCGAGACCTTTACCGAGCAGCCCGCCCCGCTGACCGCTGAGGAAAAGAAGGAATATCTGAGCAAAGTGACCGGCGTGTGCCTTGGCTCGGATGCTTTCTTCCCCTTCGGCGACAACATCGAGCGTGCCCGCCGCTCCGGCGTGACCGCCATCGTGCAGCCCGGCGGCTCCATCCGCGACCAGCAGGTCATTGACACCTGCAACAAGTACGGCATCGCAATGGCCTTCTGCGGCCTGCGGCTGTTCCATCACTAAGGGAAAAGAACGAACCCTCTCAGTCGCCTGACGGCGACAGCTCCCCCGAGGGGGGAGCTTTATGCGAGAAAACGGACAGAAACAAGCATTCCGTTGAATGCAGCTCCTGCCGTCAGCAGAAAAAAGCTCCCCCCTTCGGGGAGCTGGCATTGCGCAGCATGACTGAGAGGGACATTCAAAAACGGGAAGGTGAATGATATGGCTGAAAAAATTCTGGTAGTGGGCGGCGGCGGCCGCGAGCACGCCATCATCAAGGCACTGAAAAAGAGCCCTGACTGCGGCGAGATCTGGTGCGCACCCGGCAACGGCGGCATCAGCTATGACGCAAAGTGCAAAAACATCAAGTCTACCGATGTGGACACCATGGTGGGCTTTGCCGTAGAAGAAAAGTTCGATTACGTTGTGGTGGCGCAGGACGATCCGCTGGCTCTGGGCATGGTGGATGCGCTGGCAGCAGTGGGCATCCCGGCCTTTGGCCCGGATAAGGCCGCTGCCCGCATCGAGGCCTCCAAGGTGTTCTCCAAGGACCTGATGAAGAAATACGGCATCCCCACCGCAAAGTACGAGACCTTTGACGACCCCGCCAAGGTCATGGAGTACATCAAGGCCGAGGGCAAGTACCCGGTGGTCATCAAGGCCGACGGTCTGGCACTGGGCAAGGGCGTGCTCATCTGCGAGAACGAGCAGCAGGCTGCGGACGGCGTGAAGGAGATCATGCTGGATAAGAAATTCGGCGCATCCGGCAACCATGTGGTGGTGGAGGAATTCCTCACCGGCCCCGAGGTCAGTGTGCTGAGCTTTACGGATGGCAAGGTGGTCAAGCCCATGGTGTCCAGCATGGACCACAAGCGTGCAAACGACCACGACACCGGCCTGAACACCGGCGGCATGGGCACCATTGCTCCCAACCCCTACTACACCCCGGAAGTGGCCGCTGAGTGCATGGAGAAAATTTTCCTGCCCACCATCAAGGCCATGAACGCCGAGGGCTGCCCCTTCAAGGGCTGCCTCTACTTCGGCCTGATGCTCACCCCGGACGGCCCGAAGGTCATCGAGTACAACTGCCGCTTTGGTGACCCGGAGACGCAGGTGGTGCTGCCCCTGCTGGAAGGCGACCTGCTGCACATCATGCAGGCCTGCACCAACGGCACGCTGGAAAACGAGGAGGTCAAGTTCTCGGACGGTGCTGCCGCCTGCGTCATTCTGGCTTCCGGCGGCTACCCGGTGGCTTACGAGAAGGGCAAGCCCATCACAGGCCTTGTGGACGGCCAGCTGCCCGGCGAGGAAAATGTGACGGTCTACCACTCCGGCACCGCCATCACCGAGGACGGCACCCTTGTCACGGCCGGCGGCCGTGTGCTGGGTGTCACCGCCACCGGCCCGCGGCTGACCAATGCGCTGAGCCATGCCTATGAGGCGGCAGAGAAGATCAGTTTTGAAAAGCTGCACAAGCGCAGCGATATCGGCCTGCGCGCCCTGAAGGCACTGGCAGAGAAGGAATAAATGGCTCGCCTCTCAGCCGCTTCGCGTCCAGCTCTCCCAAAGGGAGAGCCCTTGGCAAAACCATGAACTTTGCGTGGACTGCCAAGGCTCCCACTTTGGGGGAGGTGGCAGCGCGTGAGCGCTGACGGAGAGGGCGAGGACGCTAGATGAATTTAGAATAGCAAGGGGGAACCTACCCAATGGTCTATCGTATTTATGTGGAAAAAAGCCCGGCTTGATGTGGAAGCCACCGGCCTGAAAATGAGCTGACCAGCCTGCTGGGCATCCAGTCGCTTACCGGTCTGCGTCTGCTGAACCGCTACGATGTGGAAGGCATCGACGAAGAACTGTTCAACCAGTGTGCAAACACCGTGTTCAGTGAGCCGCCGGTGGATAACACCTATGCCGAGCTGCCCGCCAGCGACGGCGTGTCCTTTGCAGTGGAGTATCTGCCCGGCCAGTTCGACCAGCGCGCCGACTCCGCTGCTGAGTGCATCCAGCTCATCAGTCAGGGCGAGCGCCCGCTGGTGCGCTCTGCCCGCGTCTATCTGCTGGAAGGCACCCTGACCGACGAGCAGGTGGCCGAGATCAAGAAATACGTCATCAACCCGGTGGAGGCCCGCGAGGCTTCGCTGGACACCAAGCAGACCCTGAAAATGGAGTACCCCGTGCCCGCCCCGGTCAAGGTGCTGGAGGGCTTCAACCAGCTGGACGAAGAGCAGCTGAAAAAGTTCATTGCGGACAACGGCCTTGCCATGGATCTTGGCGATATCGAGTTCTGCCAGAAGTATTTCCGCTCGGAGCACCGCGACCCCACCATCACCGAGATCAAGATGATCGACACCTACTGGTCCGATCACTGCCGCCACACCACCTTCGGCACCATTCTGGACGATGTGCAGATCGATGATGCGTGGTGCAGAAGGCCTTTGACCGCTACATGGCCATGCGCGCCGATCTGGGCCGCGAGAACAAGCCCCGCTGCATGATGGACCTTGCCACCATCGGTGCCAAGGAGCTGAAGAAGCAGGGCATCCTGAAAAATCTGGACGAGTCCGACGAGATCAACGCCTGCACCGTCAAGATCAAGTGCGATGTGAACGGCAAGGACGAGGACTGGCTGTTCCTGTTCAAGAACGAGACCCACAACCACCCCACCGAGATCGAGCCCTTCGGTGGTGCGGCTACCTGCATCGGCGGTGCCATCCGTGACCCGCTGTCCGGCCGCAGCTACGTCTATCAGCCATGCGCGTTACCGGCGCAGGCGATCCGCTCAAGCCGGTCAGTGAGACGTTGCCCGGCAAGCTGCCCCAGCGCAAGCTGGTGACCACTGCTGCCGCAGGCTATTCCTCCTACGGCAACCAGATCGGTCTTGCTACCGGTCAGGTGGACGAGATCTATCATCCCGGCTATGTGGCAAAGCGCATGGAAATCGGTGCCGTTGTAGGCGCTACCCCCGCTTCCCACGTCCGCCGCGAGTGCCCCGCCCCCGGCGATGTCATCGTTCTGCTGGGCGGCCGCACCGGCCGTGATGGTGTGGGCGGTGCTACCGGTTCTTCCAAGGCCCACAAGCTGGACAGCCTTGAGCACTGCGGTGCCGAGGTGCAGAAGGGCAACGCTCCCATCGAGCGCAAGCTGCAGCGCCTGTTCCGCCGCGAGGATGCCTGCAGGATGATCAAGCGCTGCAACGACTTTGGTGCAGGCGGTGTGTCCGTTGCCATCGGTGAGCTGGCCGACGGCCTGTACATCGACCTGAACAAGGTCACCAAGAAGTACGAGGGTCTGGACGGCACCGAGCTGGCCATCAGCGAGAGCCAGGAGCGCATGGCTGTGGCGCTGGCCCCCGAGGACGTGGACAAGTTCATTGCTCTCGCCAACGAAGAGAACCTTGAGGCCACTCCGGTGGCAAAGGTGACGGCTGAGCCCCGCCTGAACATGGTGTGGAACGGCATGTCCATCGTGAACATCAGCCGCGAGTTCCTGAACTCCAACGGTGCCGAGAAGCACCAGAAGGTCCATGTGGAAAAGGCCACGGTCTGGCAGCCCCAGTGGGAGGGCCTGACCTTCAGCCAGAAGATGAAGAACATGGTGGGCGATTTGAACGTCTGCAGCAAGAAGGGCCTGTCTGAGCGGTTCGACTCCACCATTGGTGCCGCCACCGTGCTCATGCCCTTTGGCGGTGCCTATCAGCTGACCCCGCAGAACGCCATGGTGGCAAAGCTGCCGGTGGACGGCGAGACCAGCACCTGCTCCGGCATGGCATGGGGCTTCAACCCCTTCCTGATGAGCGCAGACCAGTACAAGGGCGCTCAGATGGCTGTCATCGAGAGCGTTACCAAGCTGGTGGCCTCCGGCTTCCGCTATGAGGATGCTTACCTCACCTTCCAGGAATATTTCGAGCGTCTGGGCACCGCCCCGGAGCGCTGGGGCAAGCCGCTGGCCGCTCTGCTGGGTGCATTGGATGCTCAGATGGGTCTGGGCATTGCATCCATCGGCGGCAAGGACAGTATGTCCGGCTCCTTTGAAAAGCTGGATGTGCCTCCCACGCTGGTCTCCTTTGCCACTGCCATCGGCAAGGCAAACAAGGTGGTGTCCACCGAATTCAAGAAGCCGGAGAGCACGGTGGTGCTCATCCGGCCCATCATCGACCCCGAGACCGGCTGCCCCAACTTCTTCTCCCTGAAGGCCAACTACAAGATCGTGGAGGACATGGTCGAAGAGGGCATGGTGGCATCCGCCTGCTCTGTGGGCTACGGCGGCATTGCCGAGGCTCTGTTCAAGATGGGCCTTGGCAACCACATTGGCTTCAAGATGCGTGCGGATAAGACCACCCATGAGATGTTCCAGCCCATGTACGGCTCCATCGTTCTGGAAATGGTGTCGGATTCTCCCGCCGGTGAGATCCTGGGCGAGACCACCAAGGAATACGTCTTTGAACCTGCGGCGAAAAGCTGGATATGGCCCAGCTGCAGGAGATCTGGGAAGGCAAGCTGGAGCCGGTGTACCCCTACCGCAAGGCAGGCCCCACCGTGGAAAAGATCAACGGCAAGCTGACCGCACCCGCCGCACCCAAGATCGGTGTGGCAAAGCCCAAGGTCATCATTCCGGTGTTCCCAGGCACCAACTGCGAGTACGACACCGCCAAGGCCTTTGCCCGCGCCGGTGCCGACCCGGAGATCCTGGTCATCCGCAACCTGACCCCCGCCGACGTGGCCGAGAGCTGCAAGGCACTGGTCAAGGCCATCGATAACAGCCAGATCGTCATGCTGCCCGGCGGCTTCTCCGGCGGCGACGAGCCGGACGGCAGTGCAAAGTTCATTGCATCCTTCTTCCGCAACCCGGAAGTCACCGAGGCGGTGCGCCGTCTGCTGCAGCAGCGCGATGGCCTGATGCTGGGCATCTGCAACGGCTTCCAGGCCCTCATCAAGCTGGGTCTGGTCCCCTACGGCGATATCCGCCCCATCACTCCCTATGACCCCACCCTGACCTTCAACACCATTGGCCGCCACCAGAGCATGCTGGTGCGCACCCGCATTGCATCCACCGGCAGCCCGTGGCTCTCCAAGTGCGAGGTGGGCGAACAGTTCACCGTTGCCATCAGCCATGGCGAGGGCCGTTTCGTGGCTCCGCAGGAGGTGCTGGACACCCTCATGAAGAATGGTCAGATCGCCACCCAGTATGTGGACATCGAGGGCAACCCCACCATGGATCAGAGCTATAACCCCAACGGCTCTGTGCTGGCGATCGAAGGCATCACCAGCCCGGATGGTCGTGTGTTCGGCAAGATGGGCCACTCGGAGCGCAGCGGCGAGTACCTGTACAAGAACGTTACCGGTGACAAATATCAGCCGATCTTTGAGGGCGGCGTGGACTATTTCAAGATTTGATGGTAGAATAGAGAAAAACTCCTTCCGTCATCGCTGATGCGATGCCACCCCCCTCGGAGAGGGAGGGCTGAAAGGCCCCCTCCCCGGAGGGGGCTGTCGCCGGAAGCGACTGGGGGAGTCACTTTCAGGAGGAAACAATCAATGTCTCAGCATGATCGTTATATCAGCCCCTTTTCCACCCGCTATTCCTCGGACGAGATGCAGTATATCTTCTCGGACGATAACAAATTCCGCACATGGCGCCGCCTGTGGGTGGCGCTGGCCCGGGCCGAAATGGAGCAGGGCCTGACCAACATCACCCCCGATATGGTGGCTGAGCTGGAAGCCCATGTGGACGATATCAACTATGAAGTGGCCATCGAGCGCGAAAAGCTGGTGCGCCACGACGTGATGAGCATGTGTACGCCTACGGCCAGCAGTGCCCCAAGGCTGCCGGCATCATCCATCTGGGTGCCACCAGCTGCTATGTGGGCGACAACACCGACATCATCGTGATGCGTCAGGGTCTGGAACTGGTGCGCAAAAAGCTGATTGGTGTGTTGGCAAAGCTGGGCCGCTTCGCCGAGGAATACAAGGACATGCCCTGCATGGCCTACACTCACTGCCAGCCCGCTCAGCCCACCACCGTGGGCAAGCGCGCCACCCTGTGGGCCAACGAGCTGGTGATGGACCTGCAGGAGATCGACCACCGTCTTGCTGTTCTGCAGCTGCGCGGTGTCAAGGGTACCACCGGCACGCAGGCTTCCTTTATGGAGCTGTTCAAGGGCGATGCCGATAGATCCGCGCCGTGGATGCTTCCATCGCCAAGGAGATGGGCTTTGACCCCAAGGCCGTCATTCCGGTGTCCGGCCAGACCTACAGCCGCAAGGTGGATGCCTTCATCCTGAACGCCCTTGCCGGCATTGGCCAGAGCTGCATGAAGTTTGCCACCGACCTGCGTCTGCTGGCTAACTTCAAGGAGATGGAAGAGCCGTTTGAAAAGAACCAGATCGGTTCCTCCGCCATGCCTTACAAGCGCAACCCCATGCGCTGCGAGCGTATCTGCGCGCTGAGCCGCTACCTGATGGTAGATGTGCTGAACCCCAGCTTCACCACCGGCACCCAGTGGTTTGAGCGCACGCTGGACGACAGCGCCAACAAGCGTGTCGCCATGGCTGAGGGCTTCCTTGCCACCGACGCTATCCTGAACATCATGCTCAACGTCACCGACGGCATCGTGGTGTATCCCAAGGTGGTGCGCAGCCGTCTGATGGCAGAGCTGCCCTTCATGGCCAGCGAGAACATCATGATGCAGGCTGTGGAAAAGGGCGGCAACCGTCAGGAGCTGCACGAGCGTCTGCGCCAGCACGCCATCGCCGCCGGCAAGCAGGTCAAGGAAGAGGGCCTGCCCAACGATATGGTGGACCGTATTGCTGCCGACCCTGCCTTTGGCCTGACCCGCGAGGAGATCGTGGCGGGCCTTGTGCCGGAGAACTTTGTGGGCCGTGCACCGCAGCAGGTGGAGGAGTTCATCGCCAATGTGCTCAAGCCCATCTTCGATGCCAACCCCGATGCCGTGGAGCAGCACGCATCTTTGAGTGTTTGATTTTAAATGCTCTCCGCTTACGCTCTGAGCATAAACAGCGGAAGTTACAGTTTGTTTTGCAAGAAGGAGAAGCCTGTGGGCTTCTCCTTCTTGCTTTTTCACGAAAAGGGCCGGAAAGAAAAACTCCTTCAGCTGAACTTCGTGCGTCAGCCGTTCCCCTTTTGTCACCTTTCGGTGACAAAAAGGGGAACAGTGGCATTGCGCAGCGATGACGGAAGGAGTTCTCTTGCGCAAATCATTTTATCATGTTACACTAAAACTCCAAACCTATGTAAAAGGAGAACCGCGTATGCGATTGGATAAATACTTAGCCGAGACGGCCCAGTGCACCCGCAGCGAAGCTAAGGCGCTGCTTTCCAAAGGGCGGGTGCAGGTGAACGGTGCTGTCTGCAAAAAGGGAGACACCCAGCTCAGGGAAACCGATACGGTGGCCGTGGACGGCAAAGCCCTGAATTACCAGCAGTTTGTGTACCTGATGCTCAACAAGCCCGAGGGCGTGGTGAGCGCTTCCACCGACAAGCGCGACACCACCGTGGTCGATCTGGTGGGGGACGCTACCCGCGGCGGCAGCTGTTCCCGGCGGGAAGGCTGGACAAGACCAGCACCGGCTTTGTGCTGCTGACCGATGACGGCACCTTTGCCCACGACATCCTTGCTCCAAAGCGCCACGTCTCCAAGACCTACACCGTGGTGTTGGACACGCCGCTGACCGAGCAGATGCGCACCGGCTTTGCGGCGGGCGTGACCCTTGCCGACGGCACAGCACTTTCGCCTGCGGAGGTCACAGCCCTTTCGGCCGATGGCTGCACTGTGCGGGTGGTGCTCAAGCAGGGCGTATACCACCAGATCAAGCGGATGTTCGGCGTGTACGGCGCAGGTGTGAACGGCCTGCACCGGGATGCCATCGGCGGCCTTGCACTCGACCCGGCCCTTGCACCGGGCCAGTGGCGGGAGCTTTCTGCCGAAGAAGTGTCAAAAAATTTCCAGCTGACAGGGTCGGCTTTTCACCCGAATTTCAAAAAAGCAACACATTTTTCCGGTAGAATAGGGGGCAGAACCACGCAAAAAGGCACTTTTTTGGTTCAGAATGGCCCCTAAAGATAATATTCACAAGAAAAAACTATCTTTTTTGTTGAAATATGTTGCAAAAGTAAATTCTTTTGTGTAAAATATAAAAATGTAATGCAGCTAAATTGTTAAAAATCACGACCGGCTGCCGCTGCGGTTTGCACAAACGAGGAAAAGGGGTATCCATTATGGCCAATAGAGTATTTCAAAGCGTGATCTACCAGATGAAAGACGCGATCAACCGGGTGGTCGGCGTGGTGGATGAGACCGGCGCTGTTATTTCCTGCTCGGAACTGAACCTGATCGGCGAGGTGCGCGAGGGTTTCATGGCGGAGCGTCTGACCGCAGGCGACCGCTTTGTGCGCGATGGCTACACCTATCAGCAGTTCTCCAGCGCCAAGCATAATGATTATGCAGTATTCGTGGAAGGCGTGGACGAGACGGCTGGTCAGTTTGCCGCCATGCTGTCCATCAGCCTGCAGAGCATCAAGCAGTACCACGACGAAAAGTTTGATAAGTCCAACTTTATCAAGAATGTGGTGCTGGATAACATCCTGCCCGGCGATATCTATGCCAAGCCCGTGAGCTGCACTTTGCCACCGATGTTTCCCGCGTGGTGTTCATCGTGCGTGTTACCAGCGGCGGCGATATCTCCGCCTACGATGTGGTCAGCAGCCTGTTCCCCGACAAGCAGAAGGACTTTGTGTTCAATATCAGCGAGACGGATACCGTACTGGTCAAGGAGATCCGCAAGGGCATCGACCGCACCGATATGGAAAAGCTGGCTGCCAGCATCGTGGATACCCTGTCCGGCGAGCATTACATCAAGGCTGTGGTGGGCATCGGCACCCCCATCTCCAACGTGAGGATCTGGCTACCTCCTTTAAGGAAGCACAGATCGCCATGGAAGTGAGCAAGGTGTTCGACACCGAAAAGCAGATCATCCGCTACGATAATCTGGGCATTGCACGCCTGATCTATCAGCTGCCCACCACCGTGTGCGAGATGTTCCTGCGCGAGGTGTTCAAGCAGGGCAGCATCGAAAGCTTGGATCAGGAGACCCTGTTCACCATCCAGCGCTTCTTCGAGAATAACCTGAATGTGTCTGAAACCAGCCGCGGCCTGTTTGTGCACCGCAACACGCTGGTGTATCGTCTGGAAAAGATCAAAAAGCTGACTGGCCTGGATCTGCGTGAGTTCGACGATGCTATCGTCTTTAAGGTAGCACTGATGGTCAAGAAGTACCTGTCCAACAATCCGGCCAAATACTAATAAGCTGCAGGCTCTGCCTGCAGTGCAGAACCGGCCGCTCGAAACCGATGCTGGCCGGTTCTTTTTGCTGTGAAAACAGATTTTAATGTCAGGAGCTAATATTACCCTATGATCGATTTAGAACACGTTTCCAAGGAATATAAACGGGGCGGACCGCTGGCACTGGACGATATCAACCTCCATGTGGACGACGGCGAGTTCGTGTTCCTGCTGGGCCATTCCGGCGCAGGCAAATCCACCCTGCTCAAGCTGCTGCTGCGCGAAGAGCTGCCCAGTGAGGGCAAGGTGACCGTGCTGGGCAAGGATGTTGCCAGCCTGCACCGCCATCAGGTGCCGTATCTGCGCCGTCAGATGGGCATTATCTTTCAGGATTTCCGGCTGATCCCCACCATGACTGTGTACGAGAACATCGCCTTTGCCATGCATGTGACCAACGTCAAGAGCCGGGAGATCAGCGACCGTGTGGAGTACATGCTGGAGCTGGTGCATCTGGAGGATAAGGCCAAGGCCTATCCGGACACCCTTTCCGGCGGTGAACAGCAGCGCGTGGCTGTGGCCCGCGCCCTTGCCCACGGCCCCAAGCTGGTCATTGCGGACGAGCCCACCGGCAACATCGACCCGGAATTGAGCCTGGAAATGATGGAGCTGCTGGAGCGGGTGAGCGAAACGGGCATCACCGTGGTGGTCGTTACCCATGAGCACGAGCTGGTGCGCCAGTTCCACCAGCGCGTCGTCACCCTGAAAAAGGGCCGCATCATTTCGGATGTGCCTGCCGACAAGGAAGCCATCCGCGCACGCGCAGAGCGCAAAGAACGCCTGTTCGAGACCGAGCTGGAACCCGCTGACACCGCAGAAAAGGAGGCGGCCACCGTATGATGAGACCTTCTACCTTCTTTTTTCTGATCCGGCGCGGCATCCGCAATCTGGGCAAGCACTGGGCCATGACCTTTGTGTGCATCCTGTCCCTCAGTGTCTGTATGACCCTGAACACCTTTGCAAGCCTTGCCGAGGTGAACGTGGACAGCATGGTGAACTATCTGGGCAGCCAGAACGAGACCGTGGTCTATCTGGACCCGGAGTGTGATGATGCCACTGCGCAGGCCGTGGGCGAAAAGCTGGCGGCAATGCCCGGCGTGACCAATGTGCAGTTCGTCTCCAAGCAGGATGTGCTGAACACCTACCGCAATTACATGGAAGATTACTCCTCCCTGTGGGATGAGTTTGAAAATGACAACCCCTTCAAGGCCAACTACCGCGTTTCCATCGCGGATCTGAGCCAGATGGAGAGCATGAGCAAGCAGATGCAGGCCATTCAGGGCGTGTACAGCGTTACCGCCCCGGTGGAAATGACCAACGTCTTTGTGCAGGTGCAGCGCTCTGTTACCAAAGTGGGCCGCGGTATCGTGCTGGTGCTGATGGTCGTCAGCATCATCACGGTGGGCAGCACCATCCGCCTGAGCGTGTTTGCGCGCCGCCGCGAAATTGAGATCATGAAGTACGTGGGCGCCACCAACGGTCTGGTCACTCTGCCCTTCGTTGTGGAAGGTCTGGCCATGGGCCTGATCTCCGGCGTGCTCACTGCAGCGATCAGTCTGGGCGGCTACTCCTACATGGTGCAGGCCTCCGACGGTCTGGGCGGCGTGTGGGAAATGATCATGGGTCAGGCACTGGTGCCGGTGAGCGCCGTCTGGTCCACTATCATCCCGTACAGCCTCATCGGCGGTGCCGTTGTGGGTGGTCTGGGCAGTATGTTCTCCATCCGCAAGCACCTGAACGTGTGATCGAAAGGAGCCGCACATGAAAAAAGCACTTCATGCAAAGCCCTTCCGGCTGCAGATGCCCGGCCATACGCCGCGCCATGCACGGCCGGAGCCTGCCCGCAGCAAGCTGCTGCGCGGCGTGAGTCTGTGCCTGGCGGCGGTATGCCTTGCGGCAAGCGTCAGCTTCCAGCCGGCCACGGCAGCCACCAGCATGGCCAGCCTGCAGAACAAGCTGAACAGCCTTTCCAAATCCATCGACCAGCACAAGAAGGAGCTTTCGGACGCAAAGAAAAAGGAAGCTGCTGCAAAAGCGCTGGAAAGTGAGCTAAAGGAGCGCGTGGGCGTCATTCAGTCTCAGATCAGCGTGCTGAGCACCCAGATCGCTGCTGTGCAGAACAACATTGGCCAGACCGAGCAGAAGATCACCGCCAAGGAAGGCGAAATCACCCAGAAGCAGGCCGAGATCGACAGCCAGTGGGGCGATTTTAAAAAGCACATGGCTGCCATGCAGGAGCTGCGCGACGGCGGCAGCGTGGCCATGCTGAGCGCAGTGAATGACCTGTATGAGCTGCTCACCTTCAACGAGGTCATGCAGGATATCTCCATCAAAGATACCGAGATCATGGACAACATGAAGGCCGCCAAGAGCGCTCTGGAAGCAGATAAGGTGGAGCTGGAAGCCCAGCGCAAGGAGCTGACGAGCCAGAAGGCGGAGCTGGATACCCAGAACTACCAGATGAAGGCAAAGCAGAGCGAGCTGAACAGCAGCATTTCTGCGGCGCAGCTTTCTGCACAGGATGCCCAGAAGGCCCAGCAGACGGCACAGGCCGCTATTGAATCGGACGAGCTGAACTATGAGGCCGTCAAGAAAGAGATCCAGAAGCTGATCGCGGCCGCTGCATCCAGCAAGCCGCAGCTGAGCTTTACCGGCTTTGCCTGCCCGCTGAAGAGCTATACCCGCGTTTCCAGCGAGTACGGCTGGCGTAAGAATCCGGTGTCCGGCGTCAACAGGCTGCATGCCGGCATCGATCTGGCTGCGCCGGGCGGTACCCCCATCTACGCAGCCGCCAGTGGCTATGTGCAGGTGGCAGGCTGGTCCAGCGGCGGCTATGGCAACTACGTCATCATCTATCACGGCAGCATGTCGGACGGCAATGCCTACAGCACCCTGTACGGCCACATGAGGTCGGTCGCCACCAGCGCAGGCAAGTATGTCAAGCAGGGCGAGTTGATCGGCTACGTTGGCTCTACCGGCAACTCTACCGGCAACCACCTGCATCTGGAGGTCTGGAAGGGCGGCAAAAAGGCCAATGCGGTCAATCCGCGCGGTTATATCCCGTTCCCGCACAACTGAGTGTGTTTATAAGGAGTCTGGTATTCTATGAACGAACAAAAACACAAGCGCTGGCTGCGTATCGGCTGCCTTGTTCTGGCAGGCGTGTTTGCACTCTCGCTGCTGAGCAGTGTGATCATGATGCTGCTGTATTAACAGGGAGGGGCAAGCATGAACCGTAAAATCTCTGTGGGCATGGCTGTCACCATTGTGATCCTTGCCATGACCGTGACCTTTTCCATTACCATGCTCATTGCCATGCGTCTGTTTGACAGCACGGTGAGCAGCGTGAAGGAAAAGGAAAGCATGTACAACAAAGTGGCCGAGGTGGACCGCTATGTGCGCAGCAACGACTACTACACCATTGATGAAACGATGCTGTACGACCGCCTGACCGCAGGCTATCTGCTGGGTACCGGCGACAAGTACGCCCGTTACTACACCGCCAACGCCTACACCGAGCTGATGAACCAGCAGAGCGGCAAGGTGATGGGCATTGGCGTGGAACTTGGCATGGACCAGACCGGCTATGCCAGAGTGACCAGGGTATATGAGGACTCGCCTGCGCAGGAAGCCGGTATCGTGGTGGGCGATTACATCACTGCTATTGACGGCACCGATGTGAAGAGCCTTTCCGGGGTGGATGCCGTGCAGTCCCGCCTGCAGGGCGAAGCCGGTACCATCGTCAATGTTACATGGCTCGACAGCAAGGCTGCTTCCCGGACGACGGATCTGACCCACTCCGGCTACACCAGCACCACCGTGGACTACCAGATGCTGGACAGCGTGGGTTACATCAAGATCCGCCAGTTCGACGGCAGCACGCCCAGCGAGCTGGACTATGCCATCCGGTCTCTCACTACCAGCGGTGCCCAGAGCCTTGTGTTCGACCTGCGCGATAACGGCGGCGGCGTGTTGGATGATGCCATCAGCTGCATCGACCTGATCGCCCCGGAAGGCACTGTGGCCTATGCCGAGGATAAGAACGGAAACCGCACCATCATTGGCAGCAGCGACGATGAGAGCAAGGTGGAGCTGCCCATCGTCTGTCTGGTCAACGGCAACACCGCCAGCGCAGCAGAGCTGTTTGCTGCCAGCCTGCGCACTATGAACGGCGCACGTCTGGTGGGCACCACCACCATGGGCAAGGGAACCATCCAGAGCAGCCCGCAGCGCCTTTCGGATGGCAGCGCCGTGAGTATCACGGTGGCAAAGCTCATCTGCGGCGACGGCTCCTGCTTTGATGGCACCGGCCTGAGCGTGGATGTGGAGCGTGCCCTCAGTGCCGAAGAGACCACGAATTTCTACGATTATACCCCCGAGGATGACCCGCAGATCCAGCGTGCGGTCAGCGCAGCACAGCAGCTGAGCGGTACCACGACTCTGGGCGGTGTCAACGAAGCAGCTTCTTCGGCTGCTGCTTCCGAAGAAGCCGACAGCGCTGCCACTGAGCCGGAGAACGCTTCCTCTGAGGAAACGGCTTCCTCCACCGAAGCAGAAGCCGGCGGTGAAGCAGCATCCAGCGCAGAATAAAGGGTAAAACCGGTAGAAATGCTGCATGGGCTTCTTCTTGTAAAAAGGAACCCGGTTTATTGCGGTGCTGTTTACCGTACCGACCCCTTCTCGTGAAAATGCAACCCAGCCAGACCCGCAGGTCTGGCTGGGTTGCCATATTATAATAATATTTCCGTTGAATATGCCCAAAGCGACGCGGAGGGCATTCAAATCGTACTATGAAAAAGGATGGAATCTATGCCCGAACTGACCGACCTCTCGGTGATCCGCGCCTGTGCGAAAAATACGATTTTGCACTCTCCAAGGGTTTTGGACAGAACTTTATCATCAACCCGGGTCTGCCGCCCAAGATCGTGGATGCCAGCGGCGTGGATAAGCGCTATGGTGTCATTGAGATCGGCCCCGGCATCGGTGTGCTGACTCGGGAACTGGCAAAGCGCGCCGCCAAGGTGGTGTCCATTGAAGTGGACGAACGCCTGCCGCCGCTGCTGGCCGAAACGATGGCCGGAGTGGACAATTTTAAACTGGTATTACAGGATGTGCTGAAAGTTGACCTGAAGGCTCTTATTGCGGAAGAGTTCCCCGGTATGCCGGTGGCTGTGTGCGCCAACCTGCCCTACTACATCACCAGTCCCATTGTCCATGAACGCTGCTGGGCGACCGCCTGCCCTGACTTG
>ENA-OQAJ01000263-OQAJ01000263.1-human-gut-metagenome-genome-assembly--contig:-NODE-263-length-16661-cov-2.587033_pt1 | contig 16661 bp, 18 predicted proteins | sample MGYA00242736_ERZ504529 | MGnify/ENA primary metagenome ERZ504529 (study PRJEB26092, sample SAMD00036275) | human gut metagenome | host: Homo sapiens | study: EMG produced TPA metagenomics assembly of...
TGTACAGGTCGTTGTCCTTGCGGCCTTCGATGGACGGGTGGGAGATGGACTCGACCTCCGGCACGGTCTTCAGGTAGTCGATGACCTTCAGCGCGTTCTGGACGTGGCGTTCGACGCGCAGGGACAGGGTTTCGGTGCCCTGCAGCAGCAGGAAGGCCGCGAACGGGGACAGGGTGGCGCCGGTGTCGCGCAGCAGGATGGCGCGCACGCGGGTCACGAAGCGGCGCCGCCGAGGGCCTCATAGAAGTTCAGGCCATGGTAGGACGGATCCGGCTCGGTCAGGGTCGGGAACTTGCCCGGCACTTCGGCCCAGTTGAACTTGCCGCCTTCCACGATCACGCCGCCGAGGGTGGTGCCGTGGCCGCCGATGAACTTGGTGGCGGATTCCACAACGACGTCGGCGCGTGCTCCAGCGGGCGGAACAGGTACGGGGAGGCGAAGGTGTTGTCCACGATCACCGGCAGGTGGTGCTTGTGGGCGATGGCGGTGATGGCCTCGAAGTCGGGCAGGTCGGCGTTCGGGTTGCCGAAGGTCTCGAAGTAGACGAGCTTGGTGTTCTCCTGGATGGCGTCCTCGAACTCCTGCGGGTTCTCGGCGGAGACGAAGGTGGTGGTGATGCCGTCGCGCGGCAGGGTGTGGCGCAGCAGGTTGAAGGTGCCGCCGTACACGTTCTTGGCTGCGACGATGTGGTCGCCGGACTGGGTGATGTTGCGCACCGCGTATTCCACGGCGGCCGCGCCGGACGCGACGGCCAGGCCCGCGGTGCCGCCTTCGAGGGCCGCGATGCGGTCTTCGAACACGCCCTGGGTGGAGTTGGTCAGACGGCCGTAGATGTTGCCCGGGTCCGCCAGTCCGAAGCGGGCCTCGGCGTGGTCGAAGTTGTGGAAGACGTAGCTGGTGGTCTGGTAGATCGGCACCGCGCGGGAGTCGGTGGCCGGGTCGGCCTGCTCCTGGCCGACGTGCAGCTGCAGGGTTTCGAAACGATAGTTCTTGTTTGCCATGATGCGCTCTCCTTGGATAAGGGTTCGTTGTTCTCGTCTTGGTTGGCCACCCGCCCTGCCGTGTAGGGCGCTTGGCCAGGTGTTGGTAGCGACAATAAACCGGCCGGCGAGCGCAACGCAAGCCGAACGTTATCGCACTTGCCTATATCCCCTTATAAACCGTTGGAATCATTGGCTTTCCCCACTCCCCCAACCGTTGAAAAAACCATTCGGAACCATTCGACACGCCAAAGTCCCGCATGCCGGTGACCACCGTGAGGAACGGATGCGCGTCAGGTCAGGGGAACGGCTAAAGTCATGGGCAGGCAAATCGCAAGAGAGGTTCCGATATGAGCGATGAGATTCTGTACGACCGTGATCCGCGGTATATTCCGCGCGTCGCCGCGGTGCATGACATGTGCGGTTATGGCAAGTGTTCGCTGACGGCGGCCATTCCGATTCTGTCGGCGGCCGGCTGCGACGTTTGTCCGGTGCCGACGGCGCTGTTTTCCGCGCACACGCGCTACGAGGTATTCACGTTCCACGATACGACCGAGATTCTGGACGGCTATCTGGACGCATGGCGTCAGGAGAACGTCGATTTGGATGGCGTCTATTCCGGTTTTCTTGGTTCCGCGGACCAGGTCGCAATCATCAAACGCCTATACGCGGAGTATCCGCATGCCTTGCGGTTGGTGGATCCGGTGATGGGCGACGGCGGAGAAATCTACGCCACGTACACTCCTGAGCTGTGTCGGGCGATGGGCACGCTGGTGGATGGCGCGGATGCGCTGATGCCGAATCTTACCGAGGCATCCATTTTGACGGGCCGTGACTATCCAGGCCAGGATATCGACGACGCGCAGGTGGATGAGATTCTTGGGGCGTTGCTTGCCGCCGGCGCGAAGAACGTGGTGCTTAAGGGCATCGATCGAGGGGATGGCATGATCCGCAACTATGTGGCGTCAGCTTCGACGGGCGTCGCCGGAAAACAGGAGCTGGCGCATGCCAAGCTGCCGTTCATGACCCACGGCACCGGCGACGCGTTCGCGTCGGCGCTGTGCGGCGCGGTGATGGCTGGCCGTCCTCTGGCCGAGGCCGCGAACATCGCCGGCGAGTTCGTCCGACCATGCGATGGAAAGCACCCAGTATCAGCCGAATCATGAGGAACGAGGCGTGAGCTTCGAACTCAATCTCGACGAATTGACCGCTTTGACCCGTCGTTGACGGTTCATCGGTCACTCTTTTCGCACAGAGGCCTTGGATCGTGTTGTGGATAGGTGTGGATAGCGTCGACTCATCCACCGACTATCCACGACACGCCCGAGATACGTAAGTTATCCACATTAGCCTATCGGCCTTGTCATGCGTGGCTTCTGTCTGTTGGACTAGGGCCATGAACCATTCATCATCACATGATGTTCCGGCCCCAACGCAGCCGCCGGAGCAGATTCTCGATTCCCTAGCGCGGCGTCTGCATGACGGCACGCTGCGTTCCCGACAGATCGGCGAGCTGGGAGAACAGTACGCCGCCGCATGGTTGGAAAGCAAAGGATGGCGGACGCTCGACCGCAACTGGCATTGCCGATACGGCGAACTCGACGTCGTGTCGCGCAATCCGATGGGCCAGATCGTTTTCGTCGAGGTCAAAACCAGACGTACGATGCGCTACGGCACCCCTCAGGAGGCGGTGACCGCTTCCAAGCAAATCAATCTGCGCCATGCCGCCGTGCAATGGCTGACGGCGCCGGAGCACCGCATGCCGAACAGTGGCGTGCGTTTTGACGTCGTCACCGTCGTGGTGCAGGGAGACAGACCTTTGCTGCATCATATCGAGGGAGCGTTCTGATGGCCATCGGCAGCGCCCTTTCCGTAGGACTGATCGGTTTGAAAGCCTTCATCGTCCAGATTCAAGCGTTCGTATCCCCTGGACTTCCCTATTTCTCCATCATCGGCCTGCCCGACACCTCATTGTCCGAGGCGCGCGAACGGGTCAAGTCGGCATGCCAGGCAAGTGGTTTCAAATGGCCGGAAACCCGTGTCACGGTCAATCTCTCCCCAGCGTCCATGCCGAAGAAAGGCTCTTCGCATGATCTGGCCATCGCGGCCAGCGTGCTCAGCGCGGCCGGCGCAATCGCCCATGACTGTCTAGCCGGCACCATCGTGCTTGGCGAGGTGAATCTTGACGGCACCGTATTGCCCATCAACGGACTGCTGCCCATCATGCTGCATGCGCGGGAGCAGGGAATCGCAACAATCATCGTGCCTTACGCCAACCTTGATGAGGCCCGTCTCGTTCCGGATGTCAAGGCGATCGGCGTGAGGCATGTCGGAGAGCTCATCGAACTGATGGGAGGCGATGCGGACTACCGGATTCCCGAAGCCACGCATGCCGTGAACGCCGATGTCGGCGCCACGGGCATGTGCCCTCCGCCCGGCGACATGAGCGAAGTGATGGGCCAGCATGCGGCCAAATGGGCGTTGGAGGTGGCTGCCGCCGGAGGCCATCATCTGATGATGACCGGTCCGCCCGGCACAGGCAAGACCATGCTCGCTTCGCGCATTCCCGGCATCATGAGCCTTTGAACGAGACGGAACAGCTTGAAGTGCCTCGATTCGTTCGTTATGCGGCACGCTTCCCGGATACGGCAATCAGACGACGTTCCACCGTTCGAGGCGCCCCACCATACCGCGTCGACCGCCGCGCTGGTGGGTGGAGGCGCGGGATTGGCCCAGCCCGGAGCCATCACCCGCGCGCATCGCGGCATCCTGTTCATGGACGAGGCTCCGGAATTCTCGGCGCGTACGCTGCAGACGCTGCGCGAACCTTTGGAATCCGGATATGTCGCGATTTCCAGAGCGAAAGGCACCACATACTATCCGGCTCGCTTCCAACTGATTATGGCGGCGAATCCCTGCCCGTGCGGCTACGCGTACGGCAACGGCGAGCGCTGCACCTGCCGAGAAAAGGACCGCGTCAAGTATTTCAGCCGGCTTTCCGGACCGATCCTCGACCGTATCGACATCCAGATCGAGGTGCCTCCGGTGGAGCGGATAAGTCCGGGGAACGCTCCCTCCGGCGATTCGAGCCATGCCATACGTCTGCGTGTCATCGTTGCCCGGCAGATGGCGCAGGAACGGTTCCGCGAATTCGGCTGGTGCTGCAACGCGCAGGCTACCGGCACCTGGCTGAGAGCCAACACCTCCCCCAAGGCCATCGAATTGGTCAACCGCGCTTGGCGAGCGAGCGGCTGAGCCTGCGTGGCGCCGACCGTGCCATGCGGCTTGCGTGGACATTATCCGATCTGGCGGGAAAGACTTCCCCAGGACCTGAGGAAATGATGCAGGGAATATCCATGAGAACGAGGCTGGCATGATGGTGACGATCGACGACGAGACCCTGGCCCGCGCGGTGCTCACCTTCTGCCTGAACAGCGCCGACGCGATGATGTACGCGCTGGTCAAAGGCACCGGCTCCGCGGCAAGCGCGCTACAGCTGATCGCTGACAGCGGCCCTGGCAATCACGAAAACGTGACGGCCGCGGCCTGCACGTCATTGGATGCGGCGTCATCAACGGCGTCACTCGTTGGGGACGCACCATCAACGCCCGCGGAATGGCTTCGTTCCATGGCTCGCTGGTGTCATGGCAGCAACGTCTGGCATCGTTGCCCAGCAAGGATCCGGACGCATTGCGAGACTGGTTCACAGCAGACGGCACGCAGTGGATCATCGCCCCGCATCACCCCTGTTGGCCCAGCCAACTGAACGACCTTTCACTGCGCACCGACTGGGCCTCCCCGCTCTGCCTATGGGGCAAAGGCGATCCGAAGGCGCTGGTGTCATGCCCCGAGCCGGTGGGTATCGTCGGCTCACGGGGCGTAAGCGACTACGGTAGGCAAAGCGCCCACGAATTGGCCCTTCGGATGGCGCGTGCCGGACATCTGGTGGTATCCGGCGGCGCGCTGGGCACCGACGCCGCGGCGCATTGGGGCGCGGTCAAAGCCATGGACGAAATGAGCGCCGCTCTGGCGGGACGCACCGTCGCCGTATTCGCTGGCGGACTGAACCATATCGGTCCGAAAAGCAACCAGAACCTGTTCGAGCAGATCGAAAGCCATTCGGGCGCTTTGATTTCCGAACTGTGCCCCGGAACCGTGCCGGAGGCAAGACGGTTCCTGCTGCGCAACCGTCTGATCGCGGCATTGTCATCCACTCTGATCGTGGCGCAGGCACGTGCGCGTTCCGGCGCGCTCAACACCGCAGGCTGGGCGAACGAACTCAACCGCAATCTGTTCGCCGTGCCGGGAGACATCACCATGCCGCATAACACCGGCTGCAATCGCCTTATCCAGACGGCAGAGCCACCATCGTCTGCTCACTGGCGGAGATCGACGAACTATGCCATAGCGCGCATCGCCCGCAACATGTCGACCTGCCGGATGACACCGAACATCCGCAGGAATCGACAGACGAATCCGACGATGCCATACTCGCCGCCATTAAAACTTGCGCCGAAGCAAACGGCCACGTCTCCGCCGACGATCTGCTCGATCTAATGGACAAGACGCATCCGGGAGAATATCCCGTCTCGCGAATCATGCGCGAACTGGGCTCCTTGGAGCTTGAAGGCCGCATCAGCATGCGGTCCGGATGGATCATCGCCGAGCAGCGATAGCAGGCCCGGCACCTCCACCTCAGCCGCGTCGAACGTGCGAGGTCACACCTTGTGCGAGAATCGGTGGTATGAGTCCGAAGCATGTTGAAGATATGTATGATGCAGTGATCGTCGGCGCAGGCGCGGCCGCCTGTCCGCAGCGTTGGGAATGCTCCGTAGCGAGCGGATGCGCCAGATGCGGGCGGACGGCATCGAACCGAACGTCCTGGTGATATCCAAACTGCAGCCGCTGCGTTCGCACACCGGCTCCGCGGAAGGCGGCATTGCGGCCAGCCTTGGCAACGTGGAGAAAGACGATTGGCATTGGCATTACTATGACACAGTCAAAGGCGGCGACTGGCTTGTCGACCAGGATGCGGCGAAGCTGCTTGCCGAACAGGCTCCTGCCACTGTGATCGCACTGGAGCATGCCGGCGTCGCGTTCTCGCGTACCGATGACGGCCATATCGCGCAGCGCCGTTTCGGAGGCCATACCAAGGATTTCGGCAAGGAACCGGTCCGCCGCGCCGCTTATGCGGCGACCGCATCGGGCATCAGATTCTGTTCTCGCTATGGCAGCAGTGCGTGGCCGAGGGCGTTGAGTTCGCCGAGGATGGTATGTGACCGATCTGGTGGTTTCCGAAGACCACGGCAAGGTCGAGGGCGTGGTGGCGTTCGACACGCACAAGGGCGAGACGCATGCCATCCACGCACGCAATGTGCTGATGGCCACTGGCGGTGCCGGCCGTCTGTTCCATACCACGTCGAATTCGTGGGATCTGACCGGTGACGGCATGGCGTTGACATTGTCCGCTGGCCTTCAGCTTGAGGATAGCGAGTTCGTGCAGTTCCATCCGACCGGTCTCGCCCATACCGGCATTCTGCTGTCTGAGGCGGCACGTGCGGAAGGCGGCGTGCTGCGCGACTCCGATGGCGAGGCGTTCATGGAACATTACGCGCCGGGGCATGCCGATCTTGCCGCGCGTGATGTGGTGAGCCGTTCCATCATGGCTGAAATCGACGCCGGACGAGGAATCGCCGATCCGAAGAATCCGGATGGGCCGAAGGATTGTGTCTGGCTGGATATGACCGGCATCGATGCGGATCATATGCATGAGGTGCTGCCGCAGGTGGTGGAGACCATCGAACAGTATGCCGATCTCGATCCGACCCGCGACTATGTGCCGGTCAAACCCACCGCGCATTACACCATGGGCGGCATCCCCATCACCACCGACGGCGAAGTCTACCGTTGGGTCGATGGCGAACGCGCCGTCGTGGACGGTCTGTTCGCCGCTGGCGAATGCTCCTGCGTGTCGGTGCATGGCGCGAATCGTCTGGGCGGCAACTCGCTGTTGGACGCCTGCCTCTTCGGCACCCGTTCGGGCAAGGCGATGGCTGAACGTGTCGTCGATAATCCAGTGAACGATCCGATGGCCGAGCCTGCCGACGAAGCATCTATCGACGCGGTGTCGCAGGCTGCCGACAAGCGTTCCGCGCAGGTCAAGGAACTGTTGACGCGGCCGTCCGATGACGACGATGCGTCGTCGGACAATCCGTACCAGCTGATGGCCGATTTGGGATCCGTCATGGAGCAGGCGGTCGCGGTGCGTTGCGACCGGAACAGCATCGAACAGGCGTTGGCTACGCTGGACGATACGCTCACGCCGCGTGCCGAGGCGCTGCATGCGCATTCCGACTCCCCCACGTTCAATCAGGAAATCACCGCCATCTGGGAGGTGCGCCATCTGTTGGAGCTCGGCAAGGCCGTGCTCGCCGCCTCCGATGCGCGTCACGAATCCCGTGGATCGTTGAAGCGTCTTGATTTCCCGGAGCGTGACGACGAGCATTTCCTGGCCCATTCCATGACGGATGTTTCCTGCCAGGTCTCCTGGCAGCCGGTGCACATCGTGGACATGCCGCCAAAAGGCCCGTGAATACTGACACCCTGGGCACGGCGTATGGCAGACTGGTTGACGGTTTTTTATCGAAAGGCAGGTATATGAGCGGCATGGAGAACGGCATGGAACGGTGACGTTGCGGGTGAACAGGTTCACGCCGCGTCCCGAACGCGGCCGTGAACGAGGCGGCTCGCCGTTCGCTAGGAAGAGCTCTCCCTTCGGCGATTCCGGATCCACGCGCAGGCGTCCGCGAGGCAAGCAGTGGGTGCAGGATTACGCGGTGCCGGCGCGTCCGGAGGACACCGTGCTTGACTGCCTGCTCAAAGTCAAGCGCACCATCGATCCGACGCTTGCCTTCCGTTATTCGTGCGGTCATGGCATGTGCGGTTCCGATGCCGTGTCCATCAACGGCACGCCTACGCTTCTGTGCACCGCCACGGTGAAGGCTTGGGCAAAGCAGCCGTCCGACGCACAGGTGGATGAGGACGGCTTCCGTCATACGGGCGAAGACGTTCAACCCGCGCAAACGCAGGATGCCGACGATTTGGGTGTCATCGAGCTCGCACCGCTGCCCGGTTTCCCCGTGCAGCGTGATCTGATCGCCGATATCGACCAGATGCTTGACCAAATCAGGAAACTCAAGCCGTATCTGCAGGCCAGTGGCGAACTCGCCACCACCGCGGACGGCAAGATCAACGCATTCGAATATCTGCAGAATCCCCAGCAGCTCGCCAAGTATGAGCTGCTGAGCAACTGCATAGCCTGCGGCACCTGTGAGGGAAGCTGTCCGGTATATGCAGGCGGCGAGGCGTTCATCGGCCCTGCGGCTCTTATCGCCGCCTCCCGTTTCATCAATGATTCACGCGACAGTCAGACGGATGCACGTATGGATGCCATCGATTCCGCCGATGGCATCGCCGCGTGTCAGTCGGTGCGCGCCTGCACGCGTGAATGCCCGCGTGGCATCGATGTCGGTGAGGAGATCTGGCAGCTGATCGCCCAAATCAAGGAGCGCTGAAATGGATAGGACGTCATATACCAATCTCGCGAAATCGTGGGAGTACGTCGAGGATCATGCGTTCTCACGCCAGTCTGCCGAACTCAATGCGATCAGGACCGCGGCCGAGGAAGCCGGCATTCCCCAAGGATCCGCGGCGCAGGCCGAATTGCTGCGCATGCTGGTGCGAATGTTGGACGCCTCGTCGGTAATCGCCATCGGCACCGGTTCCGTGGTGGAGACGATGCAGCTGATCAACGGTCTTGACAATGCAGGCCAGCTTACGGCCGTCGATTCGTCCACGCAGGGCATCGCGCTGATTCGCAAACTGTTCAATCGTCTGTCCGATGACACCGAAACCACATTGCGTGCCGTGAACGCGTCCGCAGGTGTGTTTCTGCCCCGTCTGAACGCCGAGAATTACGATTTGATCGTCGTGGCCGGCGATCCGGAGAATTATGCGGCGGCTTTCGCGCAGGCTCCACGCCTGCTGAAACCGCATGCCGCGATTGTCTTCACCGATGTACTTGCCTTTGATTCGGCCACATCGGCCGGCGGCGTGCTGAATCCCGCCAATCGTGATGCCAAATCCATCGCGATGCGCGAATTGCTGGAAACGGTGGAGTCGGATGAACGGTTCGTCACTGCGTTGACGCCGACCGGCACTGGTCTGCTGGTTGCCGTCAAGAAATAGACCAATCAGATTAATCAGCCGTGCCGCAATGGCACGATATGTTGAAAGGGCCACGCATGGGAATGCGTGGCCCTTTAACATATGGAATCCCTTTTACTGTTCCTGGTGGGTGCCGATTATCTGGCTGACCACCACGGTACCGTCTTCCAGCACCGTCTCAACTTCGTTCATGGCATCTTCGTCGCCGGTATGGTGCTTATGCTTCGTACCGTCCTCCAGTTCGAATCGTTTGGATTGATGGCTCAGCAGAATACCTGAGATCACGGCTGCGACCATGGACCCCACCAGGACGCCGAAACGGGCTTCAGCCGATAGTTCGGCATCCTGATATGCCAGCGACGCGATGAGAAACGACACCGTGAAACCAATGCCGCAGCGCAGGCGGCGGGGAACATGTCGCGCACGCGCAGCCCTTTGGCCATCTTCAGACCGCCCACGTGCGTGGACAGCCATGCGGTGGTCATGATGCCCAGAGGTTTGCCGACCACGAGCGCCACCATCACGGCAACGACCACCGGCGAGACGAACAGCGCCAAGGTCAACGACTCGAAGTGCACACCAGTGGCGAACAGTGCGAAGATCGGCAACGCCAGCAGTGCGGAGAACGGCTGCAGCTTGTCGGCGTAACGTTCCGCACGCGGCATCTTCTCACCGAAACGCTCATGGGCCGGCGTGAGCAGTCCCACGAGCACGCCGCCAAAGTGGGGTGCACGCCGGCTTCGAACATCATGACCCATGCCAGCACGCCCCACGATGGCCACGGCCAACCACGGTACCTTGCGCATGCGGACCAGAAAGTACCAGACGACCGCGCATACGGCTATGCCAAGGAACCAGTACCATGCGTTCACCGATGAGAAGAACACCGCGATCAGGATGATGGCCAGCAGGTCGTCCACTGTGGCCAATGTCATCAGAAAAGCGCGGATGGATCCCGGCAACGCTTTGGCGAACAGGGCCAATACGGCCAATGAGAACGCGATATCCGTGGCTGTGGGCACCGCCCAGCCATTGGACATCTGTGCGAAGGAGAACGACGTTCCTGAAGCGATGACGAGTTGCCCTGATCCTGCCGCCGCGAACAATGAGATCACGCCGATGAACAGTACCGGCGGCGCAAGCATACCGCCAACCGCGCACAGCATCGGCACGGCCGCGGCTTTGGGATTGGACAGTGATCCCGTGGTGAGTTCCTGCTTCAATTCCAGGCCTACGGTCAGGAAGAACACCGTCAGCAGGCCATCCTGCACCCAATGGCCCAATCCCATGTCGATATTGGTGTGTGGAATGGCTATACGGAAGTTCTCAAGCTGTTCGAACGCATGCGCGGTGAACGGCAGATTGGCGAGCAATAGGCCGGCAAGAGCGAAACCGAGCATAATCAGACCGGATATGCGGTCGGACGCAGCTATGCGTCGGATTGTTGCCCAGGTTCCCCTCTTCGATGTGGCCATCATGCTCCTTGTCTTGCGGTCCCCGTTCGACCGCAGTATCCGTAAACGTAGTATCAAGTGTATCGGAGGGTCTTGGCGTTCATCCCTGCCGCATATTGCGCTCCGCTGTGCGCGCAATCAATTGCAGGCTTCACAAAAATCCACGGAAAATAAAGAAAGCCTCCTCCGCATTCGCGAAGGAGGTTCATGTGCGCGAGACAGGATTCGAACCTGCGACCTGCTGATCCGTAGTCAGCTGCTCTAATCCGCTGGGCTACTCGCGCAACGTTGCTTGTTTTCGGCAACTCGAATAAGATACACCCAAATGGCCGCGCAGCAAAATCTCGGCGTGTCGCGCCTGTTTTCGCGGATTTCGCACCGGCATCCATACCTGCTTCAACCCTACGAATCTGAACTCTCGCACATACGACGCGCAACACGCCGAATGCACTACGCGGGCACGTCTGCGAGGAATCTCCTCCGTGGAAACCTTCAATAGTTTCGGAGTGCCGGAACCATTGACGGACGCCTCATCCACCACCACCTCCGATACGCCAGTCACGCTTGGTAGCTGGAACATCGTGTCCTCCAAGGTTTTTTCGATAATCGATCGAAGGCCTCGGGCGCCCGTGCCCCTGCGAATCGAAGTGGCCGCGATCTGCCGCACCGCCCCCCTCAGTGAACGTCAACGTCACCCCGTCAATCGCAAACAACTTCTGATACTGCTTGACCAGTGCGTTCTCCGGTGCGACCAGAATGCGCGCCAAATCATCCTCCGTAAGCTCCTCAAGCACGCTCACCACCGGCAATCTACCGATGAATTCAGGCAATAAACCGAAATCGGCAAGATCGTCGGCCGAAGCCTGGGCAAGCAGCTCACGATTCGGCACCTCATGATCATGCCACGCGGCACCAAATCCGCTTTCACGAGCGCCCAAACGCTGCGCCACAATATCGGCAAGCCCGACAAACGCGCCGCCGCAGATAAACAGAATGTCACGAGTGTCGATCTGCACCGTCTCCATCTCACGATGCTTACGCGAACCCTCCACCGGCACGGATGCCACAGTACCTTCCAAAATCTTCAGCAGAGCCTGCTGCACGCCCTCACCGGACACATCTCGCGTAATAGACGTGTTCTCGCCGCTCTTACGCGCTATCTTGTCGATTTCGTCAATATAGACGATGCCCTGCTGCGCTCGCGCCACATCGCCGTCAGCGGCCTGTATAAGCCGTTGCAGTACGGTTTCCACATCGTCGCCCACATACCCCGCTTCAGTGAGTGTGGTGGCGTCGGCGATGACGAACGGCACATTCATGACCTTCGCCAGCGTCTGCGCAAGATACGTTTTGCCCACGCCGGTCGGCCCCAGCAGCAGGATATTCGATTTGGACACCTGCACGCCGGCCAGTGGATCGTCGCTCGCATGCGCCGCACGATCGCGCAATGCCGCGGATTCGCGCATTTCCATATTGACGCGCTTGTAATGGTTGTATACGGCCACGGAAAGCGTTCTTTTAGCGGATTCCTGCCCGACCACGTAGTTGTCGAGATAGGCGCTGATCTGTGCGGGTTTCGGCAGCTGCAATGTGTTCAGCTGGGCGTCTTTGACACGTTCTTCGGAATGATGTCGACGCACAGTTCGATGCATTCGTCGCAAATGGCCGCACCTGATCCGGTAACGAGCTTACGTACCTGATTTTCGGTTTTGCCGCAGAACGTGCATCGTGACACTTCATCGTTGTAGCTGACCACTCGTCCCATTCGCACCCCTTTGTTTGCCGTACCTGCCATTGAGCAATCGCCATCATGCAATCATCATTGAAGAACAGCACTACCCTGCACGCCCGGCAGGGGTATTGATTTGTGAAGATGCGACTTCAGATGGAACCTCGCATATGCGCCGTTCAGCTACGGTGTTCCAGCACTTCGTCGACAATGCCGTATTCCTTGGCCTCAGGTGCGGTCAGGAAGGTGTCGACCTCGATGTCTTTGCGAATCTTCTCCACATCGCGACCGGTATGCTTGGCCAGCGTGTTCTCAAGCCATTCACGCATACGCAGCATTTCCTTGGCTTGGATTTCGATTTCCGTCGCCTTGCCGAAGCCCTGATCGATGGCCGGCTGATGGATGAGCACGCGCGCGTTCGGCAGCATCAGACGCTTGCCCTTGGCTCCGGCGGCCAGCAGAATGGCGGCTGCGGAAGCGGCCTGTCCAAGGCATACGGTCTGCACATCCGGCTTGATGTACTGCATGGTGTCGTAGATGGCGGTCATAGCCGTCATGGAACCGCCCGGAGAGTTGATGTACATCATCACATCACGGTTCGGATCCTGGCTTTCGAGCACCAGGAGCTGAGCCATAATGTCGTCGGCGGAAGTGTCGTCGACCTGCACGCCCATGAAGATGATGCGGTCTTCGAACAAGCGGGTGTACGGATCCTGCCTTTTGAAACCGTACGGGTCTTCTCTTCGAACTGCGGCAGAACATAACGGTTCTGCGGCGCGAAAGCGGCTTCGCGGGCTGCTGCAGCCTGGAAACCAACCACTCCGGTCGGTCCTGCGAGACGCTCTGCGCGGGCTACGAATCGGGATTCTTCGCTTGCCATGTTCACTCTCCCTTGGTGGCGTTCATCGTGTCTGCGTGGAAACGAGCTTATCCACAAAACCGTATTCCAGCGCTTCCTGCGCGGTGAACCAGTGGTCGTACTCGTTGTCGCGGTAGATTTCCTCAACGGTATGGCCGGTCTGTTCGGCAGTCAGCTCGCTCATGGTCTTCTTCATGTCCATGATCAGTTCAGCGTTGATGCGCACGTCGGTGGCGGTGCCGCCGATGCCGCCGGACGGCTGGTGCATCAGCACACGGGCATGCGAGGTCAGGAATCGCTTGCCCTTGGTGCCGGAGCTCAGCAGGAACTGGCCCATGGATGCGCACATGCCCAAGCCGACGGTCGCCACGTCAGGCTCGATAAGCTGCATGGTGTCGTAAATGGCCATGCCTGCGGTGATGGAACCACCCGGGGAATTGATGTACAGCCAAATATCCTTCTTCGGATCTTCAGCTGCCAGCATCAGCATCTGTGCGCAGATGCGATTGGCCATTTCGTCCTTGACTTCCTCGCCCATCCAAATGATGCGGTCTTTCAGCAGACGGTTGAAAATCGGATCGGCGGGTCCGGCCGGCATATCTTCGCCGGCCATGACGGGCAGGGGTGCACTGAGGTTGCTCACCTTGTCTCCTTTTCCTATGTTCTCTATAGTTTCACAGCCTACCGCTTCGAAGCGACGGGTGGTGAAATTGCGCTCACAGTGGAGTCTTCACGCTAGAACAAACCTTACTTGACGATGGTGTTGTATTCGGGAACGCCCATATAGTTGTAGCTCACTTCCACGTTTTTTGGCCGATGCCGCGGTCACGTTGGTATACCACAAAGGAATCACCGGCAAATCCTTCAGCAACACACGTTCGCTCTGCCGATACAGGCTCACGGCCTTGTCCAAATCGGTCTCCGCAGCAGCCTGGTCAATCAGCGCATCAAATTCGTCGCTCTTGTAATCACCGTTGTTCAAACCCTTGCCGTCCGCTGCCGATGAGTCGTATGCCTGCACCAGATAGCCTTCCGGATGCGGATAATCGGATTGCATGCCCGATTTGAATGCCGCGTCGATGGTGCGCTCCTGAATGGCGCTGCGCAGTTCCTTGGACGTGGCGAACGGATAGCTTTCCGCATCGATGCCAAGCGCGTTGCGAATGGAATTGGCCGCAGCCTCCACCCACTCCTTATCGGTGCCATCGGCGCTGTATGCGATGCGGAACGTTCCGCTCCATGGCGAAATCGCATCCGCCTTCGCCCACAATTCCTTGGCTTTCGTCTCATCATATGCGAGCACGCCATCCGTGTCGAGATCGGTGTCATATCCCTTGATCACCGGCGCAAGGAAATCGGTGGCGGGCGTTACCGTGCCACCGAAAATCGCATTGGCGATATTCTCACGGTCAATGGCATGCGCGATGGCTTGACGCCGATACTTGCCTTCCTCACCTTGGAAATGCTTGAGATTCTGCGAAATCGTAAATGCTGAGAACGACGGACCGGGCTTGCTGACGGCGGTGATGTTCTTTTCGTTCTGATAGGTTTTCAACGCGGAAGTCGGAATGGCATCAAGCACGTCGAGGTTGTCTGCCAGCAGATCCGAATAGGCTGCGTCAAGACTTTGATACACCTTGAAATCGATGCCTGCGTTCTTGACTTCGCGCGGCCCCTTGTAGGAGTCGTCTTTTTCAAGAATGATTTCTTCGCCGCTTTTGTACGCCTTCAGCTTGTACGGACCGTTGCCAATCGGCTTTTGCCCGTATTCCTTGGGATTCTTGATGACTTCGGATGGCATCGGCAGAAACGCGATATCTCCGATTTTGTACAGGAACGCCGAATTCGACGCTTTGAGCTTGACCTTCAGCGTAGTGTCGTCGACCACGGTAAGGCCTGACAATTGCGCGGTTTTGGAACCACTTGCATCCTGCAGCTCATCATAGCCCTGAATATCTTCGAAAATGGAGGCTCCGACCTGTCCATTGGCAGCATTGGCCGCGAATGACCAGCTTTTCGCGTACGTGTCGGCGGTGATCTTCTCACCATTGGAGAACGCCAGATTCGGTTTAAGTGCGATGGTGTATTCGGAAGCGTCGTCATTCGGCGTGATCGATTCGGCCTCGACCAACGTCTCATTACCTTCCGCATCGAAAGTGACCAGGCCGTCATACAGCTGGCTGACGATTTTCCAACCGGCCATATCGCTGGTGTCACTTGGCAGCAAGCCATTCGATGGTTCCGTGATATTGACGCTGACCACCTTATCGGCACTGGTGACTTCCTGCTGAGAATCCTTCGCCTCCACGGATCCACAGCCCGCAAGCAGCGCAACTATGGAAAGCGCCGCCGTAATCGGCTTGAGCAGACCGGTAGTGATGCCGCTATACGGGTGCTGTAGTCTCATTGCTGTCCTCTCAATAACACGGTAGAGACAGCATAGCAAGCCGATATTCCTTGACGGAACGCTTTCCTCACTTTACGCTACAGGCTTTTTCTATAGCCTGCTATTACGTTTCGCACCAATACGGAACGCCGCAATCAAGCAACAGATGGCAATGGCCACGATACCAATCATGGTAGCGAACGTCCAGCTGCCACCGACAGCCGTAGCGTGACGGAACGTGGTGCTCCCCTCTTCGCCTGCGCCAGCCTGAGCCACCGACAGAATCGTGGAGAACAGCGCGGTGCCTGCCGCGCCGCCGAACTGCAGGCAGGTGTTGAACACGGCATTGCCGTCCGGCATGAACTGAGGTGCGATGTTACGCAACGCATTGGTCATGATATTGGAAAAACCAAGCGAATAACCAAATCCGAAAATGAAGTAGAAACCGGCAAGCGTGACGGGTGTCAGTCGCATGGAAAATACCAGCAGCAGAATCGGCCCACAAATCGCGGCGAAAAAACGCGCCGAGAATCGGACGCACCGGTCCGAAACGGTCGTACAGCATACCTCCCACCGGTGCGAAAAAACGCGCCGATCAGCGCACCCGGCAGCACCAACGCGCCGGACAGGAACGCGCTGGTTCCCAACGAAAGCTGCGCCACATTGGTGATCACATAACCGAAACCGATGCCGACGATCGGCAGCAGCATGTAGGCGATCAAATGTAACAACACCATCGGGTCACGCAGCCAGCCCAAACGGATCAGCGGCGAGAACGAACGCTTCGACGACCAGCCGAAAAACAGCAATGCCCCCAATCCAACGATCAGACTCACCACGGCGAACACTGCCGACACCGTGGCGCTGCCGCCGGAAACCGCGGCGCTGACGGCCACTCCAGCTTGGTTCAGGAACATCACCAATCCGCACAATGCAAGCACAATCGACACGAACTGCAACGAATTGAGACGCGCCTCTTCCGTCGGGCGATGCTGTTCGACGCATTTTAAACCGACCGGCAACGAGA
>ENA-OQAJ01000264-OQAJ01000264.1-human-gut-metagenome-genome-assembly--contig:-NODE-264-length-16644-cov-3.180844_pt1 | contig 16644 bp, 17 predicted proteins | sample MGYA00242736_ERZ504529 | MGnify/ENA primary metagenome ERZ504529 (study PRJEB26092, sample SAMD00036275) | human gut metagenome | host: Homo sapiens | study: EMG produced TPA metagenomics assembly of...
CCCTGGTCGAGCTCTCCGAGTTCGTGAAGGCCTTCGAGGAGAAGTTCGACGTCGAGGCTGCCGCTCCGGTTGCCGCTGTTGCCGCTGTTGCTGGCGCTGCTGCTCCGGCTGAGGAAGAGAAGGACGAGTTCGACGTCATCCTCTCCGCCGTTGGCGACAAGAAGATCCAGGTCATCAAGGCCGTCCGCGCTATCACCAACCTGGGCCTGGCTGAGGCCAAGGCTCTCGTCGACGGCGCTCCGAAGGCTGTCCTGGAGAAGGCCAAGAAGGAAGACGCCGAGAAGGCCAAGTCCCAGCTCGAAGAAGCCGGCGCCACCGTCGAGCTCAAGTGATTCGCGCGGCTTCAAGCCGCAATCACCAAGCTGTAATGGAAACCCCGTTTGCCGTAAGGCAGCGGGGTTTTCCGCATATGGAGCATGACTCAGGCATGTTCTAAAATGGGGGAATTAGGCGAAAGTTGTCAATTTATCGGTTCGGAATCCTTACTTTCGCGATGAATCATGACACAATGGCAGATAGTGTAGTGCGAAAGGAAGGCCGACAACGGTGAGCGAGGATCGACGAATGACGCGGCAGTGGACCGTCAAAGTTGACGGAAACAACGTGAAAACGCTTCATGACGGCGAAAGCGTGGAAATCGGGCGCAAACCGTTGCGCCCGCTGTCGGATGACGGGTTCGCTCGTCTCGACATCATGGATCCGGGCAAGTCCATGTCGAAAAGACATGCGGTCCTCTCCGTCGACAAGCAGGGCAATTGCTCCGTACGAGATCTGCATTCCACCAACGGCTCGTTCGTGGTGACGAACAACGGCCAACTGATGCGCCTGCCCGCAGGCGAGGACATCAAGCTGCCCATCGACTCGATGACCCTGCAGTTCGGCGACGTGCGTCTTACGCTCGAATCCGCATTCGAACACGATGACGAGGATGACGACGCCACCTCGGTGTCTCGGATGATACAAGCCAGCCGGTTTCGAACCTGTTCGAATACGCGGTCTCCGACGAGGCTCCGCAGGAACCGGATGCAGCCGACATGTCCGTGGACGACATCCTCAATCTGCGTGCCGGCGAGCCGACGACGTTCTTCCACGCGCGCAATGTCACCGACCGTGCCGATGCTCTGCACCAGGCGGAACGTCAGACCTTCACGCCGGAGCATGCCGACAAGCCGGAACTCGAAGATGCATTCCCCTCGGTCTCCTTGGTTCAGGAAACCGTCGTGGCCGCGGACAAGCCCCGCGACCTGTTCGCCGACGCCGCAGCGCAGGCCGAGGCTGAAGCTGAGATCGAGGCCGATGCGGCCGATTCCGCTGATGCGGCTGCGACCGATGCGAGGTGGCTGCCGTCTCAACCGAGACAGCCGCTCGGCCCTTGGAAGCATCCCATGACGGTAACAAGAACAACCTGATTCCGGTGGACAAGCTGTTCAGCGCGCGCCCCAACACGCCAATCGCCGTCGCTCTGCCCGACAGGAACGACACTGGCGATAACACAGGCAACGTTGACAAGGCTGACAATGCGGCTGACGCGTCCGCCCAGGAACAGACGCAGTCCGCCGAACAATCGCAGATGGCGGAACAGCCCACATCGGAAACTGCCGAACAGCAGCCCGCCGAACAGCAGTCGAAGCCGATGCACGCTACGCAGCCGCAGACGGAACAGCCGGGAACGGTGACCGCGGAAGACGACGACGAGCGGTTCCGCCCGCAAAACAGCCAATCGCAGCCCGCGCCGGACGAAACCGCCGCATTCAAGCCGATTTTCGAACCGGGATCGGTATTCGACCGTGTGTCCAAAGGCGGCCTCGCCAAGCAGGAGCAGACCATCGAGGTCGACGGCCTGACCTCCGATGACGCCAAACGCACGGATGATTTCACAGTGCAGTTCCAGATGGCGCGTCATCCGGAACTGTTGCCGTTCCTCGCCATGAACCCATCCCTATACGATGACCTGTACGCGTGGTTGGGCGCATTGGGCAACCAAGACATCGATGCGGCTTTGGCACACAATCCGGGATATGAGGAATACCGCAAGGCAGTAGGGAAGTGAGTCGGTATATGAGCGAAAACGAAGAGACGGCCACCGCGTTGGACCGTATCCGCGGATGGCGTGAGGAGTATCGCCTTGGTCTGGCACCATCCCCGCTTGAGGATGTGACGCAACTGAGCGCCCAGCTTGACCTGACGCATGCGCACCCATCGGGCATCGCGCAGCTGTTCGCCAAAGGACACGTCACCTTGGACTCGTTGTTCCGAGACAACGGCATGCTGCGCGCCGCGGGCAGGCGTGTGGAACGCGTGCTCGACGACCGTGACGCGAAAAGCCGTGTCAGCGGCGTCGGCGAACTCTCCTTGGTGGTCGGCGTGGCCATTTGGAAAGGCAACCAGATGCCGGTGCTCATGTATCCGGTCGAAGTGCGCAAGGAAGGCCGCAACATCGAGAACGGCACCGTCATCGCGTTCACCGGACGAGTGCGTCTGAACGCGGCCTTCGCCGCCGTGATGCGTGAAAACAACGTGACATTGGACGAGACCAAGCTCTTCGATGGTTCGAATTACGAAAGCGGCACCCCCGAACGTCCGCGGTGTTCGCGGCCATCACAGCGCGCGCGTCCAGCGTTTTCCCCGATTTCGAAATCGAACGTCACATCATCCTCGGCTGCTTCATGGACCCGTCCTCGCAGATGCTGGTGGAAAGTCGCCAGATCATCAACCAGCTGTCCCAAGGCCCGACAGGCAACACCGTCCTGGACGCGCTCGCCGGGAACAAGGAAGCCGCGGACGCGCTGAAAGACGCGCAGATTCCCGAATACAGTCCGTTCGACGCCGATCCCCATGGCGAATACGAGATTGGCGACGTTGACAACACCGTCCGATACGCGGCGCAGCTGGCCGCATCCGGGCATTCGATTTTCGTGGACAGCGCGATCAGCGGCAACACGGCCGAACAGGCCGCGGCAATCGCCTCCCGTTGCGTGATGAGCGGACACAGCGTGCTGTACGTGCCGTGCGTCACCGACCAAAAGCGCCGTTTCATGCAGACGATCGCGGCCACGAGATGAGCGGCCAATTGCTGGACATCGCCGATGACGGCGCCAATGCGGCAATCGACCGTCAGCTGATAGCCGCAGTCGGTTTCCAATCCGGCGTCGCGACTTCGCGTTTCGACCAGATCTCCGACGAACTGGTGGGTGTGCGTTCCCGCCTGGCCCGCTATCTGGGCGACCTGCACGGCGTCAGCCAGGAATGGGGCGTGTCCGCATACCAGACCATCCAGAATCTCGCACAAATCGCCGTCCTGCCCACGCATCCGACCACGCATGTGCGTCTGGCCAAGCAGTCCGCCCATTCCATCGCGGGCAAGATGGAGGAATGGGCCCAGAAGCTGTATCGCGCGGGAGAACTCGGCGAATACACCATCGGCGCGCAGGACACCGCCTGGTACAAAGCCTCCCTGTATTCCGAAGAGGAAGCGGTCAGCGCATACCAGCGTGTGGTCGAGCTGCTGCGCAAGGTGCTGCCCGCCACCCGCAAACAGGTGTCCAGCACCGTGCAGACCTGCGGCTTCCCGATTCCCACCACCGCGCAGGAGTGGGGACGCCAGGTCATGGTGCTCAAGAATCTGCGCCGCGTGCTCGACGTCTTCCAGCCGGAAATCTTCGAACGCGACATCGATTCCATGATCGAGGCCACCAAGCCCAAGGCCCAGCGCAAGGCCGAAGGCAGCTCCATGGGATTCTGGGAACGTCGCCGCCATATCAAGGAGGCCAAGTCGATGCTGCGCGTCGGCGCGCAGGTGGAGAACCTGCATGAGGCGCTGCTCGTGGTGGCCAAGCAGGCCGAACAGTGCACATGTTCGTTCCTCACGGCGGATGGCCGGTGCTGCCCGCCAAACTCGACGACATCATCAACACGCAGGACCAGCTGACGAACGATATGACCGCGTTGAACGTGGCGCTCGCCACCACACCGCAGGGCGGCAATCTGGACACCGTCGACCTCAACCAGGTGGAAGAGCGTCTGAAGGCCCTGTATGACGACAAGCAGGCGTTGGATACGCTGCCGGAACGCGCCCGTCTGGAACGTGAGTTCCATTCGGCCGGTCTGGATGAGCTTGTGGCGGACCTGAGCAACCGCGGCGTGCCGAACGACGCCGTGGCCGGAGAACTGCAGCTGGCGTGGTGGACCACGGCTTTCGAAGACATCGTGAAGTCCTCCGCCATCATTTCCAACCAGGATGGCTCCGCCATGCAAAGCGCCGCCGACCGATTCACCCAGGTGGATGTCGAACACGTGCGTTCCATCGGACCGATGGTCGCCCAAGAGTCCGTACGCCGTCTGTGCGACATGCTTTTCTCCCGCACGCAGGAAGCCAATCTGCTGCATACCACGCTTGCCGGTTCCCGAAACGTGCCGTTGAACAGGCTGCGCAGGAGCATCCGCAGATTTTGGCCGCGGCAAAGCCGATTCTGGTGGCAACGCCAGCCACGCTCGCTGCCATCACCGACCTGGCGCCGCTTGCCGATACCGTCATCATCGATACGGCCGCGCATATTCCGTCCATCGAGCTGCTCAGCATCATCGCCCGCGCGAAGCAGGTCGTGGTGATCGCGCACCGCAAGACCGTCACATCCGATGGCCTGCAGCGACTGATCGCACTGCTGCCAAGCGTGAAGATAACCGACAGGCCGGTTCGCCGTGCGCCGAAGCTCAACGCCTTCCTCGAATCGGAAGGATACGGCTCCGTGCCGTGCGATGTGGCGCGTGAAGGATACCAAGGCGAAGTCGCGTACCATTTCGTGCCGGACGCCAACGGTGTGCCGGTCATCAATTCCGGCCTGGTCGAATCAAGCCAGCAGGAGATCGACGAAGTGGTGAGCATCATCCGCAAGCGCGCGGCCGGTTTCACCATCGTTCCCGCATCGTATGTGCTTACCGTGGTGGCGCTCACGCACACGTTCCGCATCCGTCTGGGTGCCGAGCTCAAGTCGCTTGCCAACAAAGACAAGGCCATGGGCATGTTCCTGCGCCACGTGCGCATCGTGGACATCGTCGATGTGGCCGGCGCCCACGCCACCGACGCGATTCTTGCGATGTGCTACGCCAAGACCTCGCACGGCAGGCTGCTGCAGCAGTTCGGCGCGCTGGAATCCGACGGCGGCCGAGGCATGCTGCTGGACGCTTTGGCGGTACCGGACCGTCATCTCGACATCGTCTCGTCCTTCGCATCCGACGATATGGACGACGAGCGACTGCATCAGGATGGTCCGAAGGCGCTCAAAACCGTGCTGCGTTGGGCCGAACAGCTTGATGACAGCATGGTCCGCCCGGCGATCAAGGAGTCCGGAGAGAACGTGCTCTTCAACGATCTCGCCGAGAGGATCCGCGAACGCGGCTTGGACGTGGCCGTCGATTACGGTTTCGATGACGGACTCAAACTGCCGTTGGTGGTTGGTCTGAAAGGCGAGCCGTTCGCTTTGGCCGTGCTCACCGATGACGCGCAGTTCATGGGACTGCAATCCACCAGGAAACGTCATCGCGTGCTGCTGCAGGACATCGAATCGCTTGGCTGGTCGGTGATGACGGTATGGAGCGTCGGCGCGTTCGTGAACCCCGATAAGGAAGTTGACCGCATCGTGGCACGACTGGGAAGCCTGTACCGGGAGGAACGGTGAGCGCCGAGCATATCGAAAACGTCATGGAGCATGACGATTCGCAGACCCAGTCCGAGACACACTCCACACCCAGTTATTCCGCCACGCGGCGGACCGCACGCAAGCATAAGCGCGTGGTCCGCCAAGGTACGGAACTGTTCGATGCCGATGGCGTCAAACTCGAACCTTCGGACGTGCTCACCAAGCGCCAACGCGAGGCGGATGACGACAAGCGCATCCTAAACGAGCTTCCGCCACATTGGGCGGTCTTCTCCGAACGCGGCCGCTGATACGTCCAGCCGGGTGCCAGCTATCGATTAGGATTATCAGCCATTAATTGATGGTGGCGATGACCGCACTGTATTCCTGAACCCGCAACACGACGGCCGCCTCATTGGGCGGCATGGCGAACACCGCATGGTATTGCCTTGCGCATCCTTAGCCGGTTTGCCGGTCAGCAGCGCTTCGGCGCAGATCGTGCGTAACTGCGCATCCACACCACCGTCCGGCATATCATTAGCCATGCCGGACGGCGTTTCCGTACCGTTCGGCATATCCGCGACATTCGGTGTGCCGGACTGCATCTCAGCATCTGTCATGGTGGCGCTGGAAAGTGTCACCTTGTCTCCGGGAATCAAACCGCCGGCCACACTTGCCAAACGCACTTCGATACTCGTATGGCCCTGCGGCACAACGGGGGACGCACGGGCCATGCCCGACATAAGCACATCGTGCGCGCGATGCCCACCTGTGCGATCAAGCCGACGGCGTCGTCAAGCGTATGGAAGGCGTTGCTCAGCGAGCCATCGCTCGGCGCCTCACGTAACTCCACGTCTTCGCGTGTGATGGCCGTGCCTTTGGCGACATTCCGCACCGCGACCACAATAGGCTGCGTGGCGATGGCTGCGCGTACGCATTGCAGCGTGGCGAATACCGTCAGGCCAGCGCACAATGCGGCGAGGAACCGATGCAGGCGTGCGTTGCTTCGTCTGGCTTCCAACGATGCGGCAGTCGAACCATGACGGTCTCGTTGCAGACGCGTCGTGCGCGCGGTCCGTCCTTCCGAAGCCGTCGATGTGCGCAAACTCGAATGTGGCCGGCGGTCCATCAAGGAATGAAAAAGGTCATCATGCATGCATGATGACCTGATTGTTATGACCACGGCAAGCGGAATCCGGGGTTGTGGTCGGAGAATGGGAGTTATCCACAATCTTCGGCGTGTCGCGTTGGATTCCGCGCCTGTGGGTCACTTGGATTTGTCGGTGCGGTAGAAGCCGGACCCCTTGAACTCGATCGGCACCGCGGAATAAACCTTGCGGACCTGCTCCTCGCCGCATTCCGGGCATACGGTGATCGGATCGTCGGTGAACGACTGCTGCTCGGTGAAGTCGTAGTTGCAGTTCTTGCAACGGTAATGGTAAGTAGGCACGATATCCTCGCTTTACGCACAATCCCAAATTTCTTAACGGGACATATCCTAGTACGTTCCCTGAGACGGCCCCGCAACCGTCCTATCCTCGGACATCGGCATAACCATCCGGCGTGAGCACGCCGTCGACGGGAATATCATGCGGCTCATGCGGCACGGTCTCGTCGGTCGGCTCCCAAGGCCAGCAAACGGCGACCACGCGCGCGGTGCTGCTACGATGCTCCAAAGCGCGGTCGTACCAACCGCCGCCGCGCCCCAATCGGAAACCATGTTCGTCCACAGCGAACGCTGGCACAATGATCAGCTCGGCCGAAGTGAGAACTTCCGGTCCTTCCGCTGCGTTTTCCGGCTCCTGCGGGCGATGTGTGTTGATGGAACCATCAGCATTGCGCTGGTCGCGCAGATCGTCAAGACCGTTCAGCTCACTCCAGCCGACTTCCATGCCAGCACCCAGACGCGGCACCAAAACACGGCAATCCGTGTCGAACATCGCTTCGAGCAACGGCATCATCGATATTTCACTGCCCATCGAGGCGAAGGCCGCGACGGTTGATCGCGGTCGAATCAACGACGCTTCCAATGCGTGTTCGGCAAGCAGTCGTCCCGCTTCGCGCCGCTGGTCGGCGGACGTCCGCTTTCGTCGTTCGATCGCAGCCGCGCGCCAATGCCGTTTCAGCTCGCGTTGTTGCTCATACATGTCCATATCGTTCGTTGTACCACGGTTCGATTGCGTGGAAAACGGAACATGGGGTATGGGTGGGGCACAATGGAAGGGTGACGATTTTGCAATCCTTGAGCGACATGATGCGTCGTCCGGGGAATAATTCCTTTGAAATGCCGGAATTCATCCAATCGCATAGCATGCGCGTCCCGGTGAGTCTGCGCCCGTTGACGGGTGCCGACTATGACGAGTGGAACGAGGTTCGCTGGCGCAACGATGCCTGGCTCAAGCCGTGGGAATCCGGCGATCGCTGCACGGCGCCCCCCATCACCTACAAGGAATGGATGAAACAACTGCGGCGCAACGAACGGGCCGGTACCGGTGCCGTGTTCGCCATCGAACAGCATGGCCGTATCGTCGGGCAGATCTCGTTGGGCGCGATCTGCTACGGCGCGATGCGTTCCGGCGTCGTCGGCTATTGGGTGGACGAGCGTTGCGCGGGCGTGGCTACGCGCCGATGGCGGTGGCGCTGTTGGCGGATTGGGCCATGTTCGACCCGACCGGACCTCGACTGCATCGCATGGAAATCGACATTTTTGCCGGAAAACAAGCGGTCCCGTGCCGTCGCACGCAAGGTCGGAGCAACGTTGGAGGGGGTGCGGCGCGCGTATATGTACGTCAACGACCAATGGCGCGATCATGAAAGCTACGTATTGATGGCCGAGGACGCGCCAAACGGTTTCACCGCGCGTCTGATGACAGGGAATTCACCCTCCTGATTCGACACGCCGGGGAGGACTCGCCTCGAATGTCGGAATGTCACCTATTCTTATGACATATGGGTTATGAATCGTTAAGCACGGTGGTCGTGCTTGCGATCGTTGTCATCCTGATGCTCATTTGGTTGCCCAGACGGACGATTAAAGGCATGAAGAGGGTGATCGAACATCGCGAGGACCGCTTTTCACCGTCGTTGCATCTGGTGGATGCCGACAGCGGAACGCGATTTTCCGATGAGACCGTCGCGGCAGCGAAAGGGGTACTGATGCAGTCCACAGAGGCGCACAAAGGCGCAACATCCGAAGAACGGATCGCGGAAATTCGCGCCCTTCGTCACGCCGCGGTCCGCAGGAGGCGCGCCATCGCCGTCTCATTGCTGACAATCACGGTCGTTGTGCTGGTCTGTGCGTTCGCACTGCACTTCAGTCCGCTGTTCGCGCTCATTCCGGCCGCGTTGCTGGCCGCGGTGCTCGCGTTGGGTGTGCGTGCGTCCAAGCAGGCCGTGGCGTGGGAGCGGAAGGTCGCCAGATACCATGCCAAGGTGAAGAAGCGTGCCGCCGCCGAACGCAAACGTGCGCAGGCGGAGCAGGCGGAACGTGCCAGACTGCGCGCGCAGGAGCTGGCCGAGGCCCGCAAGGTCGCCGACGAGCAGTTGAAGACCGATGTCGTTCCCGAGGGGGAGATTCGCCAGGCGATCGCCCGCGGCAAGGCCGATCGGGACGCCGCGGTGAAACGGCGCAAGGAAGAGATGTCTTCCAAGGAAGAGACGCAGACTGCCGAGAAGGCCGTCGACCAGACAACCGAACGTGCGGATGCCGCGCCCGCTGACGTCAAGGAAGTGGGACTGTCCATCCACGATGAGCGAGACAATATGGCCGAAGAAGCCAAAACCGTTGCCGTCAAGTCCACGCAGGACTTGATTTCCTTCTCGTTGGGTGCGCCTCGCGACGGTGCCGACGTTGAGGTGGATGCTCCGGAAAGCATGGAGATCAAATCCACCAAACAAGTGGCCAAGGCCGTGCCCGTCGAAACGCCTTCCGACGAGGCTGAGCCGTTGATTCCGCCAAGCGACGCAATGGGCAGCATGGATGCCGATGAGGCCGCCGCCCGCGTGGATGAGGGCGTGCACCTCAGAGAGGTCGACGTTCCGGGATTCCACGATGCCGAAGTACGTGCCGATGTGGAGGCTCCGGATGTGACTTCGGACTCCCTAGGCACCGGCCTGGAGGCCATTCTGGCCCGTCGTAGCGCCTGACGAAACGCTTGAACCGTTTTTTTACAAAAGTCTGGAACCGCATGGTTTCAGGCTTTTTTTGATAATTTCTCTCAGAGCGTTAGCACTCGAGTTGGCAGAGTGCTAATAATCGCGCTAGGATAAGTCACAGCGCGAAAGGACGACGCCGTAAGTGATCGTCAGCCTCTTGCTAGCGGGTCCCGGCGCGGTAAGTATCGATTTCTCTTTAGAAAGAGGAGGTCCACAGTGTCGATCTCACTCACACCGTTGGAAGACAAGATCATCGTCAAGCAGGCGGAAGCCGAGACCCAGACCGCTTCCGGTCTGTTCATTCCGGACAATGCCAAGGAGAAGCCGCAGCAGGGCGAAGTCCTGGCTGTCGGCCCGGGTCGTCGTACGCGCCGGCGAGCGTATCCCGGTCGACGTCAAGGTCGGCGACAAGGTGCTGTACTCCAAGTACGGCGGCACCGAGGTGCACTACCAGGGCGAGGATTACCTTATCGTCTCCGCTCGTGACATCCTGGCCATCCTCGGCTGAGACTAGCGCGTAGCTGTCGAAACCCCCGTTTCCCGTATATTGCGGTTCGCAAGGCTCGGGAGGCGGGGTTTCTGCGTTGTTCGGCGCCGATTGCGTAAAACGTTGGAATTTCAACGATTTGGGCCGTTTTTGGCTGTCGCGACACGCCGTATTTGCATAAGTCGGCCGGTCTGTGGCATACTAAACGGGTTGCCGGTTGGGGTTCAACCAAACAGGCAGCACGGCGGATTTCCCAAGCGGTCAAAGGGAACTGACTGTAAATCAGTCGCCTCGTGCTTCAGTGGTTCGAATCCACTATCCGCCACGCCTCGATAGCTCAGTGGTAGAGCACTTCCTTGGTAAGGAAGAGGTCGTGAGTCCGATTCTCACTCGAGGCTCTCATGGCGGGATAGCTCAGCTGGCTAGAGCGTACGACTCATAATCGTAAGGTCAAGAGTTTCGAGTCTCTTTCTCGCTACAAAGGCCGACGGAATGTCGGTATAGCAACGAACCACAAGAGGTGAACTAAATGGCAAGCAAGAGCGCCGACATTCGTCCGGGCATCACGCTGGCATGCACCGAGTGCAAGGAGCGTAACTACATCACGACGAAGAACCGCCGTAACACGCCGGATCGTCTTGAGCTCAAGAAGTTCTGCTCCCGCTGCGGCAAGCAGACCGTGCATCGCGAGACCCGCTGAGCGGAATCAAGCTTTCGAAACCCGACCAATTTGGTCGGGTTTTTTGTTACTCTGGAGCGTTATGACTAGTTTTGCAGATCTCACCACCATCGGCGTGGGCGGTCCTATCGCCACTTTCCTGGAGCCGACCACGCGCGTCGGCGTCATCGAGGCCGTTGAGGAAGCCGATTCCCAAGGACTGCCATTGTGCGTGATCGGCGGCGGATCCAACATGCTCGTATCCGACACGCCGTTCGAAGGCGTGGTGGTCCGCGATGCAAGACGTTCCATCAGCGTGTTGGATGAGGCGGCTCCGGTCGAGGATGATGGGCGTGTCGTCCACGTGAACGCCGAAGCCGGCTGCAACTGGGATGATTTCGTCGATTACTGCGTCCGACTTGGACTGGAAGGCGTCGAAGGCTTGTCCGGCATCCCCGGCACCGTCGGCGCGTCGGTCGTGCAGAACATCGGCGCGTACGGTCAGGAGGTCGCCACCAGCGTCGACAGCGTCGAGGTTTGGGACCGCAAGGAACGTGCGGTAAAGGCGTTGCGCAACGATCAGCTCGCCTTCGGCTACCGCATGAGCGCGCTGAAAGCCAGCATGTACAGCGCTCCGGCGACTCCGGCCGCGGAATTTTTCCCGACGCCGCGATACGTGGTGCTATCCGTCACGTTCGCGTTGCGGCACAGCGATACGGGCGTGGTCGGTTATGGTCAGCTCGCCAAGGCGTTGGACGTCGCCGTGGGCGATCGCATGAACACCGCGGACATCCGCAACGCGGTGCTGAAGGTGCGTGCGGCTAAAGGCATGCTGGAAGACGCGCATCGCTATGCGTCGCCGGCCATGCAGGGCACCAAGAAGACGAATCTGGTCGATGTCGCTCTTGAATCGCAATCCAAGCAGAACGGCGATGACGGTCCGGACTTCAACCGCCATAGCTGCGGCAGCTTCTTCATGAACCCGATTCTCACGCCACAGCAGGCCGAGACGCTTCCCGAAGACGCGCCGCGCTTCGACGCGGCATTGCCGGGCGGCGGGCAGGGCGTCAAGACTTCCGCGGCCTGGCTCATCGACCATGCCGGCTTCCATAAGGGGTTCAAAATCAACGAAAACGCTCCGGCTGGCCTGTCCACGCTGCATACGTTGGCGTTGACCAATCGTGGGGGAGCATCAGCCGAAGATATCGCCCGCCTCGCCAAAACCGTGCAGGACGGCGTCGAGGCCGCGTTCGGCATCCGACTGGTGCCCGAGCCGGTCGTCATCGGCATGAATCTTAAATAGCGTCACGCACGCCGTCAATGTGACGAAAACGACTTATACTTGCGCCTTGTGCTCTAGAAGGTGGAGCGTGAAACCGCGCGGGCGGAAAGAAGAGAAGGACGAGACATGAACGTATTTCGCAAGAAATCCGTCGAACAGACGCTGGCTGAAACAGGTGAGTCCGGCCATGCGCTCAAACGCGATCTGACCTGGTGGGATCTTGCCATCATGGGTGTGGCCGTTGCCGTGGGCGCAGGCATCTTCTCCATCGGCGCGCAGGCGGCTGCCTTCCATGCCGGTCCGGCGGTGGTGCTGAGCTTCCTAATCGCAGGCGTCGTGTGCGGCGCCGCCGTGATGTGCTACGCCGAATTCGCCTCCATGATTCCAGTGGCGGGTTCCGCCTACACCTTCACCTACACCACCGTCGGCGAGATCGTGGCATGGGTGATTGGCTGGGATCTGATCCTCGAAATGCTCATGGCCGGTTCGGTCGTCTCCAAATACTGGGGCGTGTACCTCAACCAGTTCTTCGAGCTGATCGGCTGGAACATCAACACCAACATCGCCATCGGCTCGTTCAACTTCGACCTGGCTCCGGTCATCATCGTCGCCTTCTTCACCGCGCTGCTGGTGATGGGTACCAAGATCGGCGCCCGCGTGGACGGCGCGCTCACCATTTTGAAGATCGCCATCGTCGTGTTCATCGTGGTCGTCGGCTTCTTCTACATCAAGGCCGAAAACTTCACCCCGTTCATTCCGCCGAGCGAACCCGCAGCATCCACCGACGGCTCCGGCGTCTCCGCGGTCATGGAACAGCCGCTGTGGCAGTGGGCCACCGGCATGGCCCCCAGCATTTATGGCGTGACCGGCATCATCTCCGGCGCGGCACTCGTGTTCTTCGCTTTCCTCGGCTTCGACGTCGTGGCCACCGCTTCCGAAGAGACCATCAACCCCAAGAAGAACGTGCCGCTGGGCATCGGCGTGGGCCTCGGCCTGATCATCGTGCTGTACACCCTCGTGGCCATCGTCACCACGGGCATGGTCTCCTATAAGGACCTTGCCAAACAGTCCGATCCGTCACTGGCCGTCGCGTCAAGATGGTCGGCGCCGACTGGGCCGCGAAGATCATCAGCCTCGGCATCGTCATCGGCATGGCCACCGTGGTCATGGTGCTGCTGCTCGGCCTGACGCGAGTGGTGTTCGCCATGAGCCGTGACGGTCTGCTGCCTCGCGGTCTGAGCCATACCGGCAAGCATGGCACTCCGGTGCGCCTGCAGATCATCGTCGGCGTGGTCATGGCGCTGATCGCGGCCTGCTGCAACGTCGGCATCCTGTCCGACATGGTGAACATCGGCACGCTTTCGGCGTTCACGCTGGTGGCGATTTCCATTCCGATCATGCGCAAGAAGCGCCCCGACCTGGAACGCTCCTTCAAGATCCCAGGCAACCCGTGGGTGCCGATCCTGATCGCGATCGCCAACCTGTGGCTGATGGTCAACCTGAGCGTGCTCACTTGGATCCGTTTCGTGGTCTGGCTCATCGTCGGCTTCGCCATCTACTTCGGCTACGGCTACCGTCATGCCCGTCTCGGTGCCGGCGAACTCGAAGTTGCCGCGCAAGAGTAATCTGGAACAGTACACGTTGTTGTTGAGGAGGTAAGCATGCCGTACGTTGTTGCCCAGCCGTGTGTGGACGTCAAAGACAAGGCCTGTGTGGACGAGTGCCCGGTCGATTGCATCTACGAAGGCTCCCGTTCCCTGTACATCAATCCGAACGAATGCGTCGATTGCGGCGCATGCGAGCCGGTGTGCCCGACCGAAGCCATCTTCTACGAGGATGACCTGCCGGACGAGTGGGCTTGGTACAAGGACGCCGCCGTCAGCTTCTTCGCCGAAGTCGGCGATCTGGGCGGCGCTTCCGCCGCTGGCCCGATCGGCAAGGACCCGGAGCAGGTCGCCGCGCTTCCTCCGCAGAACCAGTGACCATGGCTTGTTGAACCGTCGTGCCGTCCATTTTGCTCGTCGAGCGGATTTGGACGGCCGATTCGTTTTCTGGACCGGTTCGACTTCGACGTTTCCATGCGCCAGGAGCGAACGGTTTTTTCGTATGGACGGACGACCATGCCGTCGGGCCGATTGCCGTATGCTGGAGCATGGTTTGAGATTCCCGTTGGAAAAGGAGACTTACGGATGGGCTTTCATGAGTTCTCGTCACCGTACGATTGGTCGCGCATCGCATCCTACAAGCGCACGGCGAAGGCCGCGTTCGGCGGCATGATCGACCTGTCCGTCGGATCTCCCGTCGACCCCGTGCCCGATTCGGTGCGCAAGGCGCTCGCCATCTCGTCGAACGATCCGAACGCGTACGGTTATCCCGTCACGGCCGGCACCGCCGATTTGCGTGACGCCATTCACGAGTGGTTCGCGGCCGCCCGCAATGTCGATTTGCGTGCGATTGGCGCCGATGTGGTGCCGACGGTCGGTTCCAAGGAAGGCGTCGCGTTGATGGCGTCGCTGCTGCATTTCGGCGAGGGCGATGTCGTCGTGCAGCCGAAGGTGTCGTATCCGACGTACGAGATCGGCACGCAGTTGGCCGGCGCGCAAACGCTGAAGGTCGACGACGTGGCGGATGCGGATTCCTGGAAGGATGTGCCGGGCGCAAGGCCGTTTTGGGTCAATTCGCCGTGCAATCCGACCGGTGAGGTGCTGTCCGCGGAACGGATGGCCGGTATTGTGCGTGCCGCGCGCGCGATTGGTGCCGTGGTGCTGTCCGATGAATGCTATGCGTTGATGCAATGGGAAGACGACGTTGCGGAAGCGGATGCGGATACACTTGCCTCCACGCCGTGCGCCTTGCGCGCCGATGTGTGTGGCGGGTCCGCCGAAGGCGTATTGGTGCTGTATTCGCTGAGCAAGCAAAGCAACATGGCGGGTATCGTACGGCGCTTATCGCTGGCGATCGATCGCTGATCGGGCCGATGGCGGCATACCGCAAACAGATCGGGCAGATCATTCCCGGACCGGTGCAGGCTGCGATGGCCGCCGGGCTGCGTGACTTCGACGCGGTCAAGACCCAGCATGCCCGTTACCAGGAGCGTCTGGGCATGCTGGTGAGTGCTCTGCGCGCATACGGATACTGCACCGACATGCCGCAAGGCGCGTTGTACGTGTGGGTGAAAGCCAAGTCCGGCGACTGCTGGGAGGATCTGCGCCAGCTTGCCGAAATCGGCATCGTCGCCAGCCCCGGCGAGTTCTACGGAGCGCCGGAATACTTGCGATTCTCGGCTACGGCCAGTGATGCGGCGATCGCCTCCGCCGCGGAACGATTGGCACGTTGACGGTTTGCTGACGATGGCCTTTTGACGAACGAAAGCGTTGAAAACAAAAAGGACCTCCGATTCGCTCGGAGGTCCTTCATTATGGCGGAGTCAGAGGGAGTCCAACGCCCATGCGTCTTATGGCTATGTGCAGCTGTTGATGTCGCTGATCCAGGAGTGGCGTGCGCTACTCAAGCGTCCGGAACTACCATTCATATTCGCCCAATTGCCGAACTATACTTTGGAACCCGATTGCGATTGGCCAAGGCTGCGTGATGAACAACGGCGCGCTTTGACGTTGTGGAACACGGCGATGGTGGTGACGATCGGATATGGAGAGGATAATGACCTGCATCCTTTGGATAAGCGCCATGTCGCGCAGCGCTTGGCAACGGCTGCCGAGTCGTTGGTTTATGGACGTGATCGCGAGCCGATGGGGCCGCTTCCTGTCATGGCGATTCACAAGGATGACGGCATTGAGATCTCCTTCATCCATACGGGAGGGGGATTGGTCTGCACAGGCGACGTGCCTTTTGACATCTTGGAGCCGGGAGGCTCGATATATCGGGTGAAGGCTCGTCGGTACGATTGCTATGGCGGTAACGGAACCGGGCGTGCGAGTGGCGCAGTGAGAGAGCTCTCCCCAGTACAGTGTCAGTTTGTCAGCCAATGAAGCATCGATGATAACGCTATTGCCGGGGACAGCGTAAATAGTTTTTGCAGTTAATCGTGTTTGGGCGGAAGCCTGTAATTTCCTGCTTTTGGAATACTTAAATTTATTCGAAAGTTTCGTAAATATTTGCATATAGAACTTTCGTAACAAAAAATTTAAGTATTTAGTTAAATGACTTGACTTTCTTGAAAGTCAAGTCATATAATCAAGCAATGCTTTGACTGAAATGCTAAAGCATTTACGAAACATGAAGATGTGTGTTCGTGCATGTCGCCAAGGGAGAAAGACTTTGTATTCCCACATCCGATATTGGATAAGGAGATTCAGCAATGAAGTTTGAATACCATGTCAAACCAACCGGCAGCGATGCTGCGTGCGGCGACGCGGAGCATCCGTTCGCCACGATTTCCAAGGCTGCGCAGATGGCCTCTCCGGGCGAT
>ENA-OQAJ01000265-OQAJ01000265.1-human-gut-metagenome-genome-assembly--contig:-NODE-265-length-16630-cov-4.063564_pt1 | contig 16630 bp, 22 predicted proteins | sample MGYA00242736_ERZ504529 | MGnify/ENA primary metagenome ERZ504529 (study PRJEB26092, sample SAMD00036275) | human gut metagenome | host: Homo sapiens | study: EMG produced TPA metagenomics assembly of...
GACGAGCTCCAGATACTGCTCGGTCAACTTCTTCAGACCGCGCTCATCCAGCTCAGGATCGGCAATGAACATCAGTTCGTACTTATGCGCAGACATCACCCACCTCCTTCGGACTAGTCGGCCATGGTGTAATCCCGCTCGCCGTAGATGGCGGTGCCGATGCGCACGAGGGTGGCGCCCTCCCGGATGGCGTTTTCAAAGTCGCCGCTCATGCCCATGGAGAGGGTCTCCATGGACACGTTGGAATAGCCGCGCTCTCCGGCCTGCACAAACAGCTTGTACACCTCGGCCAGATAGCGGCGGTTGCGGGCATCATCGTCGTTCACGGGCGGAATGGCCATCAGCCCCTTGACCCGGATGTGCTCCTGTGCGGCAGCAGCATCCAGCAGCGGCCAGAGCGCTTCCGGTGCCACGCCGGTCTTGCTCTCCTCGCCGCCGATGTTCACCTCCAGCAGCACGTTCTGCACGATGCCGGCCTTGGCTGCTTCCTTCTCGATGGCGTTCAGCAGATGCTCGCTGTCCACGCTTTGGATGAGGCTGGCACGGCCCAGCACTTTTTTTAATTTTGTTCGTCTGCAGATGGCCGATAAAGTGGCTGGGCTTGCCGCAGTAAGCACCTGCGTCAAAGTTTGCGCACAGCTCCTGCACATGGTTCTCACCGAACACATCGATGGGCAGGGCTGCGCTTGCAGCCACGGTCTGTGCCGTGCGGGTCTTGCAGGCGGCGCACAGCTGCACCGCTGCCGGGTCGCGGCCTGCTTCACGGGCCGCGGCTGCCATCTTTTCCCGGATCTCTGCCACGGCCTCCTGCATCTGTTCCAGATTCTTTTCTGCCATGATGCTCAGTCCTCCTCGGTATACTTGGCGCGTTCGCCGCCGATGAGTTTCGGGCGGGTGCGGGCGCACAGGATGTTCGCTTCACCAATTTTGGAAAGGCTCAGCCGCACCGGCACTGCCACCCGCTTCAGGTGCATCCCGATCAGGTGCCGCCGATATCAATGCCTGCATGGGCACGGATCTCTTCCACGGCCACCGGCTCCCGGAACTTCTTCCAGCAGGTAGTGGCCCAGCTGCCGCCTGCGTGGGGGCGCGGCACCACGCACACCTCTTCCCAGCCGTATTTTTCGGCGGCTTCGCGCTCGATGATAATAGCGCGGTTCAGATGCTCACAGCACTGCGCGGCCAGCCAGATGCCGTTTTCGGCCAGCACTGGGGCAATGCCCGCGTACACGGCCTGCGCGGCTTCCAGACTGGAATCCTTGCCAATGTGCCCGCCCACGATCTCGCTGGACGAGCAGCCCACCACGAACACATCGCCCTTTTTCAGCTTTGCTTCGGCCAGCAGTTCGGTCACTGCCTGCCGGGCCTGCATCTCGATTTGTTTTTTGAATTCTTCTGTCATAAAAAAACACCTCGGTTTTTATCAAAGATCAAAGATTTGCACTGCGCACCTTTTCGCTGCCTGCAAGGCCGAGATACAGCCTGCTCTCCACCGGGCACAGAGCTGTCACACCGCCTGCACCCTTGCTGGAGACCGTCCGCTTCCAGCTGCCGTCTGCCGTATCCACAGCTTCCGCGCAGGGCGCATCGGCAGGCAGGCTGAATAGCTTTTCCTGCAGATTCCGGCCTGCACGCAGGGCAATGCCCCGCAGCAGGGTGCTGTCGGCGTTCTTTTCCAGCCAGCTGCTGCGCGCCCACCGGTAGCCGATGTACAGGGTGCCGTCTGCATCCACAGCAAGCGCACCGGGATACCCCGGCAGGCCGGAAACAAAGCTCTGGCAGTTTTTACCGCCCGCCGTCAGGTCGCGGGCATCGGCGGCAGCGCTCCACACACAGCGTTCCCAAGGTCAGCCACGAACAGCGTGCTGCCGTCCCGGCTCAGGGCCAGCCCGGAAGCACCGGCCACACCGCCCAGCACCTTCTGCACCGTGCGTGCTGCCGGGTCGTATACATACACGCAGCCCGTGCCGGTGTGGGCCAGCAGTTCGGTGCGCAGAGTGCTCTCCAGCCCGTCCGCGGCACTGGCACTGGCAGCAACAGCAAAGTAGATCCTGCCGTCCGGCGCGGCTTCCACCGCTGAGACAGCCCCCAGCGGTGCACCGTCGATCTGGGTCACTACCTGCTCCACCGCCGTGCCCCAGCTGTCGTGGGCGGCGCGGCACAGGCTGCCGCCGCCGGGCGTGAGGATGCTCAGCCACAGTCCCCGCTGCCGTCAAAGGCAAAACCGGTCAGCTCACCGTCCACGGAAAGGATGGCCGCATCGTGTCCGCCGTCGGTGCGCACAAGGTCGCTCGTGCGCTTTTTTTAAGGCTGCGCCGTCGTATGCTGCGGCATACACAAGGCCGTCCTGTGTGCGGATGCAGTCCACACCCTGATATTCGCCCAGATCCAGCGTTCCCTTATGATCGGCGGCAAGGGCCGTCTGTGCTGCACCGGTGTCCTGCCGGACATCCGGCGCGGTGTAGCCTTGTGGCGGCGTATCGATGGGCCGGAACACCAGTGCATACACCAGCGCCAGCAGAATGCACACGCCAAACACCGTGCTGGCCGTGCGGAACCGCTTGAGCAGCGCGTCCCGCTCCACCGCCATCTGGGCCGCATACTCGGCACGGCGGCGGGCGCGCGGGCATTGGCGCGGTTTGCCCGGCGCATCCAGCGATCCACGAACAATGCCACCTGCGGCCCGATGGTGAGCGACGCAATGGCAAGGATGAGCAGAAATTCAATAAGTCCGATCCTCATAGGGCTTTTTCCTTTATCTTCAGAGCTTTTTCAGGGGGGGGATATCCCCTTATCGTTTCAGTATAGCATCTGTGGCGCGGCAGTTCAAGCACCCAACTCTGTCTCCCGGCTTTTGCCGCCGCCTGCCGCCTTTTTCTCCATCTTTCCTGCCAAAGACTTTTTTGCCGTGCTGAAATATGCTATACTGATTATAAATATGGCATTCTGCACCGGAATGCCGCGTGTCAGTGTAAAAGAGGATAACATGGAAGCATTCAAATATAATGTGCAGCCGGGCCGCTACCGGCATTTCAAGGGCAACGAATACGAAGTGCTGGGCATGGCCCGCCACAGCGAGACCGAAGAGGAAATGGTGGTGTACCGCGCTGTACGGGGAACGCGGGCTTTGGGTGCGTCCTGCCGCCATGTGGTGCGAGACCGTGGAGCGGGACGGCAAAGTGCAGCCGCGCTTTGTGCGCATTGAGGAGTGAACCGGCAGTTTTTGCCGATGGGATAAAACGGAGGGTGATACTTTTGTACAGTGAACAAAAACAGGCGCTTGCCGCCGAACTGAGCTTCAAGCATCCGGCAGTGCTGGCTGTCAGCGGTTCCGCAGGCAGCGGCAAGACCGCTCTGCTGGCCGCGCTGCTGCCGGTGCTCAAGAGCCGCGGGCTGAAGGTGGGCGTGATCCGCGAGGCTGACGATCTGCGCCTGCCCGCCGAGACCGACCGCCTGCATGAGGCCGGTGCCGAGGGTGTGGCCGTGTTTACTGCCGGGCGCTATCTGCTTACCGAGCAGTTCCGCCTGAACGAGCAGGACCTGCTGGCTTTGTTCGAGCGCCACGGCTACGACCTTGTACTGCTGGAAGGCTTTGGCGACAGCGGCTGGGCCAAGATCGAGGTGGTGCGCAGCTCGGTCAGCCCGGTGGGCACCGCGTTCCAGCCCATGGCCATCGTGGGCGATGTGCCGGGCGCTGATTTTGCACTGGACGATCCTGCTGCTCTGGCAGACTGGATCGAGAACCAGATGCCGTCCCTGTAACGGAGGTTCTGCATGAAACTCATCCGTACCGAAGACGCTGTCGGGCAGGTGCTCTGCCACGACATTACACAGATCATTCCCGGCCAGTTCAAGGGAGCACGCTTCCGCAAAGGGCACATCGTCCAGCCGGAGGATATCCCCGTGTTGCTCTCCATTGGCAAAGAGAATCTCTATGTCTGGGAGAAGCGCCCCGGCATCCTGCACGAGGACGAAGCCGCTGCCCTTTTGTACAAGGCAGCGGCGGGCCGCAACATCCACGGCACTGAGCCGAAGGAAGGCAAGATCGAACTGGTTGCCGACTGCGACGGTCTTTTGAAGATCGACCGCGCCGCCCTGCTGGCCGTGAACCGCACCCCCCAAATGATGATCGCTGCCATCCACGGCGACCTGCCCGTGAAAAAGGGCCAGAAGCTGGCCGGCACCCGCATCATCCCGCTGGTGATCGAGCAGGAGAAGATGGATGCCATGCAGGCTGCGGCAGGCAGCGAACCCATCCTGAACGTGCTGCCTTTCCACCCGAAAAAGTTTGCGGTCATCACCACCGGCAGCGAGGTATTCAAGGGACGCATCGAGGACAGATTCACCCCCATTCTGGTGGGCAAGCTGGCCGAATACGGCTGCGAGATGACCTATCACAAAACCTGCGACGATGACCCCGCCGGGATCACCGCCGCCATTCTGGAAGCAAAGGCCGCAGGCTGCGAGCTGATCTTTACCACCGGCGGCATGAGCGTAGACCCCGACGACCGCACGCCGCTTGCCATCAAGAACACCGGTGCCGAGATCATCACCTATGGCGCACCGGTGCTGCCGGGTGCCATGTTCCTTGTGAGCTATCTGGACGGTGTGCCGGTGTGCGGCCTGCCCGGCTGCGTGATGTACGCCAAGCGCACCATTTTTGACCTGCTGCTGCCGCGCCTGCTGGCCGACGACCCCATCACTGCCGAGGACATTGCCCGGCTGGGCGAGGGCGGGCTGTGCTTAGGCTGCGCCGAATGCCACTGGCCCAACTGCGGCTTCGGGCATTGCTGAAATCCTCTCAGTCAAAGCCTTACGGCTTTGCCAGCTCTCCCAAAGGGGAGAGCTTTATCAAGGTAAAAATTATGAGCGAAACAAAACTTTCTCATTTTGATGCGTCCGGCAGCGCCGTGATGGTGGATGTGAGCGAAAAGCCCGTCACTGCACGGCAGGCTGTGGCCCGCGGCATCATCACTATGAATGCGGCAGCCTTTGCCGCTGTTCGGGACGGCACCGCCCAGAAGGGCGACGTGCTTGGCGTGGCCCGCATTGCAGGCATCATGGCGGCCAAGCGCACCAGCGAGCTGATCCCCCTGTGCCATCCGCTGCCGCTGAGCAAGCTGACTGTGGATTTTCACCTTCTGCCCGAACAGCAGGCCGTAGAGGCCGTGTGCACCGCCAGGACCATCGGCGTGACCGGCGTGGAAATGGAAGCTCTGACCGGCGTTTCTGCCGCGCTGCTCACCATCTACGATATGTGCAAGGCCGTGGATAAGGGCATGGAGCTGGGCGAGATCCACTTGGTCGAGAAGACCGGCGGCAAGAGCGGGCACTATGTGCGGGCCGAGGGCGGCTATGTTTGATGCATACGGCCGCAATATCCACTATCTGCGCCTTTCGGTCACCGACCTGTGCAACCTGCGCTGCCGCTACTGTATGCCGGACGGCGTGCCAAAGCTGGCCCACGAAGATATTCTGACCTATGAGGAATTTCTGCGGCTGGCTGCGCTGTTCGCCCAGTGCGGCATCGACACGGTGCGCATCACCGGCGGTGAACCGCTGGTGCGCCGGGGCGTGGAACAACTGACGGCGGGCCTGAAAGCCATTCCCGGCATCCGCCGCGTTGCCCTTACCACCAACGGCGTGCTGCTGGCCCAGAAGCTGCCCGCCCTGCTGGCGGCGGGCCTTGACAGCGTGAACATCAGCCTTGACACCTTGCACCCGGAGACCTTCCGGCGCATCACCGGTAAAGACGAGCTTGCCGCCGTGCAAAACGGCATCCGGGCGGCCCTTGCCAGCGGCATTCCGGTCAAGCTGAACTGTGTGCCGCAGCCCGGCGTGAACGAGGGCGAGCTGGAAAGCCTTGCTGCCCTCGCACAGGAGCATCCGCTGCAGGTGCGCTTTATTGAAATGATGCCCATTGGCTTTGGTGCCGGGCTGCCCGGCCTTTCCGGCCCGAAACTGCTGGAGCGCTTTTACCGCCGCTGGCCGCAGCTGCAGCCGGTGACCGGTGCGGCCTTTGGCGATGGGCCGGCGGTGTATTATTCTGCGCCCGGCTGGCGCGGCAGCATCGGGTTGATTGCTGCCGTGCACGGCAAATTCTGCGCTTCCTGCAACCGGGTGCGGCTGACAAGTCAGGGCTTTCTGCGTCCGTGCCTTGCCAGCGAATCCGGCACCGACCTGCGTGCTCTGCTGCGCAGCGGCGCGGACGACGCGGCCCTTTTACAGGCCATTCAAAACACGATTCTGGCAAAACCCCGGGAACATCACTTCGGCCAAGGCTCCATGCCCGCCACACGAGGGATGTACCGGATCGGAGGATAACACAAATTTATGGGTAAAATTCTGGCTATCTGCACAAGCCCCCGGCGCGGCACCTTGAAAACGCCGGTGCCGTCCGCTGTTCTCACCCCGGAGTGGGGTATTGTGGGCGATGCCCACGGCGGCAGCTGGCACCGGCAGGTCAGCCTGCTGAGCGCGGAAAAAATTGAATCTTTCCGTCAAAAGCTCTGGGTGGACTACGGTGCCTTTGGCGAAAATCTGGTGGTGGAAGGGTTCAATCTTGCCACCCTGCCGGTGCCCAGCTTTTTGCCATTGGGGATGCCGTGCTGGAAATGACCCAGATCGGCAAGGAGTGCCACAGCGGCTGCGCCATCCGCCAGCAGACCGGCGACTGCATCATGCCGCGGGAGGGCGTGTTCGCACGGGTGGTAAAAGGCGGCACCATCCACACCGGCGACGAGATGAAGCTGCTGCCCACCCCGGCAGACCTGCCCCTGCGCGCGGCGGTATCACCCTTTCCGATAAGGGCAGCCGCGGCGAACGGGAGGACAAAAGCGGCCCGCTCATTGTGGAAATGCTCACCGCCACAGGCTACAAGGTGGAGGAAGCGCTGCTTCTGCCGGACGATGCCGCCCAGCTCAAAACCCAGCTGCTGCGCCTTGCGGATGCCCGTCAGGTGAACCTGATCCTCACCACCGGCGGCACCGGCTTTGCACCCCGGGATATCACCCCGGAGGTGACTTTGAGCGTAGCCGAACGCAACGCGCCCGGCATTGCCGAGGCCATGCGGTACCATAGCCTTACCATCACACCGCGCGGGATGCTGAGCCGTGCCGCCAGCGTGCTGCGCGGCAAGACCCTGATCGTGAACCTGCCGGGCAGCCCTAAGGCCGTAAAAGAAAACCTCGAGTACATCCTGCCCAGCCTTGCGCACGGCATCCGCCTTGCCGCCGGGCTGGACGGCGAATGCGCCCGGAAGTAAAAAAGTATCCCGGTGGGCGGCACCGCATCCTGTACCGTATCAAATGCAAAGATTCATTTTAAAAACAGGAGCGCTTATCATGAACAACACTAAAATTTCCCGCCGCAGCTTTCTGGCTGCTGCCGGTATCGCCGGTGCCGCTGCGGCCCTGACCGCCTGCGGCTCCTCCGCTTCCAGCACTGCATCTTCCGTGGCAGGCTCTGCCGCTGCTTCTTCTGAAGCTACCGGTGGATCCATGGAGCTGATCGTGTTTGCCGCCGCATCCCTCACCGAGACCCTCACCGCCATCGGCGAGATCTACTCTGCCGAGAACCCCGGCGTGACCTTCAGCTTCAACTTCGACTCCTCCGGCACCCTCAAGACCCAGATCCAGGAAGGCGCGGACTGCGACCTGTTCATCTCCGCCGGTCAGAAGCAGATGAACCAGCTGGACAGCACCGCTTCCGCCGATGTGAACACCGAAAGACTGGACTTCGTGGACAGCGATTCCCGCGTGGACCTGCTTGAGAACAAGGTCGTTCTGTGCGTGCCCGAGAATGGCGATAAGGGCATCGACAGCTTCGATTCTCTGGCCGAGCACCTCAAGACCGGGGACATTCTGTTCTGCATGGGCAACAGCGATGTGCCCGTGGGCCAGTACACCCAGAAGATCCTTGCCTACTACGCTCTGGACGAGGAAGCACTGGCCGCAGCCGGTGTCATCACCTACGGCTCCAACGTCAAGGAGGTCACCACCCAGATCACCGAAGCCAGCGTGGATGCCGGTGTCGTGTACTGCACCGATGCCTACAGCGCAGGCCTGACCCCCGTGGATGAGGCCACCAAAGAGATGTGCGGTCAGGTCATCTATCCTGCCGCCGTGCTGAAGGCCGCCCCCCAACGCCGAGGCTGCCAGGGAGTTTCTGGCCTATCTGCAGACCGACCGCGCCGCGACCGTGTTCGAGAGCGTGGGCTTCACCGCACTGTAAATCCGTTGTTTTTCAGAGCTTCCCCTCTGGGGGAAGCCTTTTTATTCGGAGGTATCATTTATGGACTGGTATCCCCTTTGGAACAGCCTGCGCATCGCCCTCGTCAGCTGCGCGGCGGTGTTCTTCCTTGGCATTTTTGCCGCCTACTATATTGCCAAGCTGCCGCGCACTGTCAAAGGCGCGCTGGACGTGGTGCTCACCCTGCCCATGGTGCTGCCGCCCACGGTGGTGGGCTATTTTCTGCTGCTTTTGTTCGGCGCAAAGCGGCCGCTGGGCATCTTTTTCATGGAGCATTTCGGCGTGAAGCTGGTCATGAACTGGTACAGTGCCATCTTTGCATCCATCGTGGTGGCCTTTCCGCTGATGTACCGCACGGCGCGCGGCGCGTTTGAAAGCTTTGACGAAACGCTGGCATGGTCGGCGCAAACGCTGGGCCAGTCGGACGTGTGGATCTTCTGGCGGGTGCGGATGCCCTGCTGCCGTCAGGGCATTCTGGCCGGCACGGTGCTGGCCTTTGCCCGCGCGCTGGGCGAGTACGGTGCCACCAGCATGATCGCAGGCTACACCCCCGGCAAGACCGCCACCATTGCCACCACCGTGTACCAGCTGTGGCGCACCAACGACGAAGCCGGTGCCATGCGCTGGGTGCTGGTGGATATCGTGATCTCGGCAGTGGTGCTGCTGGCCGTGAATCTGCTGGAGAAAAAACAGAAAGCAGGTGGCCGCGCATGAGTCTTGAAGTGAACATTACCAAAAAGCTGGATGGCTTTATCCTTCACGCCAACTTTGCCGCGCGCAGCACCGCCACAGCCATTCTGGGCGCATCCGGCTGCGGCAAAAGCATGACCCTGCGCTGCATTGCCGGTATCGTAAAGCCGGATGCGGGCCGCATCGTACTGGACGGCCGGGTGCTGTTTGACAGCGCCCAGCACATCGACCTGCCGCCGCAGCAGCGCGGCGTGGGCCTGCTGTTCCAGAACTACGCACTGTTCCCCAACATGACCGTGGAGCAGAACGTGCTCTGCGGCCTGAAAGCCGAAAAAGACAAGGCCGCCCGCAAGGCCCGCTGCGCCGAAATGCTGCAGGCCATGCGGCTGGAATCCCTTGCCAAGCGCTACCCGGCCCAGCTTTCCGGCGGACAGCAGCAGCGCACCGCGCTGGCACGCATCCTTGTGGGCAGGCCCAAAATTCTGATGCTGGACGAGCCGTTCAGTGCGCTGGACAGCTACCTGCGCGAGGAAGTGGAGGGCGAAGTGGGCAGCCTGCTGGCCGGGTTTGGCGGCACGGCGCTGCTGGTCACCCACAACCGTGACGAAGCCTACCGCCTGTGCCGGGATATGATCGTGATGGATAGCGGGCAGGTGCTGCGCACCGGCGGCACCAAAGAGGTGTTTGCAGACCCGCAGAGCACCACCGCTGCACGGCTGACCGGCTGCAAGAACATTCTGTCCTGCACCCGCGTGGATGCCCACACCGTGCGCCTGACTGGCTGGGATGCGCCCCTTCACCTTGCCGCCGAGGTGCCGGAAACCTGCACCGCCGTGGGCATCCGCGCCCACGACTTTGCCCCCTGCGCACCAGCTGCGCCGAACGCTCTGCCGGTGCAACTGAACTCCACCAGCGAGAATCCCTTTGACTGGAACCTGATCTTTACCGCGCCGGACGGCACTACCCGCCTGTGGTGGAAGGTGAGCAAGACGAACCTGACCGCTGCGTCGCCGGAGGCACCGGCGTTTCTGGGCACTGCACCGCAGAACATCATGCCGCTGGGGTGACGGACAGCACGCCGGGGATTTTCTTCAGCGCTTCCTGATCGGCCTTGTTCAGGTCCTTGACCGCGAACCGCAGTCGGATCATGCAGTGTGCCACGCTGGAAATGTTCTCGGTGCCGCCCACCAGCTGAACCACTTCCGCAGCAGGTTCTGTTTGGCCTGCTCGGTGGGCGCGAAGTTGTATTTTGCCAGCACGCCCACCGCCTGCCGGTTGAACTCCTCCGGATAGGGGGAATCCAGATCGTAGGTGCGCAGTCCGGCTTCCACATGGCCCACCGGGATGCGCAGGTAAAAGCAGGCCAGTGCTGCCGCACCTTATCCACAAGCTCACTATTATATGCGCCAAACTCGGAATTGTGCAGGTCGGAAAGCACCACCATCCGGCTGGGCCTGCGGTCTGCCCTGCAAACTCCGGCTGTGCAGGGCCGTTTTTCTGTGGTATACTGGTACTGGAAGCAGCCCGCCGCTGCGGGCACTTTTTTTTTTGAAAAGCATTCACGCAAACTTCATAGCTTTTTTTTATTCTTGCTGTATGATATTCTGGTCAAGAAGTCTATTATTGAGGAAGGTGTCTGTATTATGGCTAAGATCCTGATCGTTGACGATGAGCCGCGCATCCGCGAGCTGATCCGTGAACATTTACAATATTCCGGTTATATCTGTGAAGAAGCCGCTGACGGCACAGCTGCGCTGACCCAGCTTTCCGGCGGAGCCTTCGATCTGGTCATTCTGGACCTGATGATGCCGTTCATGGACGGTATGACCTGCCTGCGGGAGATGCGCGCCCGCCACATCAACACGCCGGTCATCATCCTGACCGCCCGCGGCGAGGAATACGACAAGCTGGCCGGCCTGGAGAGCGGTGCCGACGACTACGTTGTCAAGCCCTTCTCTCCCCGTGAGCTGGTAGCCCGCGTCAAGGCCGTGCTGAACCGCACCATGCCCAAGCCCGCCGCTGCCTCCGACACCATGACCTTTGGTGAGCTGACCATCGACACGGCCAGCCACACGGTGCGCGTTTCCGGCGAGGAGGTGGCCCTGACCCCCAAGGAGTTCGACCTGCTGGTGTTCCTTGCTTCCAACAAGGGCATCGCCCTCAGCCGTGAAAAGATCCTGCAGAAAGTGTGGAACTACGACTACTTTGGCGAGGACCGCACCGTGGATACCCATGTCAAAATGCTGCGGGGCCATCTGGGCAAGTGCCGCAGCTACATTGCTACCGTGTGGGGCATCGGCTACAAATTCGACCCCGACGCAACGCGCTGATAAAGGAGCGGAGGATTCATGCGGCACCATCACTCCCCCGGCATCCGCGGCCAGCTGATGTGGTTTTTGTGTTGTATCTGTCTGTTCCTGCTGGCACTGGTGTGGTTTCTGTCCACCCAGCTGCTGGAACCGCTGTACACCAAGCACATTGAAAAACAGCTGACCACTCAGGCAGAAAGCATCACCGCCGAGCTGGACAAGGCTATTGCAAACGGCGAAGCCTTTCGGCATGGTCTTTTGGCCATCTTACGGTCAACACCACGTTCTTTGACCGGCTTGCCACCCAGCTGTACGCCAGCGGTTCGCTGAACAGCTTCTGTGTGGATATTTCCGATACCACCATGCGCACGATCTATAAGATCGAGAACCAGTCCTACTGCAACCTGCACGAAACGCTGCTCTCGGATTCCGCCAACAATGATATGATCGTTTCCACCGCTGTGGCCATGCGCAAGAAATGCCGCACCACCGGCGGCTTTGTGCAGACCCTGAATCCGCCGCGGCTCTCCGGCTCGGCACAGCTGCTGGTAGGGCGCAACACCTCCGGCGGCGAGTACACCGTTCTGGTCACTACCAGCCTTGTGCATGTGGCCGAAGCCGGCAAGGTGCTGAGCACCGTGCTGCCCATGGCAGCGGCGCTGATCTTTGCCTTTGCCATGACGGCGGCATGGCTGTTCAGTGAGTGGTTCACAAAGCCGCTGCGCCAGCTTTCCAGCGCTGCCCGCCAGATGGCCATGGGCAACTATGCCGTGCAGGTGGATACCCGCCGCAGCGATGAGCTGGGCGATCTGGCCCGGGACTTCAACCACATGGCAAGCGAGGTGCAGCATTCTTCGCAGATGCAGCGCGATCTGCTGGCCAACGTCTCCCACGACCTGCGCACCCCGCTGACCCTTATCAAGGGCTATGCCGAGACGGTGCGCGACATTACCGGCGACGACAAGGCCCACCGCGATGAGCAGATGAACATTATCGTGGACGAGACCGACCGCCTGACCGCACTGGTCTCCAGCGTGATGGAGCTGAGCAAGGTGACCAGCGGTGCCGACAAATGCGAGCGCGTGCACTTTGATATGGGCCAGCTGTGCGACGAGGTGAGCGAACGGTACGATGCCATCTGCGCCCAGAACGGCTGGCAGCTCCAGCTGGAGCTGCCGGACGAGGAACTGCCCGTTTACGCAGACCCCAACATGATGCAGCGCGCACTGCATAACCTGCTGGGCAACGCCATGCACCACATCGGCAAAGACGGCATCTTCATCCTGCGGGCCCAGCGCTGCACCGAGGGCGTGCGGGTAGAGGTGGAGGACCACGGCCCCGGCATCTCTGCCGACGACCTGCCCTATATCTTTGATCGGTACTACCGCTCCCGTTCGGATGCCGGCAAGCAGGGCACCGGTCTGGGCCTTTCCATCACCAAGGCCATCTTCCAGCAGCACGGCTTCCGCTTTGGTGTGCAGAGTGCCATCGGCATGGGCACTACGTTCTGGTTCATCATGAACGACCTGCCCGCCAATGCAGCCGAGATGGCCGGGCAGGAATAATCAGGAATAATTTTAAAGCCGGGATGACCTTGTGGTCGTCCCGGCTTTTGCTTTTTCTATAGAGCATCGTTTCTGCCCGCAATGCTGCGGCCATTCCAAATGATTTACTGGCTGGAATCTGCTGTGTGATAAATTCCGAATGTATTATCCGGTGCGGGCATTTCCACCCGGGAGGCACGATCATTCACAGCCCACATCATCCAGCCCATTGCAGCCAGTGCCGCCAGAATGATGATCCATTTGACAAAATTCGGCAGTTTTTTCATAGAAGATCCTTCAAATCCGTTTTATACTTTATTTTATATTTTCCGCTTTTATTCCGGTCTGCAAAGCTTCCGTGCACATCTGAGCAGCTCTTCGGCCTGCTGGCTGTCCAGCTGCTTCACCCATGCACCGCGCGGCACAGCGCCTGCGCCGGTGCTGCCCGCTTCGGCAAAGCAGGCAAGGTCCGAGTCGGTGCGGCTCTGCCAGGGCGAAAAGCCCTCCGGCGCGATGTGTGCACCAAGGCGCAGTCCAGCACAGCCGTTTTACCGGTGGGCCGCCACGGCCTGCCCAGAAACACCGTGCCTGTCGGGCAGTCGTCCGAAACAAAGTCGCAGTCCCAGAACACAAACCCGAGGCCATCGGCACGGCCCGAGGGAGCCGTGACGTAGCTTGCAGGCAGGTGGTTGTTCACGGTGCGGATGGTGCACTGCTCAAACAGAGCGTCCGCGCCGCCAAAAATAAAAATCGATATCTCCCGCGATCTCGCAGTGCCGGTAATACTGGGCCGTCGGGCGGCGGGGCGCAAAGCGGCCCGGGCCAAGGAAGCCATCCTTCTCCCGCTCCTTCTCCGGCAGAGGGGCGCAGAACAGCGTATCCTGATTGCTCAGCAGCCGCACATTCTCAAAGAGGGTGTGAGAGCAGTCCACATAAGCCGCCACGGCCTGCCCCACCTTTGCCCCGGGGCCGGCATCGTTTTCAATGGTCAGGTCCCGCACCCGCAGTTCTATCCCCCGGAAAAACGCGGTATAGCTGCGGAAGGTGTGGGTGGGCCTGCCGTCCGGGTGCGGCAGACTGCCGCCGTCGCCCCACACGATGCGGGTGCTTTCCATGCCTGCGCCGATCAGGGTGATATCCTGTTTTTCGCACACCAGCTTTCGCGGTAAACTCCCGGGCCAATGCGGATCTCTGCTGCGCAGGCATAAGGTACGGCCAGCACCGCTTCGGACACCGAAGCAAAATCGCCGCTGCCATCCTGCGCTACGGTTATGGTAAGCATGTTTCTGTCCTCCCGTTTTGTTTCTATGCTTCCATAGTATACCTTCTCCTCCGTCGAAAATCAACGAAGTTTGTATGAACATCAAACGCATTTTTCCAGCCGCAGCACCGCCGCCGTAATGTCGTCCGGCCTGCCGGTCTTCTGGGCGCGCACGCGGGCCGTTTCCACCAGCGTCTTTGCAACTTTTTCCGGCGCTTCTCCTGCCGCAGCGGAAAGCTCCAGCTGCTTTGCCACCCAGCCCGGGCCGTCCACCAGCAGCCCGTCCGAGACCAGCACCGCATAATCGCCCACCGTCAAATGCACCACCCGGCTCTGGCCGTTCACTCCGCCCAGAATGCCCACCGCAGGCTGGTGTCGCCCACAGCACGCACCCGCCCGCCGTGCACAAGGAAGCCCGGTGCCGCACCGGCCTTGAACAGCCTTGCCGTGCCGGTGTAAAGATCCACGCTGATGAGGTCCAGCGTGGCACCGCTCTCATCCTCACTTTTCAGGGCAAGGGCCACGTTGACCAGCCTTGCCGCCAGCTCTGCGGTAAAGCCCGCCTTGAGCAGCCGGGCCGTCAGCTCGGCGGCAAGGTTGCCATCCACGGCTGCAGGCCTGCCGGTGCCCATGCCGTCGCACAGGATCATCTGCGCTGCCGCCGGGCTGCAGAACTGCTGCACCGCATCGCCGGAAATACTGCCCCGCGCCGCCGCGCCCGCCATGCCGAACACGGCCCGCAGCACAGGCTTTTCGCTGAACAGCAGGGTGGTCATTCCCTTGCAGGAAAGCACCTGCGGCACTTCCAGCGTGCGGCGGCAGATGCGGCCCACCTCCCCGGCCAGCGCGGCCAGCTCCTGCGCCGAGAAGCGGGTGCGCGGCAGCGTGACCGCCGCATGGGTGCGGCCCAGATCATCCAGCGTGACGGCACACTCCTGCGGCGGAGTGCCAAGCTGCGCAAAAAAGTCCGCCACCCGGCCGGATTTATAGGGTTCCGGGTCGCCCGGACGGCCCAGCTGTTCTCCCAACACGCCCAGCGCTTCGGCCACGGCGCTGTACTGCTCGGTCAGGGCAGTGCGCATGGCTTCGGCATGAAGGCGGGCCTCCTTGCGGCTGCGGTACAGCGCAAAGGAGCGGTTTGCCGCTGCGCACAGTGCTGCCGGGTGGATGCACCGGGATAATTGCCCGGGCAATTGAGCCGTTTCCAGCCCGCCGCTGCTTTCCAGCAGAGGGCGCAGTGCTTCCATGCCCTCCAGCGTGGCGGCATACTCCTGCTTCCAGCAGGTATCCCGCCGTCCGCAGTTAAAACAAAGGGTATCATGTGTGTTGTCAATTACCCAATGGAAATCCTCACGCCGGTGCGGCAGCGTTTCGTAGACATCGTTCACGGTCTCTGCCAGCGATGCAAGGCTCTGGGACACCTGTTCCAGCCGGGTGGCCGCTGCACTGTACTGCTGCGGCTGGGCCTGCCCTGCCTGCGGCTTTTCTTCCGGCTCCGGCACAAGCCATGCTGCGGGCATGGCCGCTACGGCCGTGATGCCGATGCAGACGTTCAGCAGATATTGGAACGCGCTCCCGGGCGGCTGCACACAGAGTGCACCGGTCACGCAGCCGCCCGCGTAGGCGGCTACCGTTTCCATGCGCCGTCCGGGTGCCAGCACTGCCGCTGCCACCGTGGCACAGGCAAGGCCGGATGCCGCAAAGCTGAGAGCCGGGTCTGCCGCGCATAGCGCAGCGCCCAGCACCGCGCAGGCCGCAAGCGCGGCTTTGGCCTGCCCTTTGCTGCATAAATACAGTTCCAGCGCCGCGCAGACGATCACGCCCGGCAGCAGCTGCCACAGCTGCACACTGCCCAGCGCCGCCGCTGCCGCCGCACCCACCAGAAGCATCCCGGCACCCGGCTTTTCGGGCGCAAACTGCCGCAGACAAAAGCCCATGGCTGCGGCCAGCAGGGCATCTGCCGCACTGTAAAACACCAGCTCTGCCCCGCCGCCGCCAAAGGCAAAGCACAGCGCCACGCCCACCAGCGTGCCGCAGCCCGCCAGTGCCGCCGGGGTCAGTGTTCTGGCACCCATCCACCGCGCTGCCACTGCAGCACCCAGTGCGCACAGCATACAGACACTGCGCAGCGAGAGCGCGCCAAACCCGTGCAGCAGCACACCCAGCGCCGCACCCGCCGCACAGGGGGCAAAGCAGTCCTCTGCAAAGCCCAGCACAAAGCCCAGACCAAAAGGCATCAGTGCACCGTACAGAACGGCCCAGCCGCCTGCAAATCCCACTGCCACAGCCGCCAGCCTGCGCGCTGCCGGGCGCAGCTCCGCCCGCCGTGCCAGTGCTGCCCGCTGTCTGTTCTGCCGCCCGGCCGCTGCCAGACCCATCCGCTCTGTCATAAAACTCCCCGCTTCCGGCGGGGCGTTGTGGTTCTGTTCCCCGCGCTTTCTGCATATACTGTAGCGCGGGCGCGCGGCGATTTTTGGCGCGGTGCAGTGTTCTGCCGCAAACCGGCCCAAAGACGCAAAAAGCCCTGCAGCGTTCAAAAATGCTGCAGAGCTTTGTGGTTTTATGGCAAAAATCAG
>ENA-OQAJ01000266-OQAJ01000266.1-human-gut-metagenome-genome-assembly--contig:-NODE-266-length-16620-cov-2.810465_pt1 | contig 16620 bp, 26 predicted proteins | sample MGYA00242736_ERZ504529 | MGnify/ENA primary metagenome ERZ504529 (study PRJEB26092, sample SAMD00036275) | human gut metagenome | host: Homo sapiens | study: EMG produced TPA metagenomics assembly of...
GCGAACAGTTCAATCCGGCTGCGGTCGTAGCCGAGCGCGGTCAGCGCGTAGAGAACGCCGCGCCGCGTGCCGCTCCACTGTGAGATGATCCCCTTCATGGACAGGCGCGTCCGATAGGCTTCAGCGTCCTCGCCCTCCAGTCGCGGCATATCCCGGTCTTGCCCATGCACGGGGAGCATGACCTCTGAGCAGCTTACTACGTTCGCCTCGCTGCGCACGCGGAAGATCGCCGCCTTCAGGTCGTCGAACTCGCGCCCCATGACCTTGAAGAAGATGCGGAGCTGGTTGACCGTCTTCCGGCCCTTCTTCAAGGGAGCGAAGAGCAGATCAAACATATATTCCCCGAAGGTTTCAAACTGCTTCATCCGCTCACTCCCTTTCGACCGTCACGGAGACGTCGCCGAGGGTGATGACCTTGTCCTTACCCAGCTTCACATCCGCCTCCGGCTCGGAGACCGCCGCGTTGGTGGCCCCACTGTAGCCGCTGCGGATCGCGTGGTTGATGTCGGACAGGGTCAGCTCGTTGAGCTTGCGGCTGCGGCGCACGGCCAGCAGTTCGGTGAGGATCGCCTTGACCCGGTTCTCCACCGCCTCGTCCGTGTCCGCCGTGTCGGTCGTGACTGTGACGGAGATATTCTGCGATACGGTCACAGAGGACTTCACGAGAATATTATCATACGGGCCAGCGATCTTGTCAACGGCTTCTCTTACTGCCGCAAGCAGTCCCTCCGTTGCCTCGCCCGCCGTGCTGTTACGATGACGTCCACCGTGCCCTGCCCGCGCGGGTGGTTGCAGTCGGCCTGTGCGAACAGTACGCCGGGGACGGACTCCGCCGCGTCAACGAAGGTGTCCTCCGTCGCCCGCTGCGCCAGCTCCGACCACGAGCGGAGTGTCCGCGCCCTCGCGCTCTCGTCGTCCTCGGTGTCGCTACCTTCCCGCACGATCCAGTCCTCGGCGTTGCTGAATGTGACGTCGCCGAGGTAGGTCAGCGTGCGCACGATCTGCTGCGGGGACGTTGTAGCGGCTGCCCTCTGTCTCGGCCTCCACCAGCACGTCCACAGAGGACGCGCCCTTTTGCAGCGTCGCCGCCTCCAGTACGAAGAAGCGCAGCTCCTCGCCGTTGATGTCGAGGATGCTCTTGAAGACGTGGCCCTTGGGGATCTTGACCGCCTCGCCCGTCATGTCGGTGCGTCTGACGGTGACGAAGCCCTGCGTCTTCTGCGCCTTCTTGCGCTTTTTGGAGTAGTCCGCCATCTTCAGGTCGAGCCACGCGCCACCCGCGTGGGAGACGAACATATTGTTCAGCACGGCGCGGAGCAATTCAATGACCTCGACCTTGATGCGCAGCACGATCATGAGCATCGTGTAGAACACGCCGCCCGAATGGAAGTTGCTGATGACGAAGCCCTCGTCTTTCAGTTCCTCGACCTTCTGCTCCTTCAGCTCGTCCAGCGTAGGCAGAGGGAGCACGGCGTCCAGTATTTCCTTGTCGATCATTCTGATACCACCTCCACGCTCACCGCGCCGATGATGACGTCCAGCTCGCGCCGCTCGTCCTCCTCCGCGAAGCGGAAGGAGCAGTGCAGCACGACCGCGTCATCCTCGAACGCAATACTGATCTCAATGCTTTCCGGGAGGATGACCTCCCGCTTCTGCAGCTTGAGCCGCACCCGCTGGGTGATCTCCAGACGGGTCAGCTCCGTGTCCTCGGACTGGATGAAGTCGTACAGGCCCCAGCCGAACTCGGCGTCGTAGAAGACATCTCCCGGCTGCGTGAGCGCCTCGAGGACGATGTTCTGATACAGGCACTCCAGCCCCGAGCAGAGCGGCGCGTCGCCGTCTGTGGCCTGTGTGAGCTGCCACTCGCTGTTGAGCCGGATGTCCGTATCGTTCAGGCCCGTCATAGCTCCACCTCCCCGATGATCGCCGGGGTGAGGTCGCCGTAGGGAAGCGCGACGGCCACGACCGCCCCGGCCTTGAACTGTTTCTTAGACTTAATTCCCGGAAGCACGGGATAGTTGGCGTCAGGGTTGCCGAAGCGGTCGATGACGGTGAGTTTGTACTCGTACCAGTAGGAGGTGATGTGCGCCTTGAACACCTCGCCCGTCACTTCGTTGTGGACGATCAGTTCCTCAATGTCAAAGGCGTCGCTCTTTGCCGCCGAGTCGATGGTGGCGAATACGGCGGCGGGGAGCTTCAAATGCGGGAAGTCCTGCGCCAGCGTCTTCTTCATAACGGACGCGACCATTTCTTCGAGCACGTCGGTTTCCTCCTTTCGGGGTCAGAAATAGATGTAGGTGCGGATGAAGCCGGAGTCGTTGGTCTTGCTGACCACCTTGGAGACCTCGACCTCACCGCTCACCTGCGGATGGATGAGGTTTATTTTGTGGGAGTGCTTGATGAATGGCGCGGAGACCGTCTCCAGCTCCCACACGCCGCCCGCGCGGCGCAGGTTTAGGATGTTCACGCCGCGCTCGAAGGTGTAGACCTTCTTCTGTTCCGGCTTCTCGTCCCAATAGAAGACGCCGCCCGAGAAGAAGAACGGAACACGAAGCCCCCACGCCGCATTGACGGTGTTGATCGCTTGGACGGCGGTCTGCCTCCGAATGGGGAGCATTTTGCGCGTCGGGTAGGTCTTGCTGGAGAGCTTCATCTTGGACAGGCCCGCCTGTGCAAGGAAGTACGAGATCAGCTCCTGCGGCGTGGTGTCGAGGAAGGTGTCGTTGATGATCGTCTCCTCCATGAGCAGCATCTCATCCTTCAGCGCGACCTCGTTGGCATACGTCCCGCCGTCGTAGTTGCCGGAGACGAAGCCTGTGAACACGTCCTCCAGCGTGCCGTCATAGCCGAGCTGGATGGTGGCGGGGTCTTTCTTCTTGAGCGAGAGCTTCGGGCGGAACTGGCTCGTGAAGCGGATCTTCGCCCAATCATAATACGAGGACTTCGAGGAATAGATCTCAAGCTCCACGCCTTCCTCGAAGGTGTAGGAACCGGCCTGTGCCGAGATCTGCGGGTAGTACAGTTCTTTCGTTTCCACTGTGGCCTCCTTAGTACGGCATGGCGGTCACTTTGTTCATCGCCGCCGTGGTGTCCGCGTCATCTCGTGCGGGGGATTCGCCCCGGTCGTTGCTCAGGTAGCTCTTGTAGTCCGCTTTCAGATTGCTCGCCGCGCCGCCGCCGGACTTGCCGGAGCCGGAACTGGAGCCGGACTTTGCCGTGATGGTCTGCGGGATGTACTCCCACAGCTCCAGCGTAGCCGTGAGCTGCCCGCGCTTGTTTTCGCCCTTGTGGGACAGCTTCTTGAAGATGACCTTCTCCACGCCGTGGGCGGCGGTGTCCTCGCTGATGATGGGGATGGGCTGCGGCACGCTCTGCCCGGGCGATCGGAAGATCGCCCGGAGCGTTGCGTATCGCTGGTACTTGGTCTGCGAGGGCGTATCGTCGATGATCAGCTCGATGTTGACCTTGGCGTCCTCGTAGCCCGTTGCCTGTTTCGGCTTGGTGGCGCTGCCCTCGACCTCCTGCTCGTCCACCTTCGCGGTCTCAATGACCTCGATGCTTTTGACGAGACCGGGGAGGACGACGCCGTTGAGCTTGATCAGCTCGTCTTCTACATAGATCATAGCGTCCTCCTTCCTTATGCCGGGGCCGGGACGGCGTCCTCGTCGTCGCCGGGTTCGCCGTCCTCGTTGGCCGCTGCGTAGTCCTCGACCTCCTGCAAAAGAGCGAGGAGCTGCTGCAGGTCTTTTGATCTTCTTGAGGTCGACCGGGACGAGCAGCTTGTGGATGATGACCTGCTTGCCCTTACCGGAGCTGCCCTCATCGCTGCTCTCGTCCTTGTCCTTCTTCCCGCCGCCGAGGTCGACCTTCTTCTCCGGCTTGCGGTCAAGAGCGCCCTGCACCTGCTGGAGGCTCTTGTTCATCGCCTCTGCCGGGGCGTCGCCCGCAAGCGTCAGGCCGTGAGCGTAGGTAGTCATGGTGCGTTGGCCGGACAGGGTCAGCGTGGACAGCGGCCCCTCCTTCGCGTCAGAGAACGGGAGGAGGTTGCGGATCTTCTGCAAGCCGCCCTTTACGGCCTCGACCGCGCTGCTGAAGGCGGACTTGATGCCGTTTGCAAAGGTGGACACGATCCGTTTGCCGGACTCGAAGAACCACGTGACCGCGCCGGAGACGGCGTTCTTGATGTTGTTCAGGCCGTTGGAGAAGGCGGTGCGTGCGTCGGTGAACTTCTGTGAGATGCCTTGGACGATGTTGCTCATGGCCGTCGAGAACTTCCCACGGATCTCCGAGAGCTTGCCGCCCGTGAGGTTGTCGATGAAGGTGTAGCCCGCTGTGTACCAGCCCTTGACCGCCTCCATCGCCGCCGCTGCGACGCCGGAAATGCCGCCGCCGTGTTCCTCGTAGGCCGTCTTGATGTTGGACAGCTTCTCGGACACGGTCGCCTTTGCCGCGTCCATGACGGAGCCGATCACGTTCCCGATGCCCTCAAACACCGACTTCGCGACCGAGCCCACCGCCGTCAGCGTTTCCTTGAAGAAGTTGATGACGGAGTTGACCGCATTGCGGAACCACTCACACTTGTTGTAGAGTAGCACCAGCGCCGCAATGAGGCCACAATGCCAATGACGACCCATGTGACGGGGTTGGCCAGCAGCGCCGCCGTGAAGCTCCACACCGAGGATATGAGTGGTGTGAGCGCCCCTCGCGCCAGTGCGAAGCCGCCCTTGAGTATCTTGAACGCGCTGACCGTTTTTGTCACGACGAGGCCGACGCCGGAGATCAGGGCGATCAGCGTGCCGCCTACAGCGAGGAAACCGCCCACCGCAAGAACGATGAGCATGATGACCTTGACGAGCTCCTGGTTCTTCTCGATCCACGAGCCGACCTTCGTCAGCACGCCCTCGCCCTTGCTCATCAGGTCGTTGACCGTGGGGAGCAGGGAGTTTCCGATGCTCTCAGTGACGTTGTGGATGCGCTGCTTGAGTCGCTCGAAGCGTTCCGGCTCCGTCTCCTGAATGGCGGAGGCCATCTGCTCCGTGACCGACACGCCCTTTCCGAGCGAGCCGTACATATTGACGATGTTGTCCTGCAGGTCGCCGACCTTGTTATACATCAGGTCGATGAGCGCTACGGCCTCGGTGTCGCCGAAGGCTTTCTGCAGCTCCATCTTTTCGGCGGCGTCCATTGTCTCGCCGAACTTGCCCCGCAGGATGTCGAGGATCTCCGGCATACTCAGGAGCTGGTTGTTGGCGTCTGTGAACTTGAGCCCCAGCGCCTCGCCGCCCTTGGTGGCGCTGCGGAGGAAGGCTTTGTATTTCGTGCCCGCTTCCGCGCCGCCCATCGTTGCTTGCAGCATACCCAAGACGGAGAGCTGCTCTTCCAGCGGCACCTGCGCCGTGGTCGCCGATGCGCCGAGGTTCTGGATTGCCTGTGCCATGCCGGAGCCGGAGGTCTTGAACGCTCGGACGCGTCGGAGATGCCAGCCGAGAACATCTCGCCGAACTCCATGTCGCTCAGGTCGCTGTAGTAGTCTTTATAAATGCCGTAGCCTGTGGCAAACAGCGAGGTCATCTCGCCCGCCGTGGACTTCGTCGCCTTTGCGGTCAGGGCCGCGAGGCTTGTGAACTCTGCGACGCCCTCATCAGAGAGGGAGGCGATGCCGCTCTTGATGTCGTAGGCCGCGCTGATGAAGTCCGCCTTCGACGTGCCCGCCCACTGATCAGAGAAGCTGCGTGCGGCGTTCTCGACCGCTTTGAGGTCTTGGACACCCAGCGAGGCCAACTCGCCCAGCGCACGCCGCGTTTTCAAAGGTCGCCTCTACCGGGGCGAGCACAGCGTTTACGATCTGCGAGCCCGTCTCCTGCATCACCGCACCCGCCTTTTGCCATGTTTCCGAGGTCTGGCTTGCGGCGTCCAGCTTGGAGACGTTTGCGCCGACCTTGGACGCCACGCCCGCCATCGGCCCGGAGAGGTTGTCGATCATGTTCATAATGAGCGACAGCTTAAATACGGACTCTAAACTCATTTTCTGCTTTCACCTCCAGTTTGAGATAGAGGCGGAAAACGATCGGCGACGGGAGGCCGTCACTCGGGGAACGCTCGCACGATCGCCCGGGCGACGATGCCCTCCTCAAGCTCCTGCATGAAGCGGGCCTTTGCGACCCATCCGAGGAACTCGTCGACGTCGTCAATCGTTTCGGGGTCAAAGGTCTCTAAGAGAGGCGGAGGCACAAAACGATAGATCTCAAGGAGCCCGCGCTCCACGAAGCTCTCCCGTACCTCCGCGACCCGTTCTCTTAGAGCTTCTTCAAATTTGCCGTACCCGTCAGGCCGAGGATCTCCGTCAGCTTATTGCCGATGGAGATTGCGATGCCGGGGTTCTCCTCCATGTCCTTCGTCAGACGCTCGGCGTCCTCGTCGATGACCGCGTCCAGCATGAACGTCTTGCTCGCCTTGGTGATGCCCTGTGCAGCGGTCTTGATGTAGCGGTCATAGCTGGGGACGGTGGGGCGCTTGAAGTAGTAGGAGAACTCTTTCTCGCTCTCATCGTCCACAGGGACGGTGATGCCGACGCGGTAGAGCTTGCCGCCGTACTTGGCCTTGAGCTGTTCCTCGCTGCTGCGGGCGGGGGTCTGGTTGTTGGCGCTTTCCATAGTGTGACTTCCTCCTTGTTATTCTCAAAAATGTTGTCCTTAGACGGGTGCGACGCCGTCCTGATACACGCCGCCGACGATCATCATGTCGACGTCGACGGTGAGGCTCTTGTCGCCCTGCGCTGCCTTATTGCTGCGCTTGGAGAACTTGACCTTCTTCAGCTCGTCGATCTTCGTGCGTGCGCCCTCGTTGGCGTAGGAGACGATGATGGAGGGCAGCTCCATCTTGTAGAAGGGAACGCCCTTCTGCTTGCAGTAGGCCAGCAGATCGTCGTAGTCGTCGCGGAGCATGGAGAGCTTGCCGGACGCCTTATAGTTGCCTGTGCCGTAGCCGCGCGGCTTGGAGCCGGAGCCGTAGACTTCCTCTATCTCCAGCTCGTCGTCATAGCTGATCTCCTGCACCTGAATGTTCAGGCCGGGGATTTTCAGATCCACGTCGCCCCAATCATAGGCTTTTCCGTTTACCTTCAGCATTGCCTGTCCTCCTCCCTTAGTTGCTGCTCAGAGCCGAGCGCCCGATGTCGATAACGACCTCGCGGATATAGCCTCTGGAGAGGTAGCGGATGATGACGCTCATGGTCTCATCTTCGAGGAAGGTATCGTAGCAGCTCTCGTCCACGGTGGTCTCATAGGAGCTGATCTCCTTGTCCTCCACCATGCGGTCAAGCGGCACGCTGATGAACTTCGCCCGCGCGTCCAGCTCGCCCTGAATGTCCTCAAGGTCGATGTCGTCGTTCTTGAACTGCAGCGCCTTCTTGCGTGTCTCGCGGATGATCTTGTTCTTCACACGCACATCCTCGGCATAGCGGAAGTCGCTGCCGTCCTTGCACATCATCTTCGTGTGATAGACAAAGATGTCGTCAAGGCCGTCGTACTCGCGGAAGGTCATGTAGCCCGCGACGTCCAGCAGTTCAATGACGGTGCTGTCGTAGCCGATGGGAACCAGCTCCAGCAGCTTCGTCTTGGGGAAGCCCAGCGCGTCCTCGTCCTTGGTCTTGCCGATGGACACGCTCACCTTCGTCATGGCGTAGCGCCCGGAGGCGAGGCCCGCGAGGTTGACAATCTGCGTGGTGCCGTCCAGCCGCACAAGGCGACCCCATGCGGCGCAGACCTGAATGTCGGAGTTCTTGATCCGCTTACGGTCTGCCTCCATCTGCAGCGCCCAATCGCTCAGGTCACCATCCGCCTCGTCGCGGGATAGGCGGCCTCCATGAGGAAGAAGCAGGGCTTGTGGCAGACCGTCATCAGCTCCTTCTGCGCTTCACTGACCGCCTCCCACAGCTCCACCGTGCTCCCGCCGACTATGTGGACGAACTCGAACTCCTCGCTGAAGGTCTTGATCTTCTCAATCGCGCCCAGCACATCGCCGTTCGTCATGCTCGGTGCAGTGGTCTTGAGGGTGTAGGTGTCGCGCACGAGGAAGGAACTGGGCTTCTGATCCGGCGAGCTCGCCTCGGTGAACTTGATCGTCAGGCCCGTGCCCTCGATCTCGTAGCTGCCAGTGACGGGGACGGTGATCTCATCCGAGAAGTTGTCGCCGTCGATGGAGTAGACGAAGGCTGCGGTGTTGAGCCCGCCCTGCGCGGTGAAGCGCACGGTGAGCGCGTAGGCGTTGTTGGGCGAGCCCTGCACGGTCACGCTGCCGCCGCCGTCGCCCGTCTTCGTGACCTCGCCGATCGTGCCAGCGGTGCTCGCGGCGACGGGGATGCAGAACACGCGGGCCGCGCCGCCCTGCACCGCGTCCATGACCGCATCGGCCAGCGGGGACAGGCCCAGCTTGGACTTGATGGTGCTTGCGCCCATGCTGCCGAGGATGGTGATGGGCTTTTCGGTGACAGAGGGGGAGACGCCGATCTTGATGTGCAGACCGTCGCCCGTTGCCGTGGCGAAGCCGAGCAGTCCGTCCGTGACGTTGCTGCGTACATCTCTAAGCATTACTTCCTCGCCTCCTTGCTCTTACGCCCGTTCATCGGGCTGTTGTTGAACTTGGCGACGGCGGCGAGGAACTCGTCCTCCGTCATCGCCTTACCCGGGCCGCCAGCCCATTCGCGGCGCATACGCCCGCGTAGGTGGCACGCCCGACCTTGTGCTGCTCACGGAGCTTGTCGATCGGCACAAGCTCCGGTGCGGCAGCGCCTTCCGGCTTCTGTGTTTTAGTCGCCATCTGTAGGCTCCTTTCATGTGATCTTCTCCACGGACGTCACTCTGACATCGGTCAGAGGTGCGAAGCCCGTGTCGCGGTAAACGCCGCCGTTGAAGGTGATCATCACCTGCACGGCGACCTGTGCTTTCAGGAGTGAGTCGTCCTTGTCGACCCAATCCGCTCCCTCAATCTCAATGGGGACGAAGTTGCCGTCGATGTAGATGCCACGGTCAAGACTCGCCACAAGCGGTCGAATATCTCCTCGACTTCATCATCGGTGTAGCCGCCGATGATCACGCCGAACGTGGTCGCCCGTTCCATGATCTTCCGCCTTTTGTGCACGCGTTCCCTCTTCGTCTCTGTATCTCTTTTTGGAACCGTTTCGGGTGAAAGTCTCACGTTCGAACAAGACCGCGCCGATGTGGGACTCCTGGCTCTTCTCCAGAGCCTTCTCTGTGGTAAATGGCTTGGACTTGATGCCCGCCGCTTTCAGCTTGTCGACGAGATATTGCTTGCTTTCCGTGTAGAGCAAGAGATCAATCCTCCTTCTGGATGAACTCCTCGACCGTCGCCTTCATCTCCTGCATATCGTCCTCTGAGAGACCGAGGAAGGGACGGGCCGGGATGGTGATGCGGACTTGCTTCTTCGTGACCCACTTGCCGCCCACCTGAAAACGGAGGCTTTCTTCTTCCGCGCCCGGATGGTGCGGCCCGGTTCTCCGAACTGATGCGTCGCCGCATACTTGACGTTCGTGCCGACCGCGAAGCCGGAGGTGTCCGACTTGGCGTGGATGGAGTTGCGGAGCTGCGCGGACTGGATGAGCGTCTTGCCGCCCTCCTGTGCGGCGCGGATGGAGGTCTTCCATCTGCGCCCGTCCGGGCCTTTGCTCTGCTTGAACCGTTCCAGCGTCGACTCGCGCGCGCCCTCAGCCAGCGCCGCATTGATGCCCTGCTTGTCGATCTCCGAGAAGCTCCTGATCCTGCGGAGCATCGCCCGCGTGTCGCCGTCGAGCCGTATGCTGTACATGGCCATGCGTTACATCCCCCTCATCTTCTCGCGGGTAAACAGGCGGCTGTTGGACTTGACCTTAAAACCACCCGCCGCTGCGCTCGCCGGGTCTTCCGTCTCCGTGCCGATGGACACCGTGCCCTCCGCGACCAGCGTGAGGAACTTGATCGCCGCGTTGTAGCGGTTCAGGTAGGTCTTCTGATCCGTCCCCTCGTCGATGCCGATGCGGGAGAACAGATTGTAGACCGCGATATCCTTGGAGAACTTGTTGATGACCCTCGGGGCCGGGGCCAGAGGGACGGCGTACCTCTTGGCGAGGTAGCGTCGATCTCTGCGTCCGCGTCGGCGATCGCCGCATCGATGATCGGGGAGACCAGCTCTTCACGCTCGGCGGGGTCTTCAATGAAGGTGTCGCCGATGATCGCGTTGAGCGCGTCATCCTTGACCATGTCCCGTACTTCAGCGCGTGTGCTGTAGCTCATGCCGTGCCCTCCTTTCTGCCCCGGGCGGTTTAGGTGGTGGTGCCGTCAGAGCCGTAGGCCATCTGCCAGAAGCCGAAGCCCGCGTTGCCGCGAGAGTCTGCGCCGTAGATGAACTTCTTGCTCATGAAGACGTTGTCGTCGGTCTCGTTGGTCTTGGAGACGAACTTCGCCTTCTTGCGCTGCTGGTAGATCAGCGGCTTGACGGGACGCTTGGTGCAGAGCAGGAACCAAGCGGAGTCGCTTGCGAGGCGAGGCTCCACATGGATCTCCGCCGTGCCCTGCATGGTGTTCTTCGTGCCGTTGATGAAGTCGGCGACGAGGATGTCGCGGGCGTCCGCTTCCAGTGCGGGCGGCACGACCAGCAGATCGGGAACCAGCGCCAGAGGGCGGCCCTTGCTGTTCTTCAGGCTCATCATGGATGTACGCGCCGTCTTGTAGGCGTCCATGCTCAGCTTCGCGGTGCCCTTGTTGCTTGCCTTGTCCTTGCCGACAGGGTGGTCGGTAGCGAAGAACGCCTTGCCGTCGTAGCACTTCTCGGTGAAGCCGTTGGCCAGCAGACCGTAGACCAGCTCGTCGGGATGCAGCGCGGCGGACTCGCCGAGCATCTGAATGGAAGGATTGTAGAGGCCGATCTTGTCGTCCTCGACCGCGTTGCGGTCTACGCCGACAGTCAGCTCGAAGTCCTTGTTCTTGATGGTGTAGGCGGAGCCGGAGAGGTTCTGGATCTCGCGCTCACCGATCCACCTCCCTCCATGCCGGGGATCGGTCACCCGAGCCATGCGTAGGTCTCGGATTCGCTGGTGCTGGGCACGACGTCGCGACCTTTTCATAGGTGGGATGCTGCCCTTCAAACGCCTTGTTAAAGACCGTGTTGAAGGCGGTATAGATGCCTCTAAGGGCCTGCGGGGTGATGATCATAATGGATGTACCTCCTTACTCGATTAGCCGCCCACACCTGCGGCGGCAGCAGCGGGAATGTAGCCTCCGCACTCGACGGCGACGCCTCGTCATCCACGCGGATGACGGTGCCAGCCACAGACGCGCCCGTGGCGAGCGCCGTGACGGTGTGGTCGTCTTCCATGTAGCAGGGCTTGAGAACATGGGCGGCGGTGATCTTATTCGCAGCGGTAGCGGTGTTGTCAAAGACGAATACGCCGCGAGCGACGCGGATGACCAACTCGCCGTCTGCGCCCGTATTTGTCACCGTCTCCTCGGCGCGGCCCACAGCGGTCAGGCTCTCGGCCTTCTTGCCGGGGATTGCGTAGCCGCTCGCGTCCAGAGCGACAAGTGCACCCTGATAAATGGTGGTACCGCCCTTCACAGGCACCGCGATAACCTTTGCGCCGTTGGCGATCTCAGGGGTATCTCTCACATCAGTCAGTTTTGCCATGATCTTAGTCCTCCTTCATACCGTACTTCTTGACGTCGTCGGGCGAGATTCCGAGCTGCTTGCAGACCAGCAGCGTGTCGGCGTCCAGCGCGTCGCTCTTGAGGGCCTTGACGTCGTCCAGCTCAATCTTGTCCATCGGCACGATTTGCGGGGCCTTCTCCACAAAGGAGCCGAAGCCCTTCGGGTCGCTCAGGGCGTAGCTCTTAGCCCATTCTTTCTGCGCCGGGGTGATCTTGCCCGCCTTCAGGGCGAGGGTGACAGCGTCGTTGGCCTCGCGCTCCGCATTCTGCTGCTTGAGCGCCTTCAGCTCCTCGGCGAGGTTGACGCCGTCGACCGTGCCGCTCTTGAGCTCCATGATCTTTGCGGTCACGTCCTCGGCGGCAGCGCCCGCCTTCAGACCCAGCAGCTCGCAGACCGCCTTGTTCGCCACGACGTTCTCGGGCGGCTGCTTCTCCGTTTCCTTGAGGCTGCGGTTCTCGGCGAGGCAAACCTTGAGCGCCTCCACGACCTGCTCCTCCGTGGCGTCCTCGCTCAAACCGAGCAGTTCCGCCAGCTTCTTGATGTCCATAGAATGTTGTCCTCCTTCAAAATTGTCTGAATTGACGATAGGGTTCATCCCCTCGATCGCCGGAGTGTTGGTAAGTGCCAGCGAGTGGAGCCCGACCGCCTTGTTGTCCGCCTTGCGGACATTCACGACCGGGGAGAGGTAGCGGTACTCCTTGTTCTCAAGGTACCGCGCCCCTCGGGGCGTCCACTCGACGACGGCCTTGATTTGCCCGTCCTCCAGCTTCAGCTCCTTCACCCATCCGGCTGCGGGTGCCTCGCACCCTTTGAGCGTCTGATGCTCGTAGTCAACGACGAGATCCACGCCGCGCTTGGCGATCTGCGCCTTCATCGCCTTGTAACTCTCATCGTCTACATCAAACTCGCCCTTCGAGCTGACAACGTGGCCGATGGGGAGGACGAAGATCGTCTCCGGCGCTCCCACGAGCTCCACATTGCCGCCTTTCAGGGTCAAAAAACCATCCATTTGCATCTGTCCTCCTTTGGTGTCGCCGCGAACCGCCCGGAAACGGCGTTAGAGCGCGTGCGCACGCCCCTTATTTGCCGCACCTGTCAAATTACCCTGCCGAGAGCAAAACGCGCACAGCGGGGCTCTGTGGCCTTATGGCGGAGTGTTCCCCTTTTCGCGCTCTTGGTACGCCTTTTTGAGTGGCTCGGGGTAGCCTGTGAGGTCTGGCTGATAGCGTACCTTGGCGGGGTTGGTATCGAACTGCGGGTCGGGCAGGATGTTGACGAAGCGCCCATCCTCCAGCCGCGCCGCCCTCGGTGCTTCGGTCTCCACCGTCAGCCCCCGCTGCTCCATCTGGCGCTTGGAGAGCGTCTTGACCGTGCAGCGGCACTTGAAGCCGTTGGGCGGGAACATGTGTCCCCAAATGGGATCGTCCGCCATGAACACGCGCCATCCATCGCAAGGTGGCTCGGGCGGGTCTTGAGTCGTTGACAGCGTCATACTGCCAGTAGGGCCGCAGCGCCTTGACGCCCCGGTTCGGTCATCCGCTTGTAGTGGCCCACATTGTAGGCCGTCTGGATGTTGGTGCGGAAGATGTTCTCGGCTTGGTAAGGCGTGATGCCCTCGTAGCCCTCTGCTTCGAGGAAGTCGTTCATATTCTCGCGAAACTCCGCAAGGCTGTTACCATCCTCCAGTGCGGCCAGCAGCTCGTCGTAGAACTTCTTGAGCACCTGCGCCTTCGTGTAGCCGCTGACCGTAAAGGCGAGGGCGCGGTACTCGGCGGCGATCTGATAGAACCGCGAGGCGGTTACAGGGACGCGCTCTTTGAAGTACGCGACCGCCTCTTCAAAGGTCATGTCCTTGCGGCTGAAAAGTGCGGTGAACTCATCCATCCTCAACCACCCGCCCCTCAAGATCGGCGTAGAGCATAACCTTCTGCAGCAGCTCTTCGACCTCAGAGACATCCATCGCGGCGTAGAGTTCGGCGACGGCTGTGTCATCCTCCATCAGCTCGCGGAGCTGTTCGAGACTGTCTGCGTTCTCAATCATTTTGAGAACCGGCTCGAACGCGCGCTTGAAGCTGCCCACGCCCTTGTGGAGTGCGGCGGCGGCGAGCCTGTCAATGTGCTGCTGCGTGCCGATCGGCGCGTCAGCTCCCGCCTTGAGGGAGAGTAGCGCATCGCTTTTGAACGGCAGCACGCCGCCCATGCCGCCTCCGTAGGCGGGCTTTGCAATCTCATCACCTTCCTCCGGCTCGGGGATGGAGAACTTCTTATAGACGAAGCTCGTGGGTATCCGAAGCCCGACCTTTTCGATGAGCGTGCCGAGGATTGTCGCCGTCTGTGTCAAGTCCTCGGACTCTTCGCAGTCGAAGCGGATGTAGGGGATGCGCTTGTCCTCACCGAAGTTGAAGATGCACAGCGGGCGGATGAGGTCGCGCCGGAGGGTGGACGCCAGCGCCTTGCAGTCGGCGACGGTGAGATCGTGCCGGACATCGTTGTGCGTCTTGCTCTGTGCGTAACTGCCGCCGCCCGAGTCGGAAGTCAGCGTCTGGCCGAGGATCGCCTTGGAGATCTGTTCATCGCAGTAACGAGCCAGCCGTTCATAGAGGTCGGAGCTGGAGGTCTTCTCCGTGGTAATGAAGTCGATGCTCGTGCCATCCGGGATGATGCCCGCCGCGTCGGAGCCAATCTGGATGAGGGCTCGCATGAGCGCCGCCTTGTCGCTGTCGCTCGCTCCCGGCGCGTACTTGCCCAGCCGGAGCGGCAGACCGTAGATCTCAGCGAAGCTGACCCAGTCCTTCAGGTCGTAGTTCTTGAAGAGGTACATCCACGCCACAACTCGGAGGATGCCAGCCCGAGAGGTGTGACCGCTGCGAGCCTTGTACCTGTGAACGATGAACTTGTTCGCCGGGAGCAGGATGCCCTCCGGCACGTCCTTCGTTCGCACCTTGAACGAATCGTCCAGCGTGTCCCAAAAGAAGCGTTTCTGGTGTCGCGTCTTGATGTCCTGCACCACGACGTGCCCTTCGTCATAGCCCCACAGGATCTCGGATACGGCGAAGCCCTTGCCGATTGCGTCGAGCAGGTCATTCTCCACATCCTCGAAGCTCTCGATGCCGTTGAGCTGCTCTTCGATGAAGTCGGCGATCTCCTTGTCCAGCGGTTCGTCGCCGAAGGGAATCACCTCGAAGTCAAGGCCCGTGACGGCGTTCTTGCGCGTCTGGAGCTGACTGAATAGGTGAGGGTCTTTCTCCTCCATTTCCTCAAAGAGCTCCATCTGCCGAAGAACATCGCCCGCGTCGGCCTCTCGGAGGATCTCAGCCAGCTTGACAGGCGTCAGGCCATTGCTGGGATACTCGCTGTACTTGTCGGAGACCTGCGCCACGGCGACCTCCCGCATATCCGGCGTCTAAGCCGGGTAACGAGCTGCTTGAGTCGGCTCATTCCCGCACCTCCTCGATGCGCCGCTGGGCCGTGACGAAGTAATCGTCATCCAGCTCGATGCCAATGAAACGACGCCCCGTCTTCTTCGCCGCGACCCAGCGTGGAGCCGCTTCCGGCGAACGGGTCGAGGATGAGGTCGCCCGGTTTCGTGACCGAGGAGATGAGATTAGCCAGCAGACCAACAGGCTTCTCGGTGGGGTGCACCATCTTGGAGCTGTTGATCTTCGGGAATGTGACGAGGTCTTTTGGGCGGCTACCGGGGAAACTGTATTTGCCCTTAACCGCGAAGACAATGTTCTCATGCGACGGTGCAAACGCTGCCTTGGTGTCACCCATGCCGTGGTAGACCTTATCCCAAATGACCTCACTCTTGACGTTGAAGCCCGCGATCTTCATCGCGTCGATGAAGGTCTGCTCCACATCCCAACGGGTGAAGCAGATCAGGCCGCCGCGTCCAGCCTCGCCGGACTTGAGTACGCGGAAGGCGTCGTAGAGGAACCAGATGAAGGGGCTCTTGTCGTTCTTGATGGACGCCCCCGTCTGAGAGACATAGTTGATGCCGTAGGGCGGGTCTGTGATGATTGCGTCGACACTCTCCGGCTCCATCTGACGGAGCACGGTGAGGCTGTCGCCGTGGATGATTGTATTCTCTTGGATAATCATGCGCCTCACCTCCTTAGTAGGCTCCGCGCCGGAAGTCGAGGGCGCGGGCGATGACGCTTCTGTAGTCGACCCTGCGCCCGATCTTGACGTCAAGCGCCAGCTTGACCGCCATCTGGAGGCCGTCCGGCGCATCGTCGTTCTTGCCCATCGGGTACTCGGTCATCTGCTTTAGCAGTGTCTTGTGTTTCTTGCTGAATTTGATGTAGCCATTCTTCACGAACGGCTGCAGGGACTGGATGCGTGCATCCTTGTTCTGCGTGCTGTTGATCTCCTCGATAGGGAGATACTCGCCGACCGCTGCCGCACGCTGCCGCATGATCTCGGCGAAGTAATACTGGAACTGCACCGTCTCCACGCCGAACTTGTAGTAGGGCCGCTTGTACTCCCGCTGGAGGCGTCGGCTCGCGTCGAGGGCGTCCTCAATGATCTGATCCGGCTTGCGCTTGGCAATGTCCGCGATCACGACATAGAGGTAGCCCGTCTGCGTGTCCTTCGCCAGTGCGATGATGGAGCTGGTGTCCGACTTCTTGTTCTTGCCCAGCGACGGGTCGTTCGCGCCGACGAAGAGAAACTTCGGGTCGGAGAAGTCTGGCTGCGCCTTGCCCTCGTCGTCCCAAAAGTCAAACCACTCTTCTTGGAAGGTGCAGTTCTCCGGGTCGATGGGGTCATTCTGGATCTCGCTGTTGAAGGACGCCTCACCCTCGGAGATGCGGATGACCATGAGGTCGTAGTAGGAGAGCTTCTCCTCCCATAAGACCGCCGTGCCCTCCAGCATCGCCTCGCGGTTCGCTTGGAAGAACTCCAGTGCATCCTCCTGTCGG
>ENA-OQAJ01000267-OQAJ01000267.1-human-gut-metagenome-genome-assembly--contig:-NODE-267-length-16597-cov-6.506132_pt1 | contig 16597 bp, 19 predicted proteins | sample MGYA00242736_ERZ504529 | MGnify/ENA primary metagenome ERZ504529 (study PRJEB26092, sample SAMD00036275) | human gut metagenome | host: Homo sapiens | study: EMG produced TPA metagenomics assembly of...
CGGCAGATGCCAAGCCAAAAGCGCAGATAATACTGGATGTCTTATCGAGCATTTTGCAACGCAGATGCGTGCCGCAGCTGCCGGAGCGGTGCTTAAGCCGCAAGGCGGGAATTGTGCGGTGTTGCCTAAAATCTTTTTTCCTTCCCGATATCCAACTCGCGGGCTTTTCCAGTTACGTTTTCCCCCTCGTTTTGTTGCCTGGGCCTCGCAGCGGATTCCTACATTTGCATCGCTATTCTTATTATGTTGCATCCTATGTTCTTTTCCTGCATCCCCGGAAGCAAATAAACCATTGCTTTCTCTATTCCCTTTTTAGATTTTTTCTCCTTTTCAAAAAACAGCTTGGCAACATGAAGCAGGAAGATACCAAACAGCGTATCCTGGAAAAATCACTGGAGCTTTTTGCCTCAAAGGGGTATGATGCCGTCAGCGTGGGGGAAATTGCAAAGGCCGTTGGCGTCAAGGCACCCTCGCTCTACAACCACTTTGCCAGCAAACAGGCCATTTTTGATGCCATTGTGGAGAGCACTGCTGCCCATTACGAAAAAGACACGGATGAAATTTCCATCCATGTGCAGGATGTCAAACAGGACTTTGCACTGTTCGCCCATATTTCAGAGGATGCGTTGGTTGAAAAGGTTCGTCAGATTTTCTTTTACTCCCTGCACGATCATACCGTCAGCCAATTTCGCCAGATGATGACGCTAGAGCAGTTTCGTTCCCCAGAGCTGGCTGAACTGTATTCCCAGCGATATGTGGACCGAATGATCGACTATCATGCGGATATCTTCCGCACCCTTATTTCACTGGGTATTCTGCGGGCAGAAGATCCCGACACGTTGGCGCTTCAATACGTCTCCCCTGTCATTACCCTTCTCAGCGTTTGTGACCGCCAGCCGGAACGTGAGGCCGAATGCCTGGAAAAGCTGGACGCCCATGTAAGGCTGTTTTTCCGTACCTTTAATATAAAGCGAAGTGACCATGAATTCAAACAAAGAACATTGGATTTTGTGCCCCGCCTGCGGCTCCAAAACGCGGGCACGGCTGCTGCCGGATACTGTGTCTGTTGGATCCTTCAATTCGGTCTTGAAGAATTCTGGATACATCTTAATGTCCTCATCGAGCGAAGCCCATACCAAATGTTCTTTGCTGTTATCCTCCATAAAGCTTTCACTGATCGGCGCAAAAGCATCAGGCACTTTCATATAGAAGAAAAGCGAAATCTCATAAATCAGCTTGTTCCGATTGGAAGGCATGTCGCCATAGAAATAGTTTTCATGCACAAAGCCAAGGCGGTCAATTTCCATCTGAACGCCTGTTTCCTCCAACACCTCACGGACGACAGCCTCTTCTGCTGTTTCACCGAATTTTACCCTGCCGCCAACGGAGTAGAGATAGTCTCTGTCATTGCCAACCATCAAAATCTTTCCATCCTTCATGATGATTGCGCCGACACGGATATTCAAAATTCCATCGTCACAGGCTACGCACATATCTTTGTTCATTGTTTTTCCACCTTATCACCGTTTTGCTATTTCAAGACATACTTCCATGCACTGCTTTCTTGATAGTAGAAGAACTCGCTCAGATTTTCTTCTTTGAAAACCCGTAGCATATCACGCATATCCAAAGACAACTTGAGATTAGGCAGATTGGCAATATCTTCCCACCAAACCCGACCTCGGAGCTGGAATGTAATTCGCCATCAAACAAGTTGTCTTATAAAGCAGCACAACAACCTGCACTGATTTTCACACCAGTCTTTGATACCGCAGAGCTGGGGAGAACGGATATGCAGTCCAGTTTCCTCCTGCACCTCACGAATCACGGCATCCGTAAAGGATTCTCCCGGCTCTATATGACCTCCGGGGAAGGTGATGCCCGGCCAGTCCCGTTTTTTCCGGTCGATCACGACAACTCGGCTGCCATCACAGATCATGCACATATTTGTAAATTCAACCGTTTCGGTTCTTGCCATTATGTTAAAACTCCTTCATCAAAAAAGTAAAACGGATTTACAATGCTCTCCGCCCCGAACACTTTTATCGCCATTCGATACATGGCTCTTGCGTGGATACGGTCATGCCAGATAAAACGGCGCAGGACTTTACGCAGTGACCAATCCTCGCCATAGCTGCCTTTTCTGACGGTATTTTGCAGAAAATCAGGGTTAGATTCAAGCGATTCAAATCCCCGCTTGCGGCATTCGTATATGTTGCCGTCATGATCGGCATCCACAGCAATCTCCGCAAAATAATATGTATTCACATTCTTTGTATGCTCGTACATTTCATTTGCCGTGCGGGGAACTTGTCCGTAAAAGGTCTTGCGTTCGGGAGCAGCCGTTGCATTCTTATCGGGAACAGAATCATACAAGGCAAGAAAATCCTGCGCTGATTTCAGCGCAAGTGCCTTTAACTTTATATATTCTTCTGCTGTCAGCGGTGCTTTTTTCACTTTCAAAAAGCACATCAGAGTCCGCGTCGCAGATCGCAAGCTCGGAAACCTTTTCTTCGATGATGACGATATCCATGCTTGTTACTGCTTTTTTGCCGCACCATTGAGATAAGAGCATATTTCTGCTTGCATTTTCCGGACAGCGGCTTCCAATGTTTCTCCGCGGGTGTATGCACCTACAAAATCCACCGCATAAAGCAAGGTGTCTCTGCCGTTATGCTCCCATACACAGTTGATCGTCATATGGTATCTCTCCAATCGTCTGCTTCATGATAATAATTGAGCCTGATCTAAAGGCTGATATTCCGTGACCACTTCGAGATGCGCCTTTGAATCGCCATTCAAAACGATGACGGCATACGTAGCAGGTCATTGTAGATCAGATCGTCAAACGTGCCCACTCGTTCGTGTGTACACACAGTATGACACAGCAATCATTCTATTTTCAATAGGCGCGACGGAAGTTATCGCCATTTAGCAACATTATTTTGTGCTAAAATCTGATTTTTCGATTCTAACAGTGTCAATCATACTCTGCATCGAAATACCTATCTATCGACTTTACAGTTTTGAGGGGTATTTTGCTTGACCGCAAATATACGCACTCCCCAGCGAACGGTATCCGCTATGCAGCGATTCGCTGTTTCACAAAAAGAACCGCACAGAGGCGATAACTATTTCACCCTTTTCGCTATCCTTGCTTTTCAGCGCAAAAAACAGGTGATTCGCAACCCTTAGATGTACAAAAACAGGCAGCACCCAACCGACGTTGAGTGCCGCCTGTTTTGTTGTCCAATCCTGCTTGGCAGATGCCGATTTTGTAGTTTTCTCAAATTACTGTCTTATCGGCACACGGCATATGTTTGTCCGTTTTTTGTGGATGCTCCAAACAGTTAAATATCCGCAGCGTTCCAAGCTCCCGACTTTTCACACTTTATCGAAAGTTTTGAAGTTACACATGAGTTTCAATACTGTCCCAATCCTTTGGCTTGAAGGATGTGCAGGAATGGTTAGGGCATCCTGATATAAAGATGACGGCGAATATTTACGGACATTTGGATACCAAAAGAAAGCAAGGCATTGCAGCAAATATGCAGCGACCTTTGCCTGCTGGATAAAATCGGTTAGAACTGGCCCTATTTTCACCGCAAAAAAGCAAAAAAATAAAACCGCCAAGTTCTTTCAAACTTAGCGGTTCCGCGTTGAAAAACTCAACTCACTGTTTGGTCCGAGTGGCGAGAGTCGAACTCACGGCCTCTTGAACCCCATTCAAGCGCGCTACCAAACTGCGCTACACCCGGTCGAACGTGGGCTGCTGTCATCAACAGGTATTATTATAACAGGCTTTTAAAGAAAGTCAAGCTTTTTTCTAAAAAATTTTGATTTTTTTCGTATTTTTTCTTTTTCAGTTTTATTTTCATTCGTTCTGCCATACTTTTTGCCTGCTGGCAGCAGCTCACCTGTTTATAGTGGCTGCGTTTTCATGCGATTAGTGCCTGCATCAGGCCTTTGTGTTCTCCTGCTGCAGCTGGCTCTGCGTTTTTTCGGGCAGCAGGTTCGTCATACTCTTCAGGCTGATGCCGATGGTGGAAAGATTATGCAGCATAGCCGAGGTTGCCGGCTGCAAAATGCCCAGTGCGCCCAGAATGATCAGGGCAGAGTTAAAGCTCAGCACAAAGCGATAGTTGCTCGCCACACGGCGCTGCATGGCGTTGGCAATGCTCTTGAGCTGCACCAACTCTTCCAAGCTGTCGGCTTTGATGGTAATATCGGCAATTTCGCGTGCAATGGCTGCGCCAGAGTTGATGGCGATGCCAACATCGGCAGCAGACAAAGCCGGTGAATCGTTGATGCCGTCGCCGATCATGACAACGGTATGCCCTTCTGCCTTTGCTTTTTGGACATACTCTGCCTTATCTTCCGGCAGAACCTCCGAGAAATACTGATCAATGCCTACCTGGCGGGCAATCGCGGCTGCGGTGCGGTCACTGTCACCGGTCATCATCACAGTGTTGGTGACACCGATGGCGCGCAGCTGGCGCAGCACATGGCGTGCTTCGGGGCGCAGCGGGTCCGCAATGCAGATAACGCCCACCAGCTGGCCGCAGGCAGCCAGATACAGATGCGAATGTTCCGGTTCCAGATCGTCAAACTTCTGCTGTTCCGCAGCGGGAATGACGCACTTTTCATCCTCGAACACAAAGTGATGGCTGCCGATCACAACGCGCTCCCCGCGCACGCGGCTTGCAATGCCGTGGGCCACAATGTACTCTACCTCGGTATGCATCTCCTCGTGGGTAATGCCGCGCGCCTTGGCAGCACGCACCACGGCGTTTGCCATGGAATGCGGGAAGTGCTCTTCCAGGCAGGCGGCCAGCTTGAGAACTTCCTCCTCATCACACCCGGAGAACGGCACAACCTTGACCACTTTAGGACTTGCATGGGTCAGGGTACCGGTCTTATCAAACACAATCGTATCCGCCTTGGACAGGGCTTCCAGATACTTGCCTCCCTTGACGGTGATGTGGTAGGAACCGCATTCACGCATAGCAGACAGCACGGCCAGCGGCATGGAAAGTTTAAGTGCGCAAGAGAAATCGACCATCAGAATCGAGATTGCGCGGGTTACGTTGCGGGTGAGCGCATAGGTCACGACCGTACCAGCCAGACACCACGGCACCAGGCGATCCGCCAGCTCCAGGGCGTGGTTTTCCGTGCCGGACTTGAGCTTTTCGGACTCTTCGATCATAGATACGATCTTATCGTAACGGCTGGCACCATCCACGGCGTTTGCAGCAAAAACGCATTCGCCTTCCTCAACAACAGTACCTGCATAAACTGTCGCACCCGCAATCTTGCGTACCGGCATCGACTCACCGGTCAGGGCCGCCTGGTTGACCATAGCTTCGCCCTCGATCACGGTGCCATCCAGCGGCACCATGTTGCCAGAACGCACAATGATCTCGTCCCCCGCCTTGACCTTGGTGATGGGCATCAGAACTTCGGTCCCCTGACTGCGCACCCAAACACGGTCAACGTTCAGGGACATGCTGCGAGCCAGATCATCCAGGCTCTTTTTGCGTGTCCATTCTTCCAGCAAAGCGCCCACATTGAGCAGGAACATAACGGAAGCGGCGGTATTAAAGTCACCGCGCAGCAACGATACACCGATAGAAAGTGCATCCAGCACTTCCACTTCCAGCTTGCGATGCCACAGGCAGACCAGACCACGGCGGACAAATTCAATTGCTTTGAACACCGTGATAACGGCCCGCACCGGAGCAGGCAGAAACAGCTTGCGGAACGCACGGAACACCACCAAGTTGACAAAACGTTCCTGGTATTCCTGGTTGATCTTACGGCTGTCAGCCGAAGTAACCAGTGAATCCAGTTCCGGGTTATCAAACTTATAATGGCTCAGCACCGTTACTGCACCCGCACGGCTGCCCTTATATTTGATCAGAACATCGCCGGTGCGTTCATACACTTTGGCATGTTCAATGACTTCCGAATGGTTCAGGTATGCTTCCAAAACATCTGCACGGTGCAGGGTCATACGCACGGCATTTACATGCACACGCATACGGCCGCGGCTTTCATGTAAAATTGTACATTTCATAGTTGTATTTCCTTATTCAGCTTTCCCAACTGCCAATTCTGGCACAGCGATAAAGGCATCATCCGTTCAGCCGCTGTGCCCCACCACATAAAAAGGGCCGCCTGCAGGCGGCCCAAAAGAAGCAATTATTCTGCGGCGCTTTCAGCAGCGTCATCAGCGATAACTTCCTGTTCAGCTGCGGCTGCGCGGGCTTCGTTGATGGCCTTTGCATCTGCCAGAATGTCGCCAGCCTCTTCCTGAACGCGGCTGACCGTCTCCATAGTGCAGTCCTTCATACGCAGAACAGCTGCGGTGGTCTGGGTATAGACCTTCTTAGCGTCCTTGCTGGCCAGGATTTTGAAACCAGCGGAGCCAAACAGCATACCACCAACAAAAAATTGCTACCTTCTTTACGTTCACCATAATACGTTGAACTCCTCTCTATTGATTCGACATTCCCAGGGGGTGCAAGCTGCTGCATACATCCCCCCGGCTGCAATTGGCGATGTTTCACAAGATCAACTTCTTGCAAAAATCTTTATTCGCAAGTATAACGTATTTTACGCTTTTTGCAAGTGCATTTTGGATAAAAAATGTGCCGTCTGGTTTTATTTTTGAAAATTCTATGTTCCATGTTCCACCATTTCGCCCAGTTTCAGCCCACCGCTGCTGTGCGTTTTGCTGCGCTGTAATTCCACATCAGGCAATCGTTTTTTCTTCCGGCAGCTGGTCGGTGCGCACGCGGCGGCATTCCCGCGGGGTAATGCCTTTTTCGCGCTTAAACATTGCCGCAAAACGGCTGGGGCTGTCGTACCCAACCCGCTGTGCGATCTCCAAAATGCTCAAATCCGTTGTGAAAAGCAGCTGTTCCGCATGCTGCACACGGCAGCGGCGCAGGTAAGTATTGATTGGCAAGCCGTACACCTGTTTGAACGCCCCTTTCAGCGAAGTAAGAGAGATATGATACCGCTGCGCCAGTTCCGCCTGGGTTACGCGGCTATCGAGATGTTCCACCAGATACTGGTGCACCTGTTGCACACACTCGGCCTGTTCTTTGTACAGATAGGCCGAAGCTGTGGACATGGTTTCCGGTTCATTCACTTTCTGGCTGCGGCTCATTTTCTTCCACCTCCGTTTCGGCAAAGAGCGCACCAAAATGTTCCCTGTAATCCCGGTCAGGAAGCGCTGCAATCAACGCCAGCGCCGCATTGCGCCGTTCATCTGCACTGACCGGGAACGGATATTCCGGCATAGCGGCAAGGGTTGCATCCAGCAAGCGGCCGTAGTAGTTTACGGTAAACGCACCGCGGTCCGTCAGATAAATTTTGCCATAGTGCCGTTTTACCACCATACCATCCCGCATGAGAATGTTCAGGATATGCACAACCGAGGGTTTGGTAACCCCCAGTGCACTGGCAATCTGACGGGAAGATACATCCGGGGTTGCTGCAGCTGCATTGCTGATTGCAAACAGATATCGCAGGTGGGCATCGCTCAATGCCATGTTCATCACTCCATATCAAGCAGCCCGCACCATAGTGCAGCTGATAAAAATGCGGCGGACCGCGGGCATTGCTGCCTGCGGCCCGCCGCGCTGGGATTCAGGAAAATTTTAATTTCCTTAATCTTTAATGTACCTGACTTGCGTTAGCCTTTGCCTTTTCTTCGGCAATCCGTTTGAACTTTGCAAGCTCTTCTGCATTTTCTTTGCAGGAGCCATTGCAGCCACCGGAGCAGCCACACTCACCGTGGCAGCTGCCACCGCAGTCGCAGCCAACGCCGCCATGCTTGTGAGAGTGCCACACAATCAGGCCCGTGCCCCCAAACACAATAACCGCACCAATAATGGTAGGCAGATTAAAATTTGTGGCCAAGAAATCCATCATAGCGAAACACCTCTCTTATAAAAGGAACATCAAATTGTCAGTGATTACTTGGAAGCAGCAACCTTCTTGACATCAATCTTAACTTCGTTATCATTCAGGTACTTGTTGGGGCGAACCAGCATGTAGATGGTAAACACAATGATAGCGACAGCAACGATGGTGAAGATGTTGAAGCCAACTTCGCCGGTGATCAGGCCGCCGATCTGGTAAACAACCAGAGATGCACAGTAGGCCAGCAGGCACATATAACCAATGGCGATAGCAGTCCACTTGCCGTTGTTCATTTCACGCTTGATAGCGCCCATAGCTGCGAAGCACGGTGCGCACAGCAGGTTGAAGATCATGAAGCTGTAAGCAGAGATTGCGGTGTAGTCGTTTGCAACTTCGCCCCAAATTTCGTCGCCGTTCTCAGACAGCTCGCCGCCGAAGTGATACAGAACGCCAAGGGTACCAACAACGTTCTCTTTTGCGATCAGGCCGGAGATGGAAGCAACGGTTGCACGCCAGTTTCCGAAGCCCTGAGGAGCAAAGATCCAGGCGATTGCACTTGCAACGGCTGCCAGGATGGAGTTGTCCTGATCTTCAACCATGCCGAAGACGCCATCCTCAAAGCCGAAGCCCTGCAGGAACCACAGAACGATGGTGGAAGCCAGAATGATGGTGCCGGCACGCTTGATGAAGGACCAGCCACGTTCCCAGGTTGCACGCAGAACGTTGCCCCATGCAGGTACGTGATAAGCAGGCAGCTCCATAACAAACGGAGCAGGATCACCAGCAAACAACTTGGTCTTCTTCAGGATGATACCAGAGATGATGATGGCTGCAAAGCCGATAAAGTAAGCAGAAACAGCAACCAGGCTGCTGCCGCCGAACAGGGCACCTGCAAACAGGCCGATGATGGGCATCTTAGCGCCGCAGGGGATGAAGCAGGTAGTCATGATGGTCATACGACGGTCACGCTCGTTCTCGATGGTACGGGAAGCCATAACACCCGGAACGCCGCAGCCGGTGCCAACCAGCATGGGGATGAAGCTCTTGCCGGACAGGCCGAACTTGCGGAAGATACGGTCCATGATGAAAGCAACACGGGCCATGTAACCAATGTCTTCCAGGATGGAAAGCAGGAAGAACAGAACCAACATCTGAGGAACGAAGCCCAGAACCGCGCCGACACCGGCGACGATGCCGTCCATGATCAAGCCGTACAGCCAGCCAGCAACGCCAACGCTCTCCAGGAAACCGCCCAGTGCATTGGGAACGATCTCGCCGAACAGAACATCGTTGGTCCAGTCAGTTGCGAAGCTGCCGATGGAGATACCGCCATCTGCAATGGAAGTACCCATGGACAGCGCGTACATGAAGAACATGATCAAGGCAAAGATTGGCAGAGCGAAGATACGGTTGGTAACAACCTGGTCGATCTTATCGGAAACAGTCAGGTGCTCAACGCGAGCTTTCTTTCTGACAGCCTTCTCAACAACAGTGTTGATGTAAGCATAACGCTGGTTGGTGATGATGCTCTCGGCGTCATCGTCCATTTCCTTCTCGCAGTCTGCGATGTGCTGGTCAATGTGGTCAACCAGCGCCTTGTCCAGCTTCAGCTCCTGCTGAACCTTGTCATCACGCTCGAACAGCTTGACGGCGTACCAACGCAGGAAGCGGTCATCAACCTTGCCCTGGATGGACTCTTCGATATGAGCGATGGCATGCTCAACGCTGCCAGTGAACACATGGGGCAGCTCGCCAGCTTGCCAGACTTTGCAGCGGCAACAGCCATCTCAGCAGCCTTCATGCTGCCTTCGCCCTTCAGTGCGCTGATCTCAACAGCCTGGCAGCCCAGCTCTGCGCTAAGCTTCTTCAGGTCGATCTTATCACCATTCTTGCGGACCAGGTCGATCATGTTGACGGCCATAACCACAGGAATGCCCAGCTCAATCAGCTGGGTGGTCAGGTACAGGTTACGTTCAATGTTGGTACCATCAATGATATTCAGGATGGCATCAGGCTTTTCATTGACCAGGTAACCACGGGCCACAACTTCCTCCAGGGTGTAGGGGGACAGGGAGTAGATACCGGGCAAGTCCTGAATGACAACGTCCTTCTGACCTTTCAGGCGGCCTTCCTTCTTTTCAACCGTAACGCCGGGCCAGTTGCCGACATACTGGTTAGAACCGGTTAAGTCATTGAACAGGGTAGTTTTACCACAGTTCGGGTTACCGGCTAGTGCAATTTTAATGCTCATTGCGTTACCCTCTCTTCTCTAGTTGGAATCAAACCAATTCGATCATTTCTGCGTCAGCCTTGCGCACGCTCAACTCGTAGTTGCGCACGGTCAGCTCCATGGGGTCACCCAGGGGGGCAACCTTGCGGACATAGATCTGAACACCTTTGGTGATGCCCATATCCATGATGCGGCGCTTGACAGGGCCTTCGCCGTGCAGCTTGGCAACGGTGACAGTCTCGCCGACTTTCGCGTCTTTCAGAGTTTTCATTTTTATCCTCCTCACAATATCTCTATCGGGAAGCCGCTGGATAAGCCGCAGCCTCCAAAACAGCGGATTGGCGCTGTTTTAACCAATCATAATGCGGTTTGCCATGGTTTTGTCCAGTGCAATGCGGCTCTCTTTTACCTGAATGATCAGGTTGCCCGCAATCTCGTTCACAACGGTAACCGTTGCGTCCACAACAAACCCCAACTCAGCCAGGTGCTGGCGAACTTCGTCTTTACCAGTGATTTTTTTTGATGGTGACAGTTTCGCCTGCTTTTGCCATCGTAATCGGCATCATCGTTTCATCCCCCCACGTCCAAAATTGCTTTTACGCTTATAACTTTCCGTTCTGCTTTTTTCTGCATCTTGCACAGGCGCAAAAAAAAGCCGGAGTTTGACCCTTAATCCCCCTGTGATCTGCCGCTTCCCGGCACCCGCAGAAGATTAGCAGGTGCTAACTCCTTTGAACATTTGCAGTTTACCACTGCTAACCTGCAATGTCAATAGTTTTGAAGTCGTCCAAAATTAGTTTGTGCTAACCGATAAGTCTCGGCTAACTTCTTCACACTTTTTAAGGCAATTTGCACAAAGGGCGCTGCGTCATTCAGGCATTTTATGCCCTTTACCCCTTCTTTTGAGAGGAATATGCTGTATTCTCTCCGCTTGACAAATACCCATTGGGTTGGTATGATGAAGCCGTTATGAATTGCCGCCTGCCTTTTGGGTCAGTCTGGTTTAGGATACGTAACCTATTGCAGAAAGGATGAGTTTAATGGTTCAAATCACTGTTGGGGTAGATGGAATGGCATGCAGCATGTGTGAAGCACATGTTTCTGACGCAATCCGCAAGGCATTCCCCGTCAAAAAGGTAACCGCCAGCCACACCAAGGGCCAGGCTGTTATTGTAGCCGAAAACGAAATTGCTGAGGCTGACATCGCTAAAGCGCTGGAACCGACTGGCTACCGCATGGTCAGCTACAGCTGCGCGCCTTACCAGAAGAAAAAGCTGTTTGGTATTTTTGGCTGATTGCCCAATCCGTGCGCTTCATCATCCGGCAGAGCCGCTACCCGGTGTTCTGCCGGATTTTTGTTTGTCTTTTCTATCTTATAACAGCCCTGATGATAAACTGTAAAAAGCAAACGCAGTGAGCCGATGCCTTTTTCTCGGTATCGGTTCCCCGCCGTCATAATGCTATTTGCTCAAGGTGTAGTGAGCACCTCAGGACACTTTGCTCAGCAGACTGCCAGCTTTGCGCCCAGAGCGTTGCAGGCTGCAATTGCATCGTCGTCCGGTGCTTCGTTTGCCATAACGCCAGGTTCTTCCTGCATCACAGCGCCGTCTTCCTTGCAGCGTGCGCACCAGTCTTCCAGCCACTGGCCAGAGCCCCAGCCGTAAGAACCGAACAGAGCAACCTTCACACCAGACAGGCTGCCTTCCAGGTCAGCGAACATGGGTTCAAATTCGCCTTCCTCCAGCTGCTCTGCGCCCATAGCGGGGCAGCCGAAAGCAACTGCGCCGTAATCGGCCAGCTTTGCGCTATCAAATTCTGCGCAGGTCAGCACATCGCTTCGCCGCCAGCATTCTTAACGCCCTCTGCCACAGCCTGGGCCATCTGCTCAGTATTGCCTGTGCCACTCCAATAAACGATTGCTACCTTGTTCATAATCAAACAGCTCCTTTATTATATTTTAAGGCAATACCGCATAATTCTAAGTGCCGATACGGTGAGCGAGGTGCGGCAGATGCTAAGCCAAAAGCGCAGATAATACTGGATGTCTTATCGAACATTTTGGCAACGCAGATGCCGTGCCGCAGCCGCCGGAGCGGTGCTTAAGCCGTCAGGCGGGAATTGTGCGGTATTACCTTAACATGGGCGTGCGCCCATTATATCAAACGGCTACTGCGAGCCGGGTGATCGGTGTACCGCTCTGGAAACAGCGGAGATAAACTTCAGTGCATTTGCGGAAGCGTTCAAACGTCTTTTGTGCTGCAGCGGGGTCGCCATAACATTTCCAGTAACCGCAGAACGTATAATTTTTGCCCTTGTTTGCCACAAAGCCAACGACATCTTCCAGCGGATAACCAAGGAAAACGCCAATCTCGTGCGGGAACTCTGCTTCGCAGCAAAGGCACCGGGAAAGATGATCCAAGCACTCCTGCAAGCCGCCCTGGGGGTAACCTTCCCGCAGCAGGTAGTGCTGCACATCCGGCTGCTGCAGGCTTTCTTCCAGGCTCTTTGCGCGGTAGACATAAACCAGATAGGCGTGGGTGACGGGGCATTCCTTGATGATAGAAACCGTAACGCCTTTGGGTTTTAGCTCGGCCGCCCAGCGCTCCACCATGGCGTGCATGGCGCTTGCATCGGGTTCAACCCAGCGGAAGAGGTTTGCCACTTTAAGTCCCGCCAGAACAGGAGCACACTGCGTTACAAACGAGGTTTCAAAATTACGCTGCATGGTGTACCCTCCTGTTTTGACTGTATAATTAGTTCTTGCTAACTTTCAGTCATTAAAAATTCCCGCCGCCATTGCTATGCTTATGCAGAAAGTACGGGATATTCGTTGGTTAGGTTTATCTAACCAACGCAGTTAGAATACCATATCTTCCCCATGGTGTCAAGGGGCCTTCCCAAACATTTTGCTTTTATTTCTTCTTGGCTCCAAATTAGGGCAACACCGCATAATTCTAAGTGCCGATACGGCGAGCGAGGTGCGGCAGATGCCAAGCCAAAAGCGCAGATAATACTGGATGTCTTATCGAGCATTTTGGCAACGCAGATGCCGTGCCGCAGCTGCCGGAGCGGTGCTTAAGCCGCAAGGCGGGAATTGTGCGGTGTTGCCTTAGAACGATAATAAAAGAAATGCCAAAAAATAAAACCTCCAGCCTGTTTTGTCGGCCAGAGGTTTGTATGCTTCTCTTCTGTTTTTCTTTCGTTATTGTCCTGCGCTTACCCCTGCGATTTTTCAATCAGCTCGCGGGCGTGGCAAGGCTGAGGTCTGTAACTTTATCGCCGGAGATCATGCGGGCTAACACCTGCACGCGGCCATCCAGATCCAGCGGATGGATTTCAGTGAAGGTCCGGTTGTCCCGCACCTTCTTTTCAATCAGCAGCTGGTTATCGGCAAAGGCAGCGATCTGCGGGGTATGGGTGATGCACAGCACCTGATGGCCGCTGGCGGTCTGCTTCAGTTTTTGGCCAATACGCCCGGCGGCAAGGCCCGAAACACCGGTGTCGATCTCATCATAAATAACGGTCGAAATCGCATCTTTATCAGCCAAGGCGCTCTTGAACGCCAGCATGATACGGGAAAGCTCGCCGCCGGAAGCGATTTTAGCCAACGGCTTGGGCTCCTCGCCGGGGTTGGTAGAAATCAAAAATTCAATGTTATCCTGTCCTGCGGAAGCTAACGGGCCGCGCTGATGGCGCAGCACCATACGCACGCCGGGCATGTTCAAAAATTCCAGTGCTTCCCGCATTTGGCGGTTCATGCTGGTAAAAGCTTTCAGGCGAGCTTGGGTCAGCGTTTCCGCTGCAGCCTTGGTCTGGCGGTACAATTCCTGTTTGCGCTGGGTCAGCTCTGCAATGCGCTTGCCGGAGGACTGGTACCCTTCCAATTCTTCGGCCGCCTTATCCCGCCGAGTCAGCAGCTCTTCCACACTGGCACCGTAACGCTGTTTCATGCGGTAAATCTGGTCCAGCCGTTCTTCGATTTGATCCAGCTCCCCCGGGTCAAAATCATAACCGTCCAGGCGGTCGGCGAGGTCGGTGGCCAGCTCCCGCGCACCGTAATACAAATCGCTCAGGCGCTCGCTGAGCGGTGCCAGGCTCTCATCCAGGCGAGCGCTTTCGGCCAGCTCATTGACCACACTGCCCAGCAGATCCGCTGCGCCCATCATTTCGCCGGAATCATCACCGGAAAGCGCCTGGTGCGCCGCCGTCAGACCATCCAGAATGCCCTGTGCGTGCATGATGACCTTGCGGCGCTCCATCAAACGTTCTTCCTCGCCTGCGGTCAGCGCAGCGGCATCAATGGTATCAATCTCTTCCGAAAGCTCTGCGATCCGGCGCTGCTTTTCTTCCTCGCTGGAAGTCAACGCATCCAGCGCGCGCTTTGCCGTGACAAGAGCGCGGTACAGCGCATGGTAAGCGGCATACTCTGCCCCATCCTGCGCGTACTGATCCAGCAGGGCCAGATGGGTTGCGGGTTGGTCAGACTGGTGCTGTCGTGCTGGCCATGGATGGTCAGCAACCCGGCGGAAATATCCCGCACCACGCCGGCGGTAGCGGGCATACCGTTAATACGGCAGCTGCCTTTTCCGTCCGCGCTGATCTCGCGGTACAGCAACAGGTCATCCTGGGCACCATAGCCGCATTTTTCCACCTGCTCCCGCACATGGGCCGGGATAGATTCAAACGTGGCCCAAATGCGTGCCTTGGGCGCACCGCTGCGCACCAGATCACGCGAGGTACGGTTGCCCAGAATGGCATTGATGGAATCGATCATGATAGATTTGCCGGCGCCGGTTTCGCCCGTCAGCACATTCAGGCCTGGGGTAAACTGTACTTCGGCTTTTTCAATCACGGCAACATTTTCAATTTTCAGCTCCGCAAGCATGGATGCTGCTCCCCCTCCGGCGGTTTAAGTGTGGCGTACCGTATAGCGCTGCAGCTGGCGGGTGATCTCAGCAGCGTTTTCCTCGGTGCGCATCAGGATAAAAAACGTATCATCACCGGAAAGTGTACCAACAACACCTTCCCAGGTTTGAGCGTCAAAAACTTCACAGGCGGCATTCGCCATGCCGGAAAAGCATTTGACCAGTACCATATGCCCAGCATAGTCCACCTTGAGCACAGACTCCCGGAAAATGGTTTCAAACCGGTTGGGTGAATGAGCCACCTTGCCGTTGCCGTTTGCCGGCATATAGCGGTAGCCGCCCTCCCCCCGTTGCAGTTTTTACCAGGCGCAGTTCCCGGATATCACGCGATACCGTTGCCTGCGTTACATCAAAACCGGCACGGCGCAGATGTTCGAGAAGATCCTCCTGCCGGTCAATCGGATATTTTTCAATCAGGTCCAAAATTGCCTGATGGCGCGCACTTTTCATTGCAGAGTCATCTCCTCATCAATTTTGTTTCTATCGCACGGAACTGCTCGGTTTCGTCAAAGGTAATCAGCCCCAGCTGTTCCACTGCCGTGGTAATGGTCAAACTTTCGCCCGGCTGCAAATCACAGCGGGAATGGCTGTCCGCGCTGGCGTACACGCTGTCACGGTTGGTTGCTTCCGCCACCACCGTCAGGGTACGGCTGGCCGAAAACACCAGCGGCACCGCGTGGATGCTGTGCGCACAGACCGGGGTAAGCACCATAACCGCCGCACAGGCATCCAGCACCGGCCCACCTGCGGAAAGCGAGTAAGCCGTGGAGCCCGTGGGTGTTGCGATGATCACCCCATCGCTGCGGTAGCGGCTGACAAAAGCGCCATCGCAGTAGACGGTATAATCCATGGGGTGCAGGCGGGAATTGCCGAACAGCACCACGTCGTTCATGGCAACCTGGTGCCAGTTATGGGCCGGGGCATCCGCGCGCAGCAGGTTGCGCGGCTCAATGGTATACCGCCCCGCAGCCAGGCGGGCCAGCTTTTCCGGCAGCTCTGCCACCTCGCAGGTAGCCAAAAAGCCAATGCGCCCCAGGTTGACACCCAGGACCGGCTTGCTTTGGGCAAGGCAGTCATGGGCGATGCGCAGCAGTGTGCCATCCCCGCCAATGGTGATAACCTGTTTTGCCTGGGCCAACGCCTGCTGCTGGGGCAGGAATACCGCCTTGGTATCCACCAATTCCCCAGCCAGCTCATCCGCCAGCAGGGCATGGATGCCGTGTTGATCCAGCAAAGCGATCACCTGACGGGTAACAGAAAAATCGGTATCTTTGATTCTGTTTGGAAAAAGAAAAACGGACAAGCTCTTTTCCCCTTTCCGGGTATGGTTTCAAAGGCAACACCGCACAATTCCCGCCTTACGGCTTAAGCACCGCTCCGGCGGCTGCGGCACGCATCTGCGTTGCAAAATGCTCGATAATGTCGGGTTGCGGTACCCGCATCGTGCTTCGGGGGCAAAAGCCCCTCGCACTCTGCGACCGCTGCCCCTGCTTCGGTTCGCTGTTTCCGC
>ENA-OQAJ01000268-OQAJ01000268.1-human-gut-metagenome-genome-assembly--contig:-NODE-268-length-16442-cov-1.750536_pt1 | contig 16442 bp, 16 predicted proteins | sample MGYA00242736_ERZ504529 | MGnify/ENA primary metagenome ERZ504529 (study PRJEB26092, sample SAMD00036275) | human gut metagenome | host: Homo sapiens | study: EMG produced TPA metagenomics assembly of...
TGCCATATTTTGACTTGTAACAAAATAATGCATCTTTTGTAACAAAATAAAAAACTTTACTTTTTCGGTAATTATGATAATATAGACCTTGTATTAAATAAATTATATAAATCCTTTGAAAATCAGATTTTCAAGATACGCGCCTGTAGCTCAGTGGATAGAGCAGTGGTTTCCGGTACCATGTGCGGGGGTTCGATTCCCTTCAGGCGTGCTGCCTGGGACGTATGTACAGTTCCGGTGCGTTGTATCACAGGAGTTATCAGAATCGGGAACTGTCAGAAATCGTATGGCGGCAGTGAACGGAGCAAACGGTAACTCATAAGGAGGACAAGAACTTGGATGATTTTAGAGAATGGTTATCAGATAATCTCCGGTATTTTATGCTGGGTGGAGCTATTCTGATAATTGTGGTTGTCCTGTTTTGCGGCATTCGAGCCTGTTCCGGAAGTAATAAGGGGAATTCCGGAGATGAACAGAAAACCACATCCGAAGACCAGGGAAATGTTCCTTCTTCTCCGATAAGTGAGGGGAGTCTGACGAGAAGAAAGAAGACGCCAATCCCATGGAAACAGCAGATGCAGACGTTACTGCATTGATCACGAGCTATTATCAGGCTCTGGGGGAAAAAGATATTGCAACGCTGAAGACTCTGGAAGATGATTTCACACCGTCTGATGAGTCAAAAGTCACAAATTTGAAAGATTATATCGAAGGGTATGAAGTAGGCGATGTGTACACGAAGAAAGGTATGACAGATGATTCTTACGTGGTTTACGCCTGTTTCTCGTATATCTGTCAGGGCGTTGAGACCAAGGCCCCTGCACTGACTCAGTTCTATGTATATAAGAACAGCGAAGGAAACTGGGTGATCAATAACGGAGCTTTACAGGATTCTGAGATTTCCGCATATATGGAAAAACAGTTATCAGACAGTGATGTTTCAGCTCTTATAAAGAAGGTGCAGAATGAACTGGATCAGGCACAGCAATCTGATCCGTCTCTTGAAGAATTCCTGAATGGTCTTGGGGAGGAAGCAGGTGTGTCAACAGAGGCAGAAGATGGCACGATGCTTACTGCTTCGGAGGAATGTAATGTACGCGCAGAAGCCAGCACAGATGCTGATATCCTTGGCGTGATCTCAGCAGGTGATCAGGTTCAGAAGACAGGTACTGATGGTGAATGGGTTCAGATCGACTACGACGGTCAGACCGGATACATCAGAGGAGATTTACTTGAATAAAATTGAATATGGAACGTAAAAAATACAGGCGGTTATCCTTGTGGTAACTGCCTGTATTTTTACGTTCCGTTTTTCTGACATTGTTTTGTCAGCTTCTGCTGGAGATTTTGCTGTTCTTATTACTTTTCGCAACTTCCGCAGGGGACTTACTTGATTCGATTAAATTCACCGTATGTAACTCCTGTCGATAATTCTGTCTGATGCAGGGAAGCCAGTTCGTGCACTGTTACAAGCTGATAGCCTTCTTCGATAAGCTGCGGGATCAGGATCTCGGCTGCATCTACAGAGGTGCTGAAAATGTCATGCATCAGAATAATGGAACCATCTTTTACGTTATTCATGACTTCCTCAACCGTAGATTCCACATCCTGCGTTTTCCAGTCCAGGGTGTCAATGACCACAGAATCATCGGGGTTCCCACAGTTGATTTTACAGTATCATTAACAGATCCATATGGCGGGCGGACCACCGAAGCTCCCTCACCTGTAAGATTTACAAGCTGTTCATCCACTCTTGCAATTTCTGAACTGATCTCATCCGAAGAAAGAGTCGCCAGATCCTTATGGTCATAAGTGTGGTTTCCAAGTTCACAGCCCAGTTTCTTCATGCGTTTTACTTCGTCCGGAAAACTGGCAATCTCAGTACCCACCATAAAGAAAGTTGCCTTTGCATTATTTTCTTCCAGACAGTCCAGAAGACGGTCTGTAAAAGAACTGGGACCATCATCAAAAGTAAGGGCGACCGAACTTCTTTGCCCGTAGATGTACCGGACTTGTTCAGAGGTGTCTGACTTACCTGAAGATTTCTTCTTCGAGGATTTTTCTTGGTGTATAATCGTTTCAGAGAACCATCTGTATCCAGTTCATAAGTTTTCTTATCTATTATTACAGTCCCTGTCTGCAGAATGCCATCCATATCAAAATAATACCGCTTCTTTCCGATATCTGTCCAGCCTGTCTGCATAATACCGGTCTCATCCATATAGTACTGTTTCCCGTCTGTATCTGTGAACCATCCTGTGTATGGTTTATCATCCACCAGAAACATCCAGTTACTTCCGCTGGAAGCCCAGCTGCCCTCTGATGCCTCAGGCGAGATATCAGTGCTTAATGCAGGACCGCCCGGAGAAGTCTCAGATGAATCTGAAGAAGTGCGTCCAAACAGTTTCCCGGAAGAAGAATCCGTAAAATTATCATTGCTATCAGTCAATGTTTCCTCAGAAGTAAACTCCGCAGAATCCTGATCTTCTGACACGAAAGCTCCGGCATCGCTGATGGCATCTGCCTGTGAAGTCACAGCGGAAGAACGGGTGAAAATTCCTCCAAGTATCAGACACAGAATAACAGAAAGTGCGATCAGCCACCGGTTTGTACGTGGTAAATTATCTGACATGAAAGCCTCCTTTTTGATAAAATCAGTGACAAAAAGATATCCTGTCATTCGATATCATACAATAAAATCTGACAAAATACAAGGCGATTCCCCATTCCTGCCCTTTTGAAAAAATTCCAGAAAAATTTCACCGTTGATAAGATGTACAAAAAATTATATAATAGAACAATGGACGAAAAAATCAGAATAAACAAATATTTAAGCGAGGCAGGCATATGCTCCAGACGGGAAGCCGACCGGATGATCGAAGAGGGAAGGATTACGGTAAACGGAAAAAAAGCAGAAAGCGGTCAGAAAGTCAGCCTGGAAGATGAGGTCTGTGCAGACAATATACCTGTCCATAAAAATGAAAAAAAAAGTACTGCTTCTTTTTAACAAACCCAGAGGATCGTGTGCAGTACAAAGCAGCAGTTTGATGAGACAACGGTAACAGATTATCTGGATTATCCTCTGCGTGTTTATCCTGTGGGCAGACTGGATAAAGAATCACAGGGCCTTCTCCTTCTGACAAATGAAGGAGATCTGGTCAATAAGATCATGCGCGCCGGAAACTATCATGAGAAAGAATATTTTGTGACAGTGAATAAGCCGGTGGACAGGGAATTTGTCCGAAGGATGAGCAAGGGAGTCCCTGTTCTTGATACAGTGACCAGACCATGCAGAGTGGTGCAGACAGGAGAATGCAGCTTTCGGATCATTCTGACACAGGGGACTGAACCGGCAGATCCGCAGAATGTGCCGGTATCTGGGGATATGAGGTACAGAAGCTGAAAAGGATCAGGATCATGAATCTGACTCTGGACGGGATCAGAGAAGGCGAATACAGAGAGATCACAGCACAGGAATGGGAAGAACTGAACCATTTACTGGAATCTTCCACAAGTGAAACAGTGATCAGAACAGGAGAACAGAATGGAAACAGCAGCGATCATGCGAATGAAAGAGCTGGTGCAAAAGCTGGACAGGGCAGCAAAGGCGTATTACCAGCAGGATACAGAGATCATAAGCAACAGAGAGTACGATCAGATGTACGACGAGCTTCAGGCTCTGGAGAAAGAGACAGGCACTGTTCTGGCAAACAGCCCAACCATAAGCGTAGGGTACGAGGCAGTTGACCAGCTCCAAAAGAAGAACACGAATCCCCCATGCTGTCTCTGGACAAGACTAAGGACAGAGAAGTTCTGAGGGAATTTATCGGGGAACACAAAAACGCTTCTGTCATGGAAGCTGGACGGACTGACGATCGTTCTTACCTACGAGAATGGAGGACTTGCCAAAGCAGTTACACGTGGAAACGGTGTGACAGGAGAGGTTGTCACCAATAATGCCAGAGTATTTAAGAACGTTCCTCTTAAATCCCGTATCAGGGAAGACTGGTGTTACGCGGGGAAGCGATCATTACCTATTCAGACTTTGAACGGATCAATGAATCCATAGAAGACGTTGATGCGAAATACAAGAATCCGAGAAACTTATGCAGCGGTTCTGTCCGCCAGTTAAACAATGAGATCACAGCCCGCAGGAATGTGCGTTTCTACGCATTTACGCTGGTAAGCGCCGACGGGGTTGATTTCCATAATTCAAGAGCCCGGCAGTTTGAATGGCTGAAAGAACAGGGATTTGATGTAGTGGAATACAGGACAGTCACAGCTTCAACGCTGGATGAAGCCATGGAATATTTTTCAACTGCGATCACTGAGAATGATTTTCCGTCGGACGGACTGGTTGCTCTTTATGATGATATTGCATACGGAGATTCCCTTGGAAGAACGGCGAAATTTCCCAGAAATGCTTTTGCATTCAAATGGGCAGATGAGATCAGAGAAACCCATCTTCTGGAGATCGAATGGAGCCCGTCAAGAACAGGGCTGATCAATCCGGTGGCTGTTTTTGAACCGGTTGAGCTGGAGGGAACCACTGTGAGCCGCGCCAGCGTACACAATGTGAGCATTCTAAAAGAATTGCAGCTTGGTATCGGGGATACGATCACTGTATATAAAGCAAATATGATCATTCCGCAGATTGCAGAAAACCTCACACGCAGCAGTAAACTGGAAATTCCGGATACCTGCCCTGCATGTGGCCATGGAACACAGATACAGAAGGTAAATGATGTGGAGGCACTTTACTGTACAAATCCTGACTGTGCCGCAAAGAAGATCAAATCCTTTGCACTTTTTGCAAGCAGGGATGCCATGAACATTGACGGACTGTCAGAAGCAACACTGGAGAAATTCATTGCAAGAGGCTTTATTCATGATTTCGGAGATATTTTTGAGATTGGAAAGCATCGTGATGAGATCGTGGAGATGGACGGATTCGGGGAGAAATCCTTTGAGAACCTGATGACCAGCCTTGATAAAGCTAAGGAGACTACTCTTGCGAAGGTGATCTACAGCCTTGGAATCGCCAATATCGGTCTTGCCAATGCAAAAGTGATCTGCAGGCATTTTGATGATGATCTGGAGAAGATCCGTCATGCAGATAAAGAGGAAATCAGCTCTATTGATACCATCGGACCGGTAATTGCCGGAAGTCTGACTGATTATTTTTCAAACGAGGATAATAACAGAAAACTGGATCATCTGATGAGCCATCTGACTGTTAAGAAAGAAGAAAAGACAGGTGAGCAGATTTTCCGGAACATGAATTTCGTTATCACAGGAAGTGTGGAGCACTTTGCAAACAGAGCACAGGCAAAGGAATTTATTGAGTCTCTGGGAGGCAAGGTGACCGGATCAGTAACATCGAAGACGAACTACCTGATCAATAATGACACAACTTCCAATTCTTCAAAGAATAAAAAAAGCCAAAAGAACTGGGAATTCCGATCCTTTCTGAAGAAGATTTCCTGAAGATGGCACAACAATAAAATAATAAGAACAGGAGATAAGATAATGCCAATTAAAATACAGAGCGATCTGCCAGTAAAAGAGATTCTGGAAAAAGAAAATATTTTCGTGATGGATGAGTCACGTGCATCCCATCAGGATATCCGCCCCATTCAGATCCTCATTCTGAACCTGATGCCTCTGAAAGAGGAGACAGAGCTTCAGCTTCTGCGTTCCCTTTCCAACACACCGCTGCAGGTAGATGTCACCTTTATGGCAGTACAGAGCCATGAAGCGAAGAATACATCTGTGAGTCATCTGAATAAATTTTATCAGACATTTCCGGAACTGAAAAATAACAAATATGATGGAATGATCATCACAGGTGCTCCTGTAGAGCAGATGGAATTCGAAGAGGTAGACTACTGGAAGGAACTGGTAGAAATCATGGACTGGACAAACACCCATGTTACCTCCACCATTTATCTGTGCTGGGCTGCACAGGCAGGACTCTACCACCACTATGGACTGAAAAAGCGCAAACTTGATAAGAAGATGTTCGGTCTTTTCTGGCATAAAGTGATGAACCGTAAGATTCCGCTGGTACGCGGATTCGACGATATGTTCCTTGCACCTCATTCCAGACATACGGAAGTTCCCATCGAGGATATCCATAACTGTAAAGAGCTGACAGTGCTTGCTGAATCCGATGAAGCAGGGCTTTTCCTTGCAATGGCAGACGGCGGCCGCAAGATCTTTGTAATGGGACATCCGGAATATGATCGTGTGACTCTTGATGGTGAGTACAAACGTGATGTCAGCAAAAACCTGCCCATCGAAATCCCGGAGAATTATTACAAAGACAACAACCCGGAAAACAGACCGCTCCTTATGTGGAGAGCACATGCGAACAACCTGTATACAAACTGGCTGAATTACTATGTCTACCAGTCAACTCCGTTCGACCTGTATGGAACACCGGATTTCAGCGAGATTTAAAAGGTTTGCGAGAAGTTCAATTTCACTATCTTACCGTATTTTTACGCATCTTTATGAAAAATGGTGTCAAAATGGTGTCAAAACTGTGAGAAAATGGTGTCAAAACTGAACAGTAACCGGATATCTATATTCGTTTTGTCAGAATCAAAAACAGGTTGCTGAACAGACATAACCTATATTATAATGTACATATAACCAAACTCACTTGGAGGTGATAATATGCCATTACTTGAAGAGGAATATAGAAAAGAAGAGAAGATTAATGGTGTAATCTATGATATGTCACCATCACCAAATTATCAGCATGGGCTTGTAGATGGTAATATTTATCGAATCATATCAACCGGTTTACAGGGAACACTGTGTTTAGCATTCATGGAGAATCTGGATTATAAATATCATGCACAGGAGAATAATGATTATGTGATACCAGATGTGATGATTATATGTGATCGTAAGCATTTGAAAGGTGGTTCCTATACTGGTACACCCAGATTTATTGTGGAAACTCTTAGCCCGGCAACAGCATTAAGAGATATGACTGTGAAGAAAAGAAATTTACCAGGCAGCAGGTGTAGAAGAGTATTGGATCATCTCACCGAAAAGAAAAGAGCAGTACAGATTTATTATCTTGAGGATGGTAAATATGATTTGAAGTATAGCTATATCTTGCAGGATGATCCAGAAGAAGAACATTATAATGCAGATACAGTGGTGACACTGAAAGATTTTCCGAAAATCTCCATGACATTGGCAGAGATGTTTGAGAATGTAGAATAATATGAGCAGCATGAAAGCCTCGGGAGTTAATCCTGGGGGGCTTTTTGGTATAGCCAAATCCGTTGAAGTATGTTATTATATGCATCAGTTCTCAGAATCGGGAATATTCAGTTGAGATAAGAAAGGACACAACAATCATATGAACATAGGAAACAATATAGGAAATATCATGAAGATCACAGGCGCATGGAACACCTTTAAGAGCAATCATCAAGTTCCCGGCATTCTGTCAGGCAGTTTCACGCAAAGGGCTTAAAGAAGGAAGCATCATTGAAATTGCGATCACCACTCCTGAGGGAGAGAAGATTGAGACAAACCTGAAAGTAAAGGACAGTGACCTGGAATTACTGAAACAGTTGTCTGACCTGAAAATGTGAAAAAGTTTACAAAATTTTATTTGAATAACAGGTATAAATCTGCTATAGTATTCTATGTTGGTTAAGTTGATTATTATTCGTTCCCATATATAAGAATGATAGGTTCTCAAAAGAAAGAAGAGGAAGAAAATTGCGTAAAAAATCACATATTTTATTAGCAAGATACCTTGCGGATCAGATGCAGACCACAGCAAGCCTGCAGTCTCACAGAAAGGCTTTCTGTCTGGGCAGCATTCTGCCGGATATCAAACCGTCCTTTATCACCAGAAGGCACGAGTTCTACGGAACATTTGAAGATGTCAAGAACCGGATGAAAGAACTGGCAGATATCAGACCGGATGAGAGTAACCAGAGAGTTTACTGGCGGCGGTTCGGCGAAGTGATCCACTATATGGCGGATTATTTTACCTTTCCTCATAACAAAACATATACAGGAAGCTTCAGCCAGCATAATCATTATGAGAAAGTACTTAAGAACAGAACTGAAAGAATGTATACAGCAGGGAGAAGCATATGCATATCTGGAACCGGCCATCCGCTTCGCTGATTTCTCCACCCTGATCGATTATATCGAAGCTACTCATGAGAAATACCTCAACAAGCTCCGCAGCGTGGAAGAGGATATCCGCTTTATCCTGAATATGTGTTTTCAGGTAGTGCAGGGACTGATACAGATCTGTATTGGTAATAAGAACTTTGCAGGAGCCATTCAGGCAGCCTGACAGAGATACGCTAAGAATACAGGAAGGCTGTGTGGAAATCATATCCGCACAGCTTCCTGCATTCTGAAACATATCTTCCTCACTGCTTGTTGCTTTTCGCAACTTCTGCAGGGGGGACTTACTTGATTCGGTTAAAATGTGACAAAAAAATGAATTTTTGGTCAAATCTGGAATTTACCTGCCCTGAGCTGTTGATTTCAAAAAAATGATTATGCTAGAATAAAACAGGTTAATATTTCGGGATAATTCACTTATGAAATAACATAAATAATGTGAAAAGTAATTTAGACAGTATGCCTTATAAACAGGGGGTAAGGACATGCTCACAGTAAGAAGGGAGCAATTTAGATATATGAAAAACAAGTATCTTACCAGATTCTTATGTCTGACATTGATGTCAGGAATGGTATTATCCGGTCCTGCGTCCGTACTTGCAGCAGAGGATACTGCTGCGTATACAGCAGACGGTTCTGATTTCAGCGATTCCGGTGATTTTGATTCAGGATCAGAGGATCCGGCGCCGGCAGATCCGACTCCTGCAGAGCCAACACCTGCGCCGGTAGATCCGACACCTGCAGACCCGACACCTGCACCGGTAGATCCGACACCAACACCTGCAGAGCCAACACCTGCACCGGCAGATCCGACTCCGACACCAACAGATCCTACTCCGACACCTGCGAATCCTACACCAACACCGTCTTCACAGATTACGAAGGCAGCCCAGGATGTGATCGACAGAATCAAAGAGTTGAACGCACAGACCATCACGCTGGAGAAGAAAGCCACTGTTCAGAGCATCCGCACTGCATATAATGCCCTGTCTGATACAGAGAAGGCACAGGTTTCTAATTATAATCTGCTGGTTCAGGCAGAAGCGACTATTGCTCAGCTGGAAGCGCAGAAGAACAATGCGAATACGAATAATCCATTTACGAGTAATACCAGTGCTGCACAGACCGGAACTCCGGTATATTATGCGTCCAATATCCACGCAGGTAAGGATTTCTATCTGGACAGCCTGAAGAATAACTACAATCTGACCTTCTCAGATGATTTCGCTTCTGTTATGGATGAGATCGAGAAGGAATATAAAGAGAAGAACAAAGTAGCAGATGCCAGCGATGTAAACGGCAGCAAGACCACCACATCTGCAGACAGTCTTCTGGTAAGAAACTGGCAGGATATCCTTGCAGTCTATGTATATCAGCAGAGCCAGGACGGAAAAACAGAATTTACCCTGGATTCTTCCTGCAAGAAAGACCTTGCGAAAATCTTTGCAGAGATGAACCCGATCGTAAGGGACAAGCAGGATATCACTCACGTTACATACGCTAATCGTAAAATCAACTACTATATTAAGAAAAATAAAATCGCAAAAAAGGATCGTACGATCCTTAAGAAATATGTGGAGACAGACTGCAAACTCCTCTGCGCGGTAGTAACAGCTGCCAACGGTTTTGTCCGCGAGAGTGTAGGGGATGATGTTTCCGAGGAAAGAGTAAATGTTATTTCCGCAGCCTATTCACTGGTTGGTAAAGTCGGTTACTTCTGGGGCGGCAAATCCACAGTGATCGGTGAAGATCCAGGCTGGGGAACCAGCGAGAAGGTATCAGCCGAGGGAAGCAAGAGCACCGGAACCATCCGCGCATACGGACTGGACTGCAGTGGTTTTGTCACCTGGGCAGTGATCAACGGATATCAGGATAAAGCAATGCAGGAAGCTGTAGGTGACGGAACTTCCGATCAGTGGGAGAAAGCAAACGTGGTAACTGAGGCAGATGCACAGCCCGGAGATCTGGTGTTCCAGAAAGGACCGGAAGCAGGAAGCGATAATCATGTAGGTATTCTCTGCGGTAAAACAGACGCAGGTGACTGGATCGCAGTACACTGCTCCTCCGGCAAGAATGGAGTAACAGTAGGCGAAGCATACAGTGCAAGCTTCCGTTACATCCGCCAGCCATCCTTCTACCCGACACAGGAACAGGTTCAGGAAATGCAGAGCAGCAGTACGGTAAGCACAACAACAGGTGATGCAGCAGCTTCCACAGGAACAGATATCTTTTCTGCAAATGTGACAGTAAGCAATACTCTGCAGGATGCGATGAAGTCAAATACTTCCGACTCAACAGGATTCACAACATTGGAATCCACTGAGAAGACTTCCATCCTTCCGGATAAGATTGATCTGTCAAAAGAGAAAGTCGCTGTATTTAAGGCAAAATAAAATGTATAAAAGAAAGAAGAAAGTCATACAAAAAAGTCTGGCTTTCCCTTCTTTTTTCGTGTATAAACTTTTTTTTATCTGTTAACTTAAACGGTTAAGTAAAACTGACGAATTTGCTTATTGGTCTGCGGAATATGCTTCAAAAAACGAAAAAAATATTCAAAAATATGGAAACCCCTGGAGAGTACAAAAACCTGTGAGTAGATGGATATTTATATCATCAAAAGCATACTCGTTGAAGTAGGAATGGAACATAGAAGTTTATAACTTTTTTATAAGTTTTCAGTAACGGTGTCATTAATCTATATGAAGGGATTTGAGAGAGATACGATCATGTATGAAAAAGGTCAGGAAGCTGAACGCAAAATACAGAAAGGGAACGTCAGAGAGCGGATTTTGCTGAAAAAGAAAAATAAAGGCCCCAAAAGAGACAACAGAAGCACTTAAAAGAGTAGCTGAACTGGAGAAGATTTTGCAATGTAAAACTACGGAGGGTAAATAAGATTATCTTAAGATAGCCACAGACTGGCACCCATCCAGCCTGCGGCTTTTTCACCCACTATTTTTGAGTTGACTTTTTGGCACATTGCGCATATACTAACAGTAGCTAAGGAATGTGGTGAGATTCCTTGAAGACAAAACAAAAACCCTCAGAGTGCCAGCTCTGGGGGGCTTTTCTTGCTCGTTACGGTGAGCTGTTCCGTTTAGACTGTTGCTGTCTATCGTCTGCTGTCCAGCCATTTGCATATGTAGTAGCTAACTACGCCTGCTATAACAGAGACAAGAAATGTGGTGAGAATTTCTTCCATGGAGTCCACCTCTTTTCTGCTGGAGGTTCGACAGCTTTTTGAGTATAACATGTTTTAGAACAAATTGGAATAGTAAAACCTGGCATGAGTTAACTGATAGAGGCAGTTAGGGGAGAACCCTCTGCCGGGACTGGTATTAATACTGAACAGGTCTGGCGGGGTCGCACCCCTGTCGGGAAAATAAAGAAACAAAATATGTTTTAAAAGTCCTCTAAAGAAAGTATAAAAATCTAATCAGGTCACAGACTGGAATCCGCTCAGTTTGTGGCTTTTTAGTCATGAATAATTATGATTATAATTGACTTTAATCGCGTTTTTGTTATGTACGGTCAAGTTTAATCCTGTTTATAGATGACATGCAATTGTATTTCTATTATTTTAAGTCAATCATAATTACAAATATAGTTGACTGCGATTGCACTTTTATTATATAAGGTCAAGCTGAAGCATGTTTATAAGGCAGTTGGAGTCAGAACCGGTTGGGAGCACGCCTCAAGGACTGTTTTTGAGGCGCTCCCTTTATGAAATTAAAGAAATTAAAGAAAAAATAATTATTGTTGTACTGCATGATGAGTAAGTGGTATAATAATACAAGTTTATATTGCAGAAAAAAGCTGTTGTTCGTGAGAGGCTGGGAATAATGATTGAGTGGAAACAAAGTGACGATGCAGGAAGCAGAGAATAAAATGGAGGTGCTTCGGGAGATTTTTGATGTAGTTCGTCTCCTGAAAGGGAGTGATCTGCAGGCTGCCGGAATGGAACGTAAGCTTGCAGGAAGAGAAAATCTTTGCCAGTGTTATGCTTTCTGGAATAAAGATAAAAGATGTGAGAATTGCATTTCCCTTAAAGCACTGGAGGAGAAGAAACAGACATCCAAAATTGAATTCCTTGATTCTGATATGTATCAGGTATTTGTAAGGTATCTGGAGATTGATGATGAGCCCTATGTAATGGAAATGCTGAAAAAGCTGGACGAGAACACGCTGACAGATGAGGAAGGATATGAAAAACTGACGGAAAAGCTGACAGTATATAGCGAAAAGCTGTATAAGGATGTGCTGACAGGGGCGTATAACCGCAGATATTTTGAGGAAAAAGTCAAAAATATGTCTTTGAATGCCGGAGTTGCAGTTATCGATCTGGATGATTTCAAATTGTTCAATGACACTTATGGTCATGATGGAGGAGACCTGGTACTGACAACCGTAGTGAATGTAATTCGGCATTATATCCGTCGTACGGATATTCTGGTGCGCTATGGAGGAGATGAATTTCTGCTGATCCTGCCCGGAATTGAGAAGGGAGTCTTTTCACAGAAGCTCCGTATGATCCAAGAGAAGATCCATGCGACGCATATTCCGGGTTTTAATCGTCTGAAGCTTTCAGTGAGCATTGGTGGAGCTATGTTTACCCATGGCAGATTGGAGGAAGCACTCACCAAAGCAGACCGACTTATGTATATGGCCAAGGGACATAAAAATATAGTAGTGACCCGGTGGGAGCAGAAGCAAAATACAGACAAGATGGAAAAAAGGAACCTGCCCCAGCTTCTGGTTGTTGATGATTCTGAAATGAACCGAGAGATACTTAAGGAAATTCTGGGAAAAGAATACCGGATACTGGAGGCCTGTGACGGGGAAGAGGCTCTGAAGATGTTAGAGCAGTATGGAACTGAAATCTCATTGGTCCTGTTAGATATTATTATGCCCAAAATGATGGATTTGAAGTACTCGCCTATATGAACAGAGATAAATGGATCGAGGATATACCGGTGATCATGATTTCCAGTGAAGGATCAGAGAGTTATATCCGCCGTGCCTACGAACTGGGGGCTTCAGATTATATAAGCAGACCATTTGATGCTAAGGTGGTATATCAGCGGGTTATCAATATGATCAAGCTTTATGCCAAGCAAAGGCGTCTGATCCATCTGGTAACAGATCAGATTTATGAGAAAGAGAAAAACAACCGTATGATGACCGGGATTCTCAGTCAGATTGTAGAGTTCCGAAATGGTGAAAGCAGGCTTCATGTGTTGCATATTAATATTCTGACTCAGCTTTTGCTAGAGAAATTGATGCGAAAATCAGAGAATTACGATCTTTCCTGGTCTCAGCAGCATATGATCGCCACAGCTTCCGCACTTCATGATATCGGTAAGATGGAATTGACGAAAAAAATTCTGAATAAACCCGGAAAGCTTACAAAGGAAGAATTTGAAGCCATGAAGCAGCACACGATCATAGGTGCCCGGATGCTTGACAGGCTGGAAATGTATCATGATGAAGAGATGATGAAATATGCCTATGAAATATGCCGCTGGCATCATGAACGTTATGATGGAAAAGGATATCCGGATGGCCTGAAGGGAGAAGAAATCCCTATATCTGCCCAGGTGGTATCACTGGCAGATGTGTATGATGCCTGGTAAGTGACCGGGTATATAAGAAAGCATATTCTCATGAAAAGGCAATAGAGATGATCCTAAATGGAGAATGCGGAATGTTTAATCCTCTTCTTTTGGAATGTCTGGTGGAAATTCAGGATAAAGTACGCAAGGAACTTGATATTAAAGATGTGAATGAATGTCTGGAATATCTGGAAGAGAGAAACAGATAAAATCCCCCTGAAAAGAGCCTAAACTCAGCGATGAATGGGTGTACATTTCTGTAGATCTGAATGGATTAAAATGAGAAGACAGAGTGATCAAGTTGAACGTGTAGCCTGCGGCAGTGGGAAATCAATAAATTTCTATTAGATCGGAAGGATGCACAGAATGTTGCGGCTTTGAAAATAATAAATGGTCATTACAGAGATCGATTCGTGAAATGCAAAATATTTTGTAAAAAATTTTCCTGAGTTATCTTGACAGGGAATAAATAATCCTTTATAGTATAGCACAGATTTGGTGTGTTACTGGACAGGCAGGCATTAACCGGTCATAAATGTTATTTTTAATGTTTATGGGGGTTAGTGCCTTTTTTTGATGTATTTTTATGTGGTAAAAACGCGGAATAATCATATGTCAGAAGGTTTTAATCTCCCGGAAACAAGACGGTTTATTCGCACGAATAAGGAAAAGGAGACAAAAGAACATGAAAGACAAGATTTTTGGAGTTTTGCAGCGTGTGGGAAGATCCTTTATGCTTCCGATCGCAATTCTCCCTGTTGCAGGTTTGTTGCTTGGTATCGGCAGTTCCTTCACAAATGAAACAACTATCGCTACCTATGGATTGCAGAAGATCCTGGGAAGTGGAACATTACTTAATTCTCTTCTGATCATTATGAACAAGGTTGGAAGTGCTGTATTTGACAATCTGCCGCTGATCTTTGCGGTTGGTGTTGCCATTGGTATGGCAAAGAAAGAGAAAGAGGTTGCTGCTCTTTCTGCGCTGATTGCATATTTCGTTATGAATGTGGCTGTCAGTGCCATGCTTCTTATTAACAATGAAATCACAGCAGACGGTCAGATAGCAGCAGATGTACTGGAGGGAACCATTACTTCTGTATGCGGGATCCAGTCTCTGCAGATGGGTGTATTCGGCGGTATTATCGTAGGTCTTGGTGTTGCGGCACTTCATAACCGTTTCCACAAAATTGTGCTTCCGAATGCGCTGTCATTCTTTGGCGGCTCAAGATTTATACCGATCATTTCCACAATCGTATATATGTTTGTGGGAATCCTGATGTATTTTGTATGGCCGGTAGTTCAGAACGGTATTTATGCTCTGGGCGGTCTGGTAACAGGCAGTGGATATCTGGGAACTCTGATTTTTGGTATTATTAAACGAGCACTGATTCCCTTTGGGCTGCATCATGTATTTTATATGCCATTCTGGCAGACAGCAGTGGGCGGAACTATGGAAGTTGCAGGACAGGTGGTACAGGGCGGACAGAATATCTTCTTTGCACAGCTTGCTGATTCTGCAAATATAGCACATTTCAGTGCGGATGCAACCAGATATTTCTCTGGTGAGTTTATCTTTATGATTTTTGGTCTTCCGGGAGCAGCGTTGGCTATGTATCGCTGTGCAAAATCTGAGAAGAAAAAAGCAGCAGGCGGACTTCTTCTTTCCGCAGCGCTGGCATGTATGTTTACTGGTATCACTGAACCGCTGGAATTCTCATTCCTGTTTGTAGCTCCGGCATTGTTCGTAGTTCAGGTGATCCTGGCAGGTGCGGCTTATATGATCGCGCATATGCTGAATATTGCAGTAGGACTTACTTTCTCAGGCGGTTTCCTTGACCTGTTCCTCTTTGGTATCCTGCAGGGAAATGCAAAAACAAGCTGGCTGAGGATCATTCCGGTTGGTATTATTTACTTTATCCTGTATTATGTGATCTTTACATTTATGATCAGGAAATTTTAATTTCAAGACTCCTGGACGTGAAGATGATGATACAGAGACAAAGCTTTATACAAAAGCTGATGTAAATGCAAGAAAAGAAGCCGGAAAGACAGCCGGTGCAGCTGCAGCGACCTCCGGTGATCCGGTAAGTGAACTGATCACCAGAGGTCTGGCGGAAAGAAAAATATCGTAGATGTTGACTGTTGTGCGACCAGACTTCGTATCACAGTTGCAAAGCCTGAAAAAGTTCGTGATGAACTTCTGAAACAGACAGATTCCAGAGGAATCGTAAAAAAAGGACAGGGCGTACAGGTTATCTATGGACCTCATGTAACTGTTATCAAGGCGAAGCTGGAAGAATATCTGGGGACTGCTCCCAACGAATTCGCAGATGAGACCCCGGATAATGTACAGGTACAGGAAAATGCTGCAGCAGGAAATGCAGATGGACAGAACAGTGCAGAGGTTGAGGACAAAAATGCAGGTACAGCACAGACCTCAGCACCTGCAAAGAAGAAAAATCAGAAAACAGCAATCATTTACAGTCCTGTAGACGGAATCGCAGCAGATCTTCTACTGCACCGGATGAGGGATTTGCAGGAAAATGATGGGTGACGGTGCAGTGGTGACACCAACAGAAGGTACTGTATATGCACCTGCAGACGGTGAAGTTGAGTTTATTTTTGATACAAAACATGCTATGATGGTTCCAGACA
>ENA-OQAJ01000269-OQAJ01000269.1-human-gut-metagenome-genome-assembly--contig:-NODE-269-length-16438-cov-3.484949_pt1 | contig 16438 bp, 17 predicted proteins | sample MGYA00242736_ERZ504529 | MGnify/ENA primary metagenome ERZ504529 (study PRJEB26092, sample SAMD00036275) | human gut metagenome | host: Homo sapiens | study: EMG produced TPA metagenomics assembly of...
CCGGGGAACCACTCGCCGAGCGGCAGCAAGAGATAAACCTACAGCACAATCCCATTCCACGCAAATCGGGCATGACGAAACAAGACGCGAACCCTTGCAAACACTGGAAAGCATCGGCGTGTCGAAATCCGTCTTTCTTACACCATAAATCGCAAAACCAACTCCAACACAACCCAAAAATCGTCAGAAAAAGCTGATTGCCGCGTGTCACACAACGCAACAACACGGCAATCAGCAGATCAACAGCGCATCACAGCAAGTCACAGACGATCGGAAAGCCAATCGAACACCAAACGCAATGCGCGAGCGCTACGGAATCCGTAACAGGCATGGCAGGCGTTATCGAGCTTGTAGAACGTCACATCCTTGCCAAGCGCTTTCAACGTGGCATACAGGCGACAACTCTGATTGAACGGCACCAACTGATCGCGGCCACCATGCATGATCAGCGTTGACGGAGTGGGCATATCGGCACTCAGATAAGTCATAGGCGGAAGCCGGGGCGCTCAAATCCGGATGTTCAAGCACGTCACCGCCACCAATCACCACACCTTCCGGGCACTGCGGATCACTGTGGTTCTGCGAACTCGGATAAAAAAGTTCATCTTCGCGAAATCAGTAGGGCCATGCCAATCCACGATCGCGTTCACTTCGGCGCTTTCCTCGGCATAGGCATCCGTATCAGCGCGCGATTGCCAGTGAACCCAGCCATCAACACCGTATGACCGTCCGAAGAATCGCCCCACAGCGCAATACGATCCTTGTTGCAATGGAAGCGTTCGGCATTCTTGCGCATGAAACGCACCGCAGTCTTGCAATCCTGCATCTGCACGGGGAACGGCGCAATATCGCTGTGACGATACTTCAGCGCAGCCACCACATACCCCTGCTCGGCAATGCGCACGAAATAATTCGAGTAATCGGTCACATTCTGCTCGTGGAATGCCGAACCGCGCACAAACACAATCACCGGCCAACCACCTTCCGGCATGCGCCTCGGGCATATTGTCAACGCCAGGCGTGAACACCCACATCGGCAAATCAACACTGCTGCCATCAGCCAGCTGACGGGTCACGTATGTAACCTGCTCGATATTCACGGGATATCCGAAATCATCCTGGTCCAAGTCGGAAATCACTTGGCAGCCTTCCGGAAACTCATCAGTGTGCGGGAAGAACTTAGTCTGCTCGACCGGCGTCGGAATCGGGGCAAGCCGTGTCGGCGACGGCGGCGCCACCATCGATTCGATATCGATTGCCCCGATCGCCGTAACCGTCTCGGTCGTTTCGGCAGTCTCGGCCGCATCAGCGCCATCATCTGCAATGTTTTGTGCAATATCAGTAGTCATAATGCACCTCTCATTCCTTTCCATACATGATTATTAAGATTGCTTTTCTCGAATTTGATTGCCCGATGTTCCCTGTTTCACGTGAAACATCAGAAGTTACGTCGTGCGGCTATACCTAAGATATGAGCAAAAAAGATCGCAGTATTGACGGGGGCGGGGATTTCCACGTCCGCAGGTATTCCCGACTTCCGTGGACCGGACGGCGTCTGGACTAAGCACCCTGAACAAACGAAAGTGTATGACATCGAAGCATTCCTTTGCCACGAGGAAGATCGCAAGTATTCCTGGCGTTGGCAGAAGGAATCACCCGTGTGGACCGCACAGCCGGGCACCGCACATAAAGCGCTCGTCAAACTGGAACAGGCTGGCATGCTGACGCTGCTCGCCACACAAAACTTCGACGCATTGCACGAAAAAGCAGGCAATAGCAGCGACGTCATCGTCAATCTGCATGGCACCATCGGTACCTCGCACTGCATGAAGTGCCATGCAAAATATGACACCGCCGACATCATGGCGAATCTCGACAACGAACCCGATCCGCACTGCCATCGCAGACTGCCCTACAGCGGCAACATGCCATGCAACGGACTCATCAAAACCGACGTGGTCTACTTCGGCGAGGCGCTGCCGGACGGCGCGCTCGAAAAATCATATCGACTCGCAACGCAGGCCGACGAACTGTGGGTCATCGGATCCACGCTGGAAGTCATGCCCGCGGCAAGCATCGTGCCCATAGCCGCAGAGGCGGGCGTGCCGATCACCATTATGAACATGGGACGCACGCAATACGATCGGTTGGCCGACCGGCTTATCCACGACGATATCGCCGTCGCCCTGCCGCAGCTCGTCGACGAAACCATCACCGCCGAGCAGTAAGCCGCACAGTAAATACGTTTTCTCGTACGTCTTGCAGTACCGGCACAAATCGTTGGAATTACACCGGTTTTGGTTGGTCGTTACCAAAATCCGAATTTTTCAACGACAAAAATCCGAATGACGTAACGGCTAGTCAAGCAATATAAACAACAAAAGGGTCTTGGATTGCTTTGCGACAATCAGAAATCCTCGCAAGGCTTTCCAGACCCTTATTGGTTATCAAATACTGAAAAACGGTACTGAAATCAGTAAATGCGCTTCGGCTGGAAACCGGCTTCCCGCAATGCCTCGAGCACACGATCAATGTGGTCGGGACCATTCGTTTCAACCGTCACGCCCAAAGCCACGGCATTCGCGTAATGGCTGGACGCTTGAACTGGTCGTGATCCAGCGCGATAACGTTCGCACGCTGCTCGGCCAGCAATGTGGCGACCTTCACCAGCTGTCCCGGGGTATCGGGCAGCTCGACCTCGAAATGCATGATGCGGCCACGCGTGATCATACCCTTCTGAATCACAGCGCCAATGGACACAGTGTCTTCATTACCGCCAGACATGATCGGCACCACCACATGCGGACCCTTCGCCTCGGCGAACTTGCGCGAGCGCAGGTTGAGGTGCTCGAGCGCAGCCAGAGACACAGCGCCGCAGCCTCAACCACCAGCTTGTGCTTTTCGAGCATGAGCAGGATCATCTCGTTGATGTCACGCTCGGTCACGGTGACGATGTCGTCAAGGAATTCGTTGAGCAGCGCGAACGTGAGATCGCCCGGACGCTTCACGGCGACGCCCTCGGCGGACGTGCGCACCTGGTCGGCGGCAACCACATGACCTGCGGCCAGCGAATTCTTCCATGCTGGGCTACCCTCCGGAATCGCGCCGATCACGCGCACTTCCGGCTTGAACGTCTTGATGGCGAGCGCCACACCGGCACCAAGACCGCCACCGCCCAGCGGCACGACCACGTCGGTGACGTTCGGCACGTCTTCGAGGATTTCAAGGCCGATGGTGCCCTGACCGCACAGCACCTCGTAATCGTCGAATGGCGGCACGTAGATCATGCCTTCGGTGTCGCTCAATTCCTGGGCGCGGGCTGCGGATTCGTCGAACACCTCGCCGTACAGCACCACGTCTGCACCGTACGCCTTGGTGGCGTCAACCTTCAGCGGCGGAGTGATCTGCGGCATGCAGATCGTTGCCTTCGCACCACGTTCGCGAGCCGCATAGGCCACGCCCCTGCGCATGGTTGCCCGCGGAAGCGGTGACAATGCCGCGAGCCAGCTGCTCATCACTCAGGGATGCGATCTTGTTGTAGGCGCCGCGAATCTTGAACGATCCGGTGACTTGGAGATTCTCAGGCTTGAGCAGAATCTCATGTCCGGTCATGTCGGACAGCACCTTGGACGGAATGATTGCCGTGTGGCGCGCAGTGCCCTTGAGTCGTTCGGCGGCTAGTTTCAGTTCAGCTGCGTGATCGCGCTGCAATGCTTTGAGAACCTCGTTTTGTTCCATGAGCGTTATTGTAAGCGTACGTCTGCCGAAACTGCCTTATCATGCGGCTTTCGCGATGAAAAGTGAGATTGCTTGCGAAAAGTAATCACAAGCAATCAGGAATAATCGCAATACATAATCTGATAAATCACAATACAAATAAAGAAAAAGCGTTCGTACGATCCCGTGATGAATCGCACGAACGCTTTTGCAGAGAGTTTATAGGAAAGATCGATCAGAGCTAGATCACGACCCCCTCCCCAGCGAGCGAGCTCGCCGCGAGCGACCGACTTTACGCTATGCACGGCATCATAGGTGCTGAGCAGTACCTGCGACTCGCCCACGCCATCCTCAAGCAGTTGCGCGACCTCAGCAGGCACCTGCGCCGTCCTATCAGTGAGATTGACGATGACGAGAATCGTGTCGTCGCCGCTGGTACGGGTGAAGGAATACACCTGCTCGCTGTCTGCCGCGACCAGATTCCATTCGCCCGTCGCGATGGTCGCGTTGTTGTGGCGCATGGCGATGAGCTTCTTGTAGAAGCTGTACACGGATCCGGGATCGTCGAATTCCTCGGCTGCGTTGATCTCGACATGATTCGGATTGACGCCGATCCACGGTTCCGTCGCCGCGTCCGGCGCGGTGAAGCCGGCATACCTGGAGGCGTCCCACTGCATCGGCGTGCGTGCGTTGTCGCGGCCGATGAGCGCGAGCGCCGCCATCATCGATTCTGCGGACTGGCATTTTGCTTCTTCCACGCGCTGGCGGTAGCGTTAATGGATTCCAGATCGCGATACTGCTCGAGCGTGGTGAAGTGTGCGTTGGTCATGCCCAGCTCTTCGCCCTCGTAAATGTAAGGGGTGCCGCGGTGCATGTGCAGCAGCATGCCGAACGCCTTGGCGCTCAGCTCGCGCGACTCACGGTCCGTGTCATTGCCCCAACGGGAGACGACGCGCGGCTGATCATGGTTGCAGAAGAACAGGCTGGCCCAGCCGGCGTCTTCACAGCCTCCTGCTGGTCGGCGAGGCGGGCGCGCAGATTCTTGACTTCGAACGGCACGGTGTTCCACTTGGAACCTTCCTGGTCGATGCCCACGTGGTCGAAGAGGAACAGCATGTCAAGTTCGCCGTTCTTCGGATCGGTGACATGCTCGTTGCGTGCCGGAGTGATGCCCGGCGCTTCGCCGACGTCATGTACTTCGCGGCCTTCGAACACTTCGCGGCGCATTTCGGCAAGGAACTCGTCGATGCGCGGACCGTCGGAGCACCATGGGAACGGGCTGGAATAGCCTTCCTCACCAACCGGATAATCCTCAATCTCGCAGCCGTCTTCTCCCGGCAGCTTGCCGTTCTTATCAACAGTCTTCGAAACCTGCGTGATCACATCCATACGGAAGCCGTCAATGCCGCGATCCATCCACCAATTCATCATCTTGTAGACGGCCTTGCGCACTTCCGGATTCTCCCAATTCAAATCCGGCTGCTTCTTGGAATACTGGTGGAAGAAATACTCGCCGCGCTTCGGATCGTACTCCCAAGCGGAACCGCCGAAATAGGAACCCCACTGGTTCGGCTCGGCACCCGGAGTGCCCGGCTCATGCCCCGGCCTGGCTGGACGCCACCAATACCAGTCGGCATGCGGATCGTCCTTGTCGCGGGAAGCCTGGAACCAAGCATGCTCGTCGGACGTGTGGTTGACCACCAAATCCATCACGATCTTCAGACCGCGCTTGTGCGCTTCGGCAAGCAGCTCGTCCATATCCTCCAAGGTGCCGAACAGCGGATCGATATCCTGATAATCGGAAATATCGTAGCCGTTGTCGTCCTGCGGCGACTTGTAGACCGGGCTCAACCACACCACATCCACGCCAAGATCGGCCAGATAGTCAAGACGGCTGGTGATGCCCTTCAGATCGCCGATGCCGTCGCCGTTCGTGTCTTGGAAGGAACGAGGATACACCTGATACACCACCGCGTTGGCCCACCACGGGTTCGGGGTCGCGCCGTTGGAACGCACGGTATCGGGAAGGGTGGAACGATTGAAATTCGTCATGTCGTGGAGCTCCTTTGCTTGACGTTTGTTGGATTTTCGTTCGATCTTTCGTGACTGACTCTGCCCGTTTTCAGCTCATGTCAGCTTCATGCAGAAGATCGATTTTGCTACTCCCCTATGGTATGCAACCCTGTTTTTCTTTCTTTCCCGCGGCGAGTTTTGCAAAGCAAGAAAAGAATACGCTTCTTACGGACGCGAAAATCCAATCCGCAAAAATAAAAACGCGGGACGTTCCAGAAAGGGAAATGGAACGTCCCGCGCTGGGGAGTGGGATAGGCCAGTCCCGCTCAGAGCGGTGAAGTGTTACTTCCTGAACGGACGGCCTACGGCCGCGTTGTCCCTGCCTTCGCTCGCCTATCGGCTCGCTCAGGGGGAGCCTATGAACAGACCACTGGGCTGTTCACTTAACGGCTCCCCTCATCACTCCACCGACAACCCACTTCTGGGCGAAGATGTAGACGATGAGGACCGGAGCCATGGCCATCAGATAGGACGCGAAGGCCATCGGATAGTTCGACGTGAACTGGCTTTGGAACACGTACTGTGCGAGCGGAATCGTCTGATTGCTCTGATCAGTCAGCGTGATCAACGGCAGCAGGAAGTCGTTCCAAGCCCACAGTGCGGTCAAAATCGCAATCGTGGCATTAATCGGACCCATCAGCGGGAAAATGATTGTCCAGAAAATACGCCAGGTGGAAGCACCGTCGATACGAGCCGCCTCTTCCAACGAAATCGGAATCGAACGAATAAAACCAATCGCAATAAACAGGTTGGTGCCGATGCCAAGAATCGTGTACAGAATAATCAAACCAAGCTGATTATCAAGATGCAACGTACCCATTTCCTTCGCGACCGGCAGCATGATCACCGTGAACGGCACGAACATCATCGCAAGGAAGAAGTAATACAGGAAGCGGAAGAATCGCTTATCCATATTTCGTGCCACAGCATACGCGACGAACGTGTTCGTCAGCAGCGTCAACACCACCGCGCACACGGTGATGATCGCGGAGTTAAGTGCGGCCTTCGGATAGTTCACCTTATTCCATGCGTCGGCGAAATTATGCCATTCCCACGTGGTCGGCAAGCTGAACGTGCCAGCCTCGCCCGGCGTCTTCAACGCGGTGACCACAGCGAAATACAACGGCACGAGCACGGTAAGGCTCAACACCGTCACAACCGCGGTCAGCCACCAGTTGACCTTATGATCCCTGCGGATTTTCTCCGGCTTTGCTTGCGCTTGAACGCCAGTCTTTGCAGTCTTTGCAACAGTTGCGCTAGTCATGATATTTCCTCTTTACCTTCAGACTTTCAGACCCTTGCTCAGACCTTTTCCTTGCCGCTGAAGAACTTCAGCTGCACGAAGGCCAGGATTGCCAGCACGATGAAGAACGTGACCGCGTTCGCCATCTGGTAGGAGTATTCGCCATTGCCAAGGCCGTTCTGGAAGATCAGATACGAGACGGTTTCGGTCTTGGAATCCGGGCCGCCCTTGGTCAATGCCATGATCTGGTCGAACGCGCCGAGCGAATTCTTGAGGCTCAACACCATGTTGATGGTGAAGAACGGGCCAATCAGCGGGAAGGTGATCTGCCAGAAGTTCTGCCAAGCGTTCACACCGTCGATCGCGGCCGCCTCGTAAATCTCGTTGTCGATGGTCTGCAGGCCAGCCAAGTACAGCAGTGTGGAGTAGGCAACGCCCTGCCAGATCGACAGGAACACAATCGGGAACCATGCCAAATCCGGATTGGAAATCATCGACGTCGACAGCCAATCAATATGCAGCGCCTGGCCGAGCGCCGGCAGCGGCGTCATGAAAATGTACTTGAACACGTAGCCGATCACCAGCACCGACAGGGTGTACGGAATGAAGAAAATCGCACGGAATCCATTTTTGAATGCGATTTTCGAATTCAGCAGCACCGCCAGGAACATGCCGAGAATATTCGTGCCGAGCGTAATCAAAACTGCGATGAGAATAGTGAACAGGTACGCGTGACCGACGCGAGAATCCTGGAACATCGCAATATAATTCTTCAATCCGATGAATTTAAAATCACCGTAACCCTGCGAATTAGTGAACGAGTATGCCGCGCCCTGCAGGAACGGCCAATACAGGAAGATGGACACCAGAATCGCAGCCGGAACGGTCATCCAATAAAATGCCGGATCGACCTTGCGCTTGGAATATTTCGAAACCTTATTCTTGGAAGTTTTTGCAGATTTCTTCGCAGTATTTGCAGTATGTGCGGTAGTCATGTCCGTTCCTCCTCTCACCTGAAGTTTCTGGCTTCGATCTTGTCGTATTCGGATTGCATGCTGTTCAGGAATTTTTCGGTGTTGCCCGACTGAACCAGCGTCTGCAGGAAGCCTGCGATGTTGATGCTGGCTGGCACGTAATGGTCGCAGAAGTCGGCCAGTTTGCCCGCCTGGTAGAAGTCAAGCACGCCGTTCAGCGCTTCATCGCCCACATACGTGTCTTTGTAGGGGGTAAAGGCGGACTGCTGCTTGGAGTAGTCCTTGATGTTTTCGTCGTTCATCAGGAAGTCGATGAATTCGCGCGCTTCCTTCTCATGCTTGGTGTGTGCGCCCATGGTCAGGATCACGTCATCGCCTGCGGTGAGTTGCTGTTCGCTGGCATCGTCGGTTGCCGGCATTTGCGCAAAACGCAAGTTGGCATCGCTGTTGATGAGTCGGATCTGCGGAATCGCGTAGGTGCCGAGTGGCAGAATCGCGGCTTTGCCTGCGGCCAGATCCTGCGTGCCTGCTGGTAAGTGACGGCCGGATTCTTCTGCGTGTAGTTCTGGTAGATCTCGACCAGCTGATCGCTGACAGTGCCCCACAGGTCGGAGAATTTCTTCGATCCGTCTTTGAGGGAAAGATATTCGGATTCCGGTACCAGCGTGGAGTTGAGTGACGCCAGCGGCGCCTGGAGTGTCCACGGATCAGCGGTGCTCGCTTCGATCGGTACAATGCCCTTGCTCTTGAAGCGTTGCAGCAGGTCGATGAATTCGCTCCACGTCTGCGGTGGATTGTCGGGATCCTCGCCCGCTTCTTCCCACACGTCAGCGTTGATGATGTAGCCGGACGCGTTGCCCGCATACGGCAGGCCGTACAGGCGCTTCTTGGATTCGTCGTTGGTTTGTACAAGGCTCTTGGCGATGTTCACCATGCCTGGATTGAGTTCGTCGACGATGTCATCGTCGGTGAAATCGTGGAAAACACCCGCTTCGGCGAGCATGCCGAAATTAATGTCGCCATTGATGGTGATGACGTCGGGTTCACGATTTTTCACGAGTCGCGTACGCAAATCAGTGGTTGCGTCGGACGAATTGTTGACGTTGACTTTGATGCTGGGATGGGTTTTCTCAAATTCCTTTGCTTTTGCGGTGAACCAGTCCGCTGCTTCGGCTTTGAATTGGAAGAAATCCAAAGTGACGGTTCCAGCGGTGCTGTTGCCGCAACCTGCAAGGCCGGCCGTCAACGCGATTGCGCATGTGGCCGTGAGAGCGCGGTATACAATCCTCCTGAATTTACCTACACTAGTGGTGGAATCAGGTTTCATTCTCGACTCCTTTGTATCTTTTCTCTATTACGGTGGAGCGGCTTCCTTACCACACCACCGTTACTGAGAATTATAGAGGGGGCGGTTTTCATTCCCAACTCAGCGCGCTGTGCGGGGCGGAAAACAAAAACGACGAGATTTTGTTACTCTGAGAAAGTAATTTGACGCACGATGTGCGCGAACGGGAGCACGAAGGATGGTTCAGATGGCGGTTTCACCTCTGCCACAGTGGTTTGAAGGCTCGGAATATACCCATAAAGTCGCGGCTTGCATCATGAAATATGGTCCGATTTCACGCATTACGTTGGCGCAGATTTTAGGACTTTCGCAGGGTGCTGTTTCCCGAATTACCAGCGATCTGATTTATGCGGGCGTGATTGAGGAGACGCCGATGCCGTCCGGCAAGGCCGGCAAACTGCCGAAAGGTTTCGTGCAGAAAGAAAATACGGAACGTCGCGGCCGCCCGCAAACCGGATTGCAGGTGATTGCGAATGCGCGATCTTTCGTTGGCATGAAAATCAACGCGACGCATATTTCGGCAGTTGCGGTCAACGCAATCGGGCAGATCATCACCGGATGCCATGATCTGGAAATCGAAGACGCTTCCCCGCAGACCGTGGTCGCGCTGATCAAACAACTGACGACCGACTGTTCCGACGAGGCGGAGATGGCGGGCTGGCCGAAACCGTGCGCTGTGGGAATCTCGCTTGGCGGGCATATTGTCGACGGTACCGTGGTGACGTTCGCACCGTTCATGCACTGGTCGCAGCCCGTGGAACTTTCCGTCATGGTTCGTGAGGCGACCGGATTGCCTACCGGAATTTACAACGATATCGATTCGTTGGTGGTTGACGCCTGCCTGTTTGGACCGGGCGTGGATTGGATAGCTTCGCGGTGCTGACGTTCGGCGCGGGCGTCGGCTATTCGTTGACGTTCAACGGCGAGCTGGTAAGCTGTCCGGATAAAAGTTACGGTTTGGTCGGGCATATTCTGGTCGATCCGGATGGGCCGCGTTGTGTTTCCGGACACAAGGGATGCGCGCAATGCCTGTCCGACAACTCGATCGCGGCGGAATATTCGCAAATCATCGGACATCCCGCATCATTCGACGATTTCGCACGTGACGCACGCGCGAACAAACCGCAGGCGACGAATCTGGTGAACCGCGTCTGCTTCCGTCTCGGCACCCTGGTGGCGACCATCGCCAATCTTGCCATGCCAGACAAAATCATGATCGCTGGAGAATCGTCGTTCATCGCGAAATTCGGCATTGACGACTTGCGTAACGGCATCAACATGTATCGGCATAGCCAGGCCGCGCCAGTGGATTTTGAAATTCCCGACCACGATTGGGCTTTGTGGGCCAAGGCTGCCGCATCACAGGCAATTCGGCAATATGTTGGCTGATTGATTGCGATTGATTGCGATTGATTGTCTTGCAATACAAAAAATCCTCCCTTTTGTTCAGGGAGGATTTTGTTATGCGATTACGGCTTATTCAGCGCTCTCGACGGGCGCAAGCACGGCCTTGAAAAGGACTGCTTGCCGAACCGTTAAGCGGGAAGCCCAGTGGGCTTCCCGTAGGTGAGGGGAGAGAGCGCGCTATTCGGCGCTCTCGACGGGCGCAAGCACGGCCTTGAAAAGGACTGCTTGCGCCGGGTGCAGTGCCGGCGGGCGGATGCCGTACGTGGCGAGCGCGCGTCCGGTCATCCTCACGCCTCCGGCCTTCCACCAGCCGAGCGGGCTCTGTCCGTTGGCGATGTCTTGCTTGGCGAGGTCGAGGCTCACGTCAAGCGGCGACACCTCATACACCTTGTCAGGGTCGAGTCCGGGCAGGCGTACCGGCGCGGCCGGGTAGGTCTGCGAGGTGGTGAGCTGGGTGAAACGGTAGATGGCGGCCGCTTGGTTAGGCATGACCACACCGTCCAAGCGCACTGCCGGATCGGCTGCGTCGGAATGCACGACTGCGTCTACGGCGAACCATTCGCGATGCTTCTTGAATTCGGCGACCCATCGGCGAGCTTGTCGATATCTTCCTGCGGTTCCTTGAGCAGGTTCCATTCGATGCCCATGTGTCCGAAGAAGGCCATGGCCATACGCAGTTCCTGCGTGGTGGCGCGGTGCGTGGAGTGCGCCGGGGATGCGCCCACATGTTCGCCGATCATTTCCGGCGGCACGAGCAACGAGGTGTAGCGCTGGATGTCGGCGCGTTCCACCGGGTCGACGCAGTCGGATCCCCAAATGCGGTCGGCCACTTCGAGGATGCCGAGGTCCACGCGGCCACCGCCGGAAGAGCAGCTTTCGATTTCAAGTCCTGGATGCGCGGCCTTCAGATCAGTGAAAATGCGATATACGGCGAGCGTCTGCTGGTGCACTGCCGGGCGTCCGGTGCGTGGGGAGACAGCTTCGGTGACGAGTTTGTTGTGATCCCACTTGATGTAGTCGATGCCGAGTTCGCCGACGAGCTTGTCCATTGCGCCGTAAATGTAGTCGTAGGCGTCCGGATTGGTCAGGTCCACGACCTGCTGGGTACGTCCTTGCATGGGCAGACGGCCTTCGGTGGGCTTCAGCACCCAGTCGGGGTGCGCGCGGAACAGGTCGGAATCAGGGTTGACCATTTCCGGTTCGAACCACAGACCGAATTCGAGTCCCTTGCCGTGCACGTAATCGGCAAGCGCCTTGAGCGACTTGTCGCCGTCGGGCCACACGTCCTGCGAAATCTGCCAATCTCCGAGGCCGGAGGTGTCGTCGCGGCGGGAGCCGAACCAGCCATCGTCCACGACGAAGCGTTCCACACCACTTTCCACGGCCTTGTCGGCGAGTGCGGTGAGGGTGTCATAATCGTGGTTGAAGTAGACGGCTTCCCATGTGTTGAGAATGACCGGGCGCGGCTTGGGCGCGATGTTGTGTTCAGCAAGCCAGTCGCGGTGCACTCGGCGAATGTAGCTGTGGAAGCGGGCTGCGACTTCGTTGAGGCCTTCGCCGTAGGAGCCGATGAGCCATGGGGTGGTGTAGGACTCTCCATTGGCGAGGCTGATTTCGCCGCCGAACAGTACTTCGCCGCCGCCGATCACGCCGCTGGTGTAGGGCAGGCGTTCCGCGGAGAGCACGCTGTTGCCGCTCCATGCCACGTGTGCGGAGTAGACGTTGCCGTGCGTGAAGCCGAAGCCTTTTTCGCCGACGCTGAGCAGCAGGGTGGCATCGAAGTCTGGGCGTCCGGCCATGGATGCTTTGGCGAAGCGGCCGAGGGTGAAGTCTTGGCGCTGCGGGGAGCGTTCGCGCAGATGGTGGCCGGTGGTGGTGAGGATTTCGTTGGCGTCGGCCGGCACGGTGAATGCGAGTTCGATCTTGCCGACTTCGAGCTGGCCTTCGCCGGTGTTCACGACTTCGGCGTTCTGGCGGATGAGGCCGGTTTCGTCGAGTTCGCAGGTCCAGATGAGTTTCACATGCTGTTCCTCGTCTTCGGCGGTGACGGTGACGGTTGGGGTTTGCTTGGGTTCGTCGGCCACGCTCCAGTTCGGGTATCCGTCTTTTTCGCCCATGACGTAGGTTCTGCCAGCCGCCACGGTTTCGGCGGTGATGTTGCTGACTGCGAGCTTGCAGAACAGTTCCACGCCGTCGCGACGCACATCAAAGCGGGTTGCGCCGATCCAGGATTCGGATTGCGTGGGCAGCACGCTCGGCCATGAGGTGTAGTCGAGTGCGCCAGAAACACGCTGTGGCATTTGCGCGTCGAACATGTCGATCACGGTTGCCGGGGCTGCGAGCGGGCGACCCCAATGCACGAGTCGCGGCAGATCATTGCCGGGGAATACGAGCGCGAACGCCACGTTTGCGGCTGGCTGTTCGGCGTAGACCGCAGTGAGTTCGGTACCGTTGGTAGCGTTGCCATGGAAGGTCTGAATGAGCGTCATTGCAGCATCCTTTACATATTGCGATTGCCTTGTATTGTCACCTTCGATGGTATGACAAGCTTCATTTGTTGACGTCGCCGAGCGTGTTTCTTTCTGTCGGAAAGTATTTCTTGCGACCATAGAATCGCAAGAAATATTATTACGTAAACATTACCGTTGAAATCGCAATCATCTTTACCAAGATTTACTTGGCATTTCAATATTTCTTACGTTTTTGCGACTACAAAATCGCAATTATCGTTTTCCAGCGAAAAAATCAGTCATCAATCGTGCGCATTCCGATTCACGAACGCCGCCGATAACTTCCGGAACATGACCGACATGCGGGTCGCGAGGAATGTCCCAAATCGAACCGCATGCACCCAACTTGGCATCCCACGCGCGAACACGATTCGTCCGACATGCGTTTGCAGGCACGCGCCGGCGCACATCGGGCACGGCTCCAAGGTAACAATCAACGTGCAATCGGCAAGATTCCACGTACCAAGCGACCGAGCGGCCTGCGTCATGGCCTTGACCTCGCGTGCGCCAACGGATCGGCGTGCGCCTCGCGCAGATTACGGCCACTGCCGATCACCGCTCCCCCAGCGTCAAGCACGACGGCACCGACCGGTACCTCGCCTTCCGCGGCGGCCTCGCGGGCCAATTCAATCGCCAGCTCCATGTCGTCACTCCACTGCATACCCGACACTATACGGTTCCGCTCGCGTGAAGCGAAAGACGAAACACGCCCATAAATACCTCTTGGTAGGCTGGAAGAGATTGAAGAAAACGCGCAAAAAGGAGGCACGTTGGCGGCATTCGAGTTGATTGTATGTATTATCGCCGCGTCGTACTATCTTCATTCCTCAGCCGTTTCATTCCCAAGGTTTCCACACCGCTCGTGCAGATCGCGTTGGGTGCGCTGGCGTCGCAATTGCCGTTTTTCCCGAACGTCACGCTCGATCCGGAACTGTTCATGGTGCTGTTCATCGCGCCGCTGCTGTATTTGGAAGCGCATGAAATCGATAAAAGCGAGCTGCTGAAATCCGTTAAATTGTCGCTTTCATTGGCAATTGGACTAGCGATCGCAACCATGGTGGCCGTTGGTTTCGCACTGCATGCCGTATGGCCCGCAATTCCCCTTGCCGCGGCACTGGCGCTCGGCGCCGCGCTTGGACCGACCGACGCGGTCGCCGTATCGTCGCTCGGCAAAGAAGCCGCGCTTACGCAACGTCAAACCAGCGTGCTAAAGGCGAATCGCTATTCAACGACGCGTCCGGCATCGTCGGCTTCCAGTTCGCGATCGCGGCGGCCGTCAGTGGCGTGTTTACAGTGGGCGATTCGGCCGCACAGTTCGTGTTCTCATTCTTCGGCGGCGCCATTTTCGGCTTGGCAGTAGGCATGGTCGCCGACCTGTTATTTGAATCGTTGCGATCTTTCGGCTGGGAGACGACCACAAGCCGTATTTTGATGGAATTGTTCCTGCCGTTCATTCTGTATTTGGGTGCGGAAGCGGTGCATGTTTCCGGCATTCTTTCGGTGGTGACGGCCGGTTTGATCATCCGTTTCGACCGCACCGGCATCGGCCCGAATGTGGCTCGCACCAACATTGTTTCGTCAAGCGTATGGGGGGTATTCTCGTTCACGCTCAACGGCACGGTGTTCATTCTGCTTGGCATGTTGCTGCCGAATGCGATGAGCGCAAGCTGGGACGATCCGCAAGTCAGCAATTGGCTGCTACTGGTTGCGATTCTTACGGTTTCCGCAGTGGTAATCATCATGCGATTCCTGTGGATTTCATTGATGCTACGCCTCGCGCGAGATACCGTCACCGGCAAGCGACGCAAGATGACGGCGCAACGTTGGCGTTCGGCCGCGGTCATGACGTTCGGCGGGCCGAAAGGCACCATCACCCTGTCATTGATGTTCACGATCCCGTACACCATTACGGGAGGCGCGTGGTTCCCCATGCGTGACGAACTGATCTTCATCGCAGGTGGCGTGATCGTCGTAACCTTGCTGCTCGCCAACTTCCTGCTGCCGCTGCTGGCGCCGAATCGCAATAAAGACACTTCCGTGGAAATGACCGAAATCACCATCGAAGTGCTGCGACGGACCGTGGAGGAACTGACGGGACGAGTCACACCCGACAATCGTCGTGCGGTGCTGATGATCATCGACTCGTATACGAAACGTATCACACGACTGAAGCAGCGCATCGGAGAAATCGATCCGCAAGGGTATATGCAACTGCAGATCGACGCGCTCAACTGGGAGAAGGAATACGTCAAGGCGCGACTGGCGAAAGTCAAGGCGACGCCGAACGACGACAAGGCAGCGCACGATCTGGAAATCGAAGCATGCGAGCGCCTGCTCGACCAGATCATGAGCTCTCTGCGCCATATCGAAACGGAACATAATTCCGGACGCACCATCTGGCGAGTCAAAGGCCGCTTCAGGGCGTTGCAGAGGCGTTTGGGCACGGTGGTGAGGCGTGTGAACAGCCGCATTCGCCGCACTACCCCGCTGTTCAGCGACGACGAGCTGTTCGCGCACACCCGCGCGGTGCAGGTGGATGCCATCGAACATGTGATCGACCGCCTGTATGAGGAGATGGGCCGCGACACGTACAATACGGAACATTGCTCGGCACTGCTGTTGGATTACCGACGAGGCGAGGCTACGCTGAGGTCGCGCCCGAATGTGGGCACGAGCGCGGAGGCGCAGGCGCAGGCGGAAGAGGTGAAGCGCGAAAGCTACGGTATCGAGCTGGGTGTGATCCAAGACATGTACGAGGCGGGTGACATTACGCGCGCGCAATCCAAGCAGCTGCGACGCAACGTGTATGTGATGAGCGTGGACGCCGACGCGCAGATTTAGCATCCAACTGATCTGATGGGATCAGCAAGCTGGCGTGAGCCGGTGATCCGCAGCGAGTTTGTCTGCGGACGAACTGTGGAAACGTGGGGGACGAGACAACTGTAGGAACGGAACACGGCGTGGAAGGCGGCAAACTGGAGGCCATTCCACAATCTAAAACATGAGGGAATTGAAATTCTCAGATATTTCCCAGAAAACACCAGACATGTACTCAGCATCGTCTGTTTATATAGGAGATGTCAGCAAAAGAGCCGACCAGGAACCCACAGCAGTTCCCGACAATTGAACCCTTTCTTCTTCTCTCTCCTTTCTCTCCCCGGTGGTTTTC
>ENA-OQAJ01000270-OQAJ01000270.1-human-gut-metagenome-genome-assembly--contig:-NODE-270-length-16366-cov-6.009607_pt1 | contig 16366 bp, 17 predicted proteins | sample MGYA00242736_ERZ504529 | MGnify/ENA primary metagenome ERZ504529 (study PRJEB26092, sample SAMD00036275) | human gut metagenome | host: Homo sapiens | study: EMG produced TPA metagenomics assembly of...
GCCCCCGAAGCACGATGCGGGTACCGCAACCCGACATTATCGAGCATTTTGGCAACGCAGATGCCGTGCCGCAGCCGCCGAAGCGGTGCTTAAGCCGTAAGGCGGGAATTGTGCGGTGTTGCCCTAAGGCTCTTTGCCTTACATCCTGCTTGTGTTTGCGAAATATCCGTCATTTTCTTTGTTTTCAGATACACCTTAAATACTTCCGCCTTTATGCCACACCCCCTGCCTAACTTTATGAGAATTCCAAAACCGGTGAGAGTTCTCGACACCAGAAAATTTTCTGAGCAAAATTTCTGGGGACAGGCATCTTGTACTTTGCCGTGCGTTGCGGTATACTTAAGTGTCAGATTCTAATTTTTTGTGCTCTCCCAGGCGTAGCTGGGACAAACTGCACCCGTCAGGAGCAATATCTTGGAAAAACTAACCTATACCCATAACGCGGATGCCGCCGCCGTCATCGCCCAGACTTATGATACCCCGCCCCTTGCCTATGTGCGCAGCTATGGCTGCCAGCAGAACGTGAACGATGGTGAGAAGATACGCGGCGTGCTGATGGACATCGGCTTCGGCGTCTGTGATTCCGTCGAGCAGGCAGATTTGATCCTGTTCAATACCTGCGCTGTGCGCGAACATGCGGAACAGCGCGTGTTCGGCAATGTCGGCGCGCTGAAAAAGCTGAAGGAAAAGAACCCCCGCCTGATCATCGGGGTATGCGGCTGCATGGCGCAGCAAAAGCATATTGTGGATAAGCTGCGCGCCAGCTATCCTTATGTGGATCTGGTGTTCGGCGTGGACGGCATTGACCGCCTGCCCGCCATGCTGGTGGAGCGCCTGCACCGCGGCAAGCGCTACCTGGAAACCCCGGTCGAGCGCAACGCCGTGGTGGAGGAGCTGCCCATCCGGCGTGATTCCGGCTTCCGCGCCTGGCTGCCCATCATGTATGGGTGCGATAATTTCTGCACCTACTGCATTGTGCCCTATGTGCGCGGGCGCGAGCGCAGCCGCACCTCGGCGGATGTTCTGGCAGAGTTCAAAGCGCTGGTAGAGCAGGGCTATAAAGAAATCACCCTGCTGGGCCAGAACGTAAACAGCTATGGCAAAGGTCTGGAAGAAAAGACAGATTTTGCCGATCTGCTCAACCTGCTGTGCACCGTTCCGGGCGATTACCAGATCCGCTTTATGACCAGCCACCCCAAGGATGCCAGCCGTAAGCTGATCGATACCATTGCCGCGCAGGATCACCTGTGCAAGCATATCCATCTGCCGGTGCAGTCCGGCAGTGACCGTATCCTGAAAGAAATGAACCGCCACTATACGGTTGCCCAGTATATGGACCTGGTCAATTATGCTAAGGAGAAAATTCCCGGTGTAACCTTCTCCAGTGATATCATTGTCGGCTTCCCCGGCGAGACGGAAGAGGATTTCCAGGCAACGCTTGATTTGATCCAGCAGGTCAAATACATGCAGCTGTTTACCTTTATCTATTCCAAGCGCACGGGTACCATCGCTGCCAAGCTGCCGGACCCGGCCACCCATGCCGAAAAGGCAGCTCGCATGGACCGCCTGCTGAAACTGCAGGATTCCATTGCTTTCCCGATGATCGCCGCTATGGCGGGGCAGACCGTGAAAGTGCTGGTGGAGCTGCTGGCCGCACCCCCGGCACCTGAACGGGCGGGCTGGATAACAACCTGGTCGTCGAGTTCCCCGCCGAGGAAAGCCTGATCGGCCAGTACGCCAATGTGCGCCTGACCGGTTCCCGCGCCGCACTGCTGGTGGGGGAACTGGCAGAATAAAGCCAGTTCCAATAAAATATCATAGTTAACATTTGCTGAATACAGCGTAATAATAAGGAGTAACCAAAATGGATTGCATTGATTCTTTTCAAAAAAGCCGCCGCCGCCATGCAGACTGACCCCCGTTACCTGGAACTGGATGCAGCCCGCCGCGAAAACGATAACGACCAGGAGCTGCAGGGCCTGATCGGCGAGTTCAACCTCAAGCGCCTGGACCTGAACAACGAAAGTGCCAAGCCGGAACCGGATACCGCCCATGTGGCCGAACTGAACCAGCAGGTGAACGACCTGTACACCCAGATCATGTCCAGTGAGGGCATGGTGCGCTACAACACCGCCAAAAAAGAGTGCGAAGCCATGGTCAGCCATATTGATGCCATCATCAACACGGCCATGAACGGCGGCGACCCCATGACCGTTCAGGCCCCCACCGGCGGCTGCACCGGCAGCTGCTCCACCTGTGGCGGCTGCCACTAAGGCGGCACAGCAGCCAATTTGTTCATGAACAGAATCAGGAGTGTGAAGAATGGCAGCAAACATTGTGCCCCAAAAAGTTGAGGATGTTGATACACAGGCGCTTTCGCCCATGATGCAGCAATATCTGGAAATCAAGCGCCAGCACCCCAACGAGATTCTGTTTTACCGCGTGGGTGACTTTTACGAGATGTTCTTTGACGATGCCCTGACGGCATCGCGGGAGCTGGAACTGACCCTGACCGGCAAAGCCTGCGGCTTGCCGGACCGTGCGCCGATGTGCGGCGTGCCGTTCCATTCGTATGAAATTTACGCCGCCCGCCTGATTGCCAAGGGCTACAAAGTCGCTATCTGTGAACAGATGGAAGACCCGGCGCTGGCCAAAGGGCTGGTCAAGCGGGATATCATCCGCGTAATTACGCCGGGTACTGTGATCGAAAGTAGCATGCTGGCGGACGATAAAAACAACTATATCTGCAGCATTTATACCCGCAAGGTGCGCAGCCGCTGGAAAGCCGGCATCTGCTTTGCGGATATTTCCACCGGCGAGGCCTATGCCACCGAGCTGACCGCGGAAAAAATGGGCCCGGCCATCATCACCGAGCTCTGCCGCTATATGCCCAGTGAAATTCTGATCAACCCGGCACTGCTGGACTTAAAAGAAGTAACCAACTATGTCCGCCAGCATACCCATGCGCTGGTGGAACTGCGCGAGGATGCCTGCTACCAGCAGCGGGTGATGGAGGACGCCGTGACCGCTCAGTTTGGGGCGGATTGGCGCAATACCTGCGGCTTTGCGCAGGACGGTTTGGTGCCCTATGCCTTTGGGGCACTGCTTGGCTACCTGCATGAGACCCAGAAGCACGGCATCGACCGCATCAAATCAGTGCAGAACTATGCCGATGCCCAGTACATGCGGCTTTCCCCGGTCACACGCGCTAACCTGGAACTGACCGAGACCATGCGCGGCCGCGAAAAGCGCGGTACGCTGCTGTGGGTGTTGGATAAAACCGAAACCTCGATGGGCAAACGCCAGCTGCGCGCCTGGATCGAGCAGCCGCTGGTGGACAGCAGCGTCATCAACCAGCGTCTGGATGCTGTGGAAGCACTGTACAATGCCAACGTGACCCGTGCAGACTTAAAAGAAGCGCTCTCCCATGTTTATGACATTGAGCGCCTGACTACCCGCATTCTGTATGCTCCGCCACCCCCAAGGAGGTCAAAGCCCTGGGGGATACCTGTGTTTATCTGCCGCAGGTACGCCAGCTGGCCCGGCAGTGTACCACCCCACTGCTGCAGGAGCTTTCGGGCGCTGTGGACCCGCTGGAAGATTTGCTGGACCTCATCAACCGTGCCCTGGTGGAAGATCCCCCGGCAAACCTTAAGGACGGTGGTGCTATCCGCGCAGGGTTCAACGCCGAAGTGGATGAGCTGCGGGATATCATGCACGGCGGCAAGGGCTTCCTTTCCCAGTTGGAAGCCAAGCTGAAAAAGGAGACCGGCATCCCCAAGCTGAAAATAGGTTTCAATAAAGTGTTCGGCTACTATATTGAGGTCAGCCGCAGCTATGCGGCCAGCGTACCGGATACCTTTATCCGCAAGCAGACCCTGACAACAGGGGAGCGCTACATTACTCCCGAACTGAAAGAGCTGGAAAACAAGATCCTTGGCGCAAACGAGCGCCTGTTGGTATTGGAACACCAGCTGTTTGCCGACCTGCTGGAAGCCATCTCCGCCCAGCTGCTGCGCATCCAGCGCACGGCTTTTGCGGTGGCCCAGCTGGATGTTCTGGCTTCCTTTGCGGAAGCGGCGGTGCAGAACAACTATGTAAAACCCACGGTGGATGACAGCGATGTGCTTTCTATTACCGAGGGCCGCCACCCGGTGATTGAGCAGATGCTGAAAGGCAGTCTGTTTGTGCCAAACGATACCACGCTGGACGAAACCGAAAACCGCATGCTCATCATCACCGGCCCCAACATGGCGGGCAAATCTACCTACATGCGCCAGAATGCGCTGATTGCCCTGATGGCGCAGATCGGCAGCTTTGTTCCGGCATCCAGCTGCCATGTCGGTGTGGTGGATGCTATCTTTACCCGCGTGGGCGCATCGGATGACCTTGCCGCCGGTCAGTCCACCTTTATGGTGGAAATGACCGAAGTGGCCGAAATTCTGCAGCGGGCCACCAAGAGCAGCCTGGTCATTCTGGATGAGATCGGCCGCGGCACATCCACCTTTGACGGCATGAGCATTGCCCGCGCCGTGGTGGAATATATCTGCGATAACATCGGCTGCAAAACCTTGTTCGCTACCCATTACCATGAGCTGACCAGCATGGACCAGGATGTGGACGGCATTAAAAACTATAACATCGCCGTCAAAAAGCGCGGGGAGGATATCACCTTCCTGCGGCGCATTGTGCAGGGCCCAGCGGATGACAGTTATGGCATTGAAGTCGCCAAACTGGCCGGTCTGCCGGAGGCCGTGATCAAACGTGCCCACGCCGTGCTGCGCCAGCTGGAAGCCACAGCTCCCGGCGCCAACAAGGCCATGCAGCTGGATTTTGAAACAGTGGAAGCCTATAACAACCCCGCCGTGCCCAGCGAAGTTGTGGACAAGCTGAACAGCCTGGATATTGAGACCCTGACCCCCATCGAAGCGCTGAACTTCTTGTATGAACTGAAACAGGCGCTGAAGTAAATACATTGTTCAAACGCTAAGGCAATACCGCATAATTCTAAGTGCCGATACGGCGAGCGAGGTGCGGAAGCTGCTAAGCCAAAAGCGCAGATAATACTGGATGCTGCAAAGGTGAGCGCCGCCAGTGGCGGAAACAGCGAACCGAAGCAGGGGCAGCGGTCGCAGAGTGCGAGGGGGTTTTGCCCCCGAAGCACGATGCGGGTACCGCAACCCGACATTATCGAGCATTTTGGCAACGCAGATGCCGTGCCGCAGCCGCCGGAGCGGTGCTTGAGCCGTTAGGCGGGAATTGTGCGGTATTGCCCTAAACTTTAAGCAGAAAAACACCCCCTGACCTAGAAAGAGGTACCCCATGGCAGAAATTCGCGTACTGGATAAGCATACCGCTGAACTGATCGCCGCAGGCGAGGTGGTGGAGCGGCCTGCTTCGGTTGCAAAGGAACTGCTGGAAAACGCCATCGACGCCGGTGCAACGCAGATCACGCTCTCCATCGTGCGCGGCGGCATTCAACAGCTGCAAATTGCGGATAACGGCAGCGGCATTGAGGCAGAGTATATCGATAAAGCCTTTGTGCGCCACGCAACCAGCAAAATTGCCAGTGCCGAGGATCTGGGCCACATCCACACCCTTGGCTTCCGCGGCGAAGCGCTTGCTTCCATCGCCAGCGTGGCCAGGGTAGAGGTGCTGACCCGCACCGAAGCGGACGAATACGCCTGCTGCTATCGCATTGAGGGCGGCGAGCCCCAGGGCATGGAGCCCGGTGCCCGCCCGCGCGGCACCACCGTAACGGTGAACGATCTGTTCTATAATACGCCCGCCCGCATGAAGTTTCTGAAAAAGGACGTCAGTGAGGGAACTTTTGTGGCGGATATCGTTCTGCATGAAGCGTTGTCCCACCCGGAAATTGCATTCCGCTTTCTGCGGGACGGCAAGCAGCAGTTCATGACCCCCGGTGACGGCCAGCTGCGCAGCGCTGCCTATGCGGTGCTGGGGCGGGAGTTTGCCCGTGACCTGCTGCCGCTGGATGGCGATGGCGGCGTTTATAAAGTGACCGGCCTTGTCACCCCGCCGCGTGCCTGCCGGGCGTCTCGCAGTGCGCAGCATTTTTACGTCAATGGCCGCTATGTCAAAAACCGCACCATGATGGCTGCGCTGGAAAACGCTTACAAGGGTACCCTGATGCAGGGCAAATACCCCGGCGCATCCTGCGCGTTGATATGCCGGCGGACCTGGTGGACGTCAACGTACACCCCGCCAAAACCGAGATCCGTTTTGCGCGGGAAAGCGATGTGTTCGATGCGGTCTACCGCACGGTGCGCGCGCTTGGCTGCCCCCGGCAGCGGAGAGTGCCGCTTTGATTTGGGCCATGTGGCAAAAGAAAATCCCCAGCCCGCCCCGCAGCAGACAACGCTGCCCGGCAGTGCTCCGGCACAGTCCAACCCCCAGCGGCCTGCGGTTGCACCGGCCCAGCCGCCGCAGCCGCAAAAGCATTTCAACACCCTTTCCGCGGCAGAGTACCGCGCATTGAATAAGCTCACGGCCCCGGTGCCTGCCCGCACGATGCCCGGTACCAGCGGAGTGATGGAGCTGAACTCGGTGCGGGCACCATTTAATGCACCCAGCACCCCGCAGTTTGCCGCCCCCGCGCCGCACACGGCACAGGAGGATCTGCTGGACATTCTGCCCGACCTGCCGGAACAGCAGCCCAAGGCAGAACCCGCTGTAACCACAGCCCTCGCGCAGCAGCCTGCCCCGGCCCAGCTGGAAAATATTGAATCACCGGAACTGCCGGAAGAGGAAAAATCTGCCACCGGCTGAGCGCACTGCCCATCACCCACAATGCCCCAACTGCCCAGGCGGACATCCCGCCGGAGCAGACGACCTTTGCCCCGGCACCCGCCAGCCTGCCGCTGCGCGTGGTGGGGGAGGTATTCAAAACCTACATCATCACCGAGCGCAACAATGAGCTTTGTCTGATTGATAAGCACGCCGCACATGAGCGCATCCTGTTTGAGCAGCTCGCCAAGGATTACGGCAGCGTGCCGTCTCAGATGCTGCTTGTCCCCGTGCAGGTCAACCTTTCCGCCGAGGAAAGCAGGCCCTGCTGGCCCACCAGGAACTTTTGCAGAACAGCGGTGTGGAAGTGGATGATTACGGCGGCTTTACCGTTGTGGTGCGTGCCGTTCCCGCGGATGTGCCGGTGGATGATGTGGGGGATATGGTGCTGGAACTGGCCAACCATTTGCTGAACGGCGGCCGCGATGCCCTGCGGGAGAAAACCGAGTGGGTACTGCATTCCATTGCCTGCCGCGCCGCCATTAAAGCGGGGGACAGGACCACCACCGATGAAATGCTGGCCCTGGCCCAGAAAATTATGGACGGCAGTGTGCCGCCGTTTTGCCCTCATGGCCGCCCCTGCGTGCTGAAGCTGACCCGGAAGGAGCTGGAAAAACAGTTTGGACGCCTTGTATAATGCCGCCAAGCCCCGCGTGGTTGCCATTGGCGGACCGACAGCAACTGGTAAACCGCACTCTCGGTCGCCTTGGCCAAACGCTTTGGCGGCGAGATCATCAGTGCGGATTCCATGCAGATCTATCAGGGGCTGGATGTTGGCACTGCCAAAGTGACCCCGGAAGAAATGCAGGGGGTGCCGCACCATCTTGTCGGCTTCCTTGCGCCGGAACAGGCGTTCAGCGTGGCGGATTTTACCACCCTTGCGGGAAAAACCATCACCCAGCTGACGGCACAGGGCAAGCTGCCGCTGGTTGTGGGCGGCACAGGGCTGTACATTACCAGCCTGCTCAACGGCATTGGCTTTACGCCGGAAAAAGTGGATCCCGCCATCCGGCAGGAGCTGCAAGCACGCCTGCAGGCGGAAGGCTCCCAGGCGCTCTATGCAGAACTTGCCGCGGTGGACCCGGGCTATGCCGCCAAGGTGCATCCCAACAACACCCCTCGGGTCATCCGTGCTTTGGAACTGTACCGTGCCACCGGCCGCAAGATGAGCGCTGAGCGCGAGGCCGCCCGTCCGGCGGAAAAACCTTACTGTTCACTCTGTCTCTGCCTGACCTGCCGCGACCGCACCCTTCTTTACCAGCGGATTGATACCCGCTGTGACCGTATGATGCAAAGCGGCATTCTGGAAGAGGCCAAACTGGTGTATGACCACCGCGATACCTACCGCACCGCGGCGCAGGCCATCGGCTACAAAGAGTTCTTCCCGTATTTTGAGGGAACAGCAGACCTGGAAAGCTGCCTTGCGCACCTCAAGCAGGCTTCCCGCAATTATGCCAAGCGTCAGCTGACCTGGTTCCGCCGCCAGACGGACGCTGTGTGGCTTTACCTGGAAGACGAAAACCTGGAACAGCAGGCGGCAGAACAGACCGAAGCGTTCCTGGCGGAAAACAACGCTTGAAATGCAGTAACAATATCGCTATATATAAAAGATAAGGCAATACCGCATAATTCTAAGTGCCGATACGGCGAGCGAGGTGCGGCAGATGCTAAGCCAAAAGCGCAGATAATACTGGATGCTGCAAAGGTGAGCGCCGCCAGTGGCGGAAACAGCGAACCGAAGCAGGGGCAGCGGTCGCAGAGTGCGCGGGGCTTTTGCCTCCGAAGCACGATGCGGGTACCGCAACCCGACATTATCGAGCATTTTGCAACGCAGATGCGTGCCGCAGCCGCCGGAGCGGTGCTTAAGCCGTAAGACGGGAATTGTGCGGTGTTGCCATAAAACCAAAGGGGGGATACCCAATGCATGAACAGAATGAAAGCCAGCCCAAAGCATTCATAAAAATTCTTTTTGCCCTGTTTACGGCGCTGCTGGTTGTGGTGCTTGGGTATCTCTGTATCCAGATTTACACGATCTTCCACCGAACTTACAAAACCGAAACCGCCATTGCCTACACCATGTCGGATAACATCACGCTGAAAGGCGTGGCAGTGTTCCAGGCAGTGGATGTGCCTGGCAGCGGCAACCTGGGATATGTGGTGCAGGATGGTGAGCGCGTCAGCGCGGGCACCATTCTGGCGGAACAGTATACGGATGATTCCCAGGGAGCAATGCGGGAACGGCTGGACCGGTTGGATCGTGCGATTTTGCTGCTGACAAAGTCGGAAAATTCCTCCGGCAGCGATCTTTCGGTTCTGACCACCCAGACGCGCACGGCGCTGTATAACCTGCTGGACCAGATCGACACAGCATCTTACGGCGCAATTCAGGATGCTGCGGAAGATTTTTTGCTGGCGCAAAATAAACTGCAGATCAGCACCGGCCAGGCGGCGGGCTTTGGCGAGGTGCTGGCCAGCCTGCAGGCCGAGCGGGACGGCATTGCTGCCCAGCTGAACGGCCTGCAGACGATCGAAGCGGATACCAACGGGTATTTTGTCTCATCCGAAAGCGCCGCCCCGGTGGTGCGGGATCCCGCGGAGCTGGATGCCATGAGCCCGGCTGATCTGCAAAAGATGATCAACGCAGGGGAAACTCCGTCCAATGCCGACCTTGCCGGGCATATTGTAACCGGGTTTTCCTGGCGGTTTTATGCCGTGTGTTCGGCCGACCTTGCCGGGCGGTTGAACGGCCTGTCCCGCGTGAGCATCAGCGTTCCGGGCAAACAGGAAGAGCCTTTGGCTGCCACCGTGGTGGATGTGACCACCGACGAAGAAACCGGCCTTGCCAAAGTGGCGCTGGAATGCCGCAGCATCAATGCTCAGGTGCTCTGCCTGAATTATGAGGAAGCCGAAATCAGCCTGCACACCTACCAGGGCATCCGCATTGACCGCAGGGCCCTGCATATCGTGAACGGCCAGCGCGGCGTATATGTCAAATACGGCGATTTGCAGCGCTTCCGCCGCATTACCATTTTATATGAGGACGATACCTACATCCTTGTACCGGAAGGCGGCAAAGTGGGGGAGGATAACGAGCTGCGCCTGTACGATGAGGTGATCGTGGAAGGCAGCAACCTGCAGGACGGCAAGCTGCTGTAAGGACAGAAAACGGGCGTTTTGCCCCACATTCTGTTATATTTGTAATTGACAACGAAGCAAAAATGGAAGATAATAAATACTGTATAGTTGTGACAAAAGCCGATCGGGGCTTTTTTTGTGCAATTTATACAACTAAGCAAACGTAAGGAGTAACTGCCATGTCCATGATAGATGGTTTGAGAAACGTCCTCGGAATCAACCAGGATCCCGAAGCAGATTCCTATGTGGATGATAACGAAGAGGATGATATCTTCCCTGGCGGTGGTCAGGGCGGTTCGCCAGCCCCGGAAGAAGCCTACCCCACGCAGGAAACTGCTAAGCAGCACAGCAACAAGGTGGTCAACATCAACGCTACCACCCAGCTGCAGGTTGTACTGGTCAAGCCGGAACGTTTTGACGATGCTGCTGCCATTGCAGACCAGCTGAACGCAAAGCGCACCGTTGTGCTGAACCTTGAATCCACCAACAAAGAAGTCTCCCGCCGTTTGATCGACTTTTTGTCCGGCGTGGCTTACGCCAATAACGGCCAGATCAAGCGTGTAGCAACCAGTACATTCATCATTACCCCGTATAACGTTGATATTATGGGCGACCTGCTGGACGAGCTGGAGAACAATGGCGTCTTCTTCTGATACAAGGACCCGCGGCTTTGTGCCGCCGCAGAACGAGGATGAACGCTTTTTGATGCGCCGGGTGGAAGAACTCTGCCGTACCGCCATGCAGCGTGGCATCCCGCGGGCAACGGGCTTCCTTTCGGATCGCGAACAGGCCCTTGCGCAGGCCGCGCTCAACCGTGAGGGCTGCGATTTTGCCCGCTTTCAGGGCGGCTGGCCGGATGCGGAACGCAAAGTGCTCTGCATTGAACCACCGGATTCCTGGCCGGAAGAGCCAGTTGCGGTGCTGCATTTCACAGCGCCGCAGCAGGGCGGCAGCGCCGTGCCGGGCCACCGTGACTATCTGGGGGCAATCCTGGGTCTTGGCCTGGATCGTGCCTGTTTGGGGGATATCCTGCCGGATCCGGCCGATGCCCGCAGTGTGTATGCCTTTGTGCTGGAAGATAAGGCGGATTTTATTGCTTCCAACCTGACGGAAGCTGGCCGCAGCCCGGTGCATGTCGAGCGCTGCAATGCCGTGCCGGAAGAAGTCCTGCGCGGGCCGGAACGCCAGACGCAGGATGCAACGGTGCCATCTTTGCGGGCAGATACCGTATTGGCAGCCATGATGCGCACCTCCCGCTCCATTGCGGCGCAGGCAATCCAAAGCGGCAGGGTGGAAGTGAACCACGTTCCGCTGCGCACCGCCCATGAGGATGTGTTTGAAGGCGATATCTTCACCGTGCGGGGCGTTGGGCGCTACCGTCTGGTGGCAATCGGCGGCAAAAGCCGCAAGGACCGCATCTTTATCACGTTTTATCAGTATTGAACATAAAACCTGAATGTGAAACCCATGGGCCGGGGCAGCCCGGCAGCCGTGCCGAACGGTAAAATTTCGGATACCATTCCGGGTGTGTGCCACCCGAAACAGGAGGAATTTGGATGATTGCTTCGGATGATGTGCGCCGCGTGACCTTTGACCGTGCCATGCGCGGTTATCGTTGTGAGGACGTAGACGATTACCTCAAACAGGTTGCGGACAGCATCGACAGCCTGGCCGCAGAAAATGATGACCTGCAGAAAAAGCTGGTCATACTGGCCCAGCGCATTGACCAGTACCGTGCCGACGAAGATACCCTGAGCACAACCATGATCAATGCCCAGCGCTTGGCGAGAACGTCATCAAGGAAGCCAAGCAGAAAGCTGCCGAGATCATTCGTGCCGCCAACATTAAGGCGGAGGATCGTGAACAGCGCGCCCGCGATGAGGTGGAGCTGGCCCAGCAGGAGCTTGTGACAATAAAGCAGGAAGCGGATGCGTTCAAAAAGCGCCTGATGGATCTGTACCGCCAGCACATCGAAATGATTGCCAAAATTCCGGAGTATCACACCAACCGTGCAGAACAGCAGGCCGCGCAGCCGCAGCCGGAACCGCAGGAAGCCCCGCAGCAGCCTGCACCCCAGCCGGTAGAACAGCCTGCCCCGGCTCCGCAGCCGGAACCGGAACCCAACCAGCCAATCCCGGAGGATGTCCCGGCTCCGCAGCCCGCAGCCCCGGAGGAAAACTACCCGGCATATGAGGAACCGGAATATTACGAGGCTGACGCGAAAAACCGCCCAGCCCGAAGAGCCGGAACCGGCTCCGGCACCTGCCCCTGTCCAGTCGCTGGACGAGGAAAAGATCGATACGGTGGAATTTGCCTTTGCCCCCAAAACAAAGCCAATCCTGCCGGACGATGATATGCCATCCGTTGCCGGGCTTTACGGCGGGGATATGCCGGAAAAACCCGCCAAGAAATCCGGCTCCCGCAGCCGCGGCGCTTCGGCCCGCAGCACGGGCAAAAATGCCCGCAAAACCAAGAGCCCTGCCAAAGCGGAGCTTGACGCATTTGATGACATTGATTATGATGTTTGAGGTGCCGCATTTGTGCGTGCGTGTACCCCAAGCATTTTAAGACCTGCCTGAACGGTGCAGAACTGCCGGGGCAACCTGGTATACTGCGCTTTGGACAAGCCGCCATATCAGCTATAATAAGGAAATAGAGGAGAGTTGGAAACTTTGCCGCAGAATTACAATGATACCATCCATAAGATGGCTACCCCCTTTGAAATGCGTGCCGGGCTGCCGAAAAAGGAACCCAAAATGCTGGAGGATTGGGAGAAAAACCACGTCTACGAAAAAATGATCGAACATAACGCGGATCTGCCGCGCTTTGTTCTGCATGATGGCCCTCCGTATGCCAACGGTAATATCCATATGGGTACTGCCCTGAACAAGATCATCAAGGATATCATCATCCGTGAAAAGAATATGTCGGGCTACTGTGCTCCCTATGTTCCCGGCTATGATACCCACGGTCTGCCCATTGAGCTGAAGGCTCTGTCCTCTCTGGGCGATAAAAAAGGCCGGCATTTCCAAGCTGGAACTGCGCAAGATCTGCAAAGAGTTTGCTACCGAGCATATCGATGTGATGAACAGCCAGTTCGCCCGCCTGGGCGTTCAGGGCGATTTCGCCAACCCCTACCTGACCCTGCGCCCCGAATTTGAGGCACGCCAGGTGGAGATCTTTGGCGAGATGGCCAAGAAAGGCTATATCTACAAGGGCATGAAAGCCGTTTACTGGTGCCCGGAGGATCGTACTGCTCTGGCAGAAGCCGAAATCGAGTATGCCGAGGACGAGTGCGATTCTATCTATGTCCGCTTTAAGCTCACCGATGACCCCAACGGTGTTCTGGCCAAGTACGGTATCCCTCTGGACAAGGCATGGATCGTGATCTGGACCACCACCACCTGGACCCTGCCCGCCAACGTGGCAACCTGCCTGAACCCCAGCCTGGAGTATGCCTTCGTCAAAATCGGCGATGAATATCACCTGATGGCTGCCGGTCTGGTGGAATCCACCATGAAAGCCTGCCATATCGAGGATTACGAGGTTCTGGAGCCCCGCGTTCTCGGCTCTGAATTTGAGCTGATGCAGTATCAGCACCCCTTCCTGGACCGCAAGGGCCTGGTTATCCTGGGTGACCACGTTACCCTGGAAGGCGGCACCGGCTGCGTTCATACCGCACCTGGCCACGGTGTTGAGGACTTTGAAGTCTGCGTCAACCACTACCCGCAGGTTCCCGTTATTGTCCCCGTGGACGATGGCGGTTACCTGACCGAAGAAGCAGGCAAAGAGTTTGCAGGCCTTAAGGTCTGGGCTGCAAACAAAGTTATTCTGGAGCACATCAAGCAGTCCGGTCACCTGATGGGCGTGCAGCACATCACCCACCAGTACCCGCATTGCTGGCGCTGCCACCATCCTATCATCTTCCGTGCAACCGAACAGTGGTTCTGCTCCATTGATAAGTTCCGCGAGGAGCCTATAAGGCCATTGACGAAGTCAAGTGGCAGCCGGCCTGGGGTCATGACCGTATGCACGGCATGGTGCGTGACCGCAGCGACTGGTGCATCAGCCGTCAGCGCGTGTGGGGTGTGCCCATCCCGGTGTTCTACTGCAAGAACTGCGGCAAGTACCACATCACCGATGCTTCCATCAAGGCTGTCAGCGACCTGTTCCGCAAGGAAGGCTCCGATGCCTGGTATAAGTACGATGCCAACGAGATCATGCCCAAGACTGAGGTCTGCGAATGCGGCGCTTCTGACTGGGAAAAGGATCCCGATATCATGGATGTCTGGTTCGACTCTGGCTCTACCTGGAGCGCAGTCTGCCGCGAACGTCCCGAACTGAACTGGCCCGCTGACCTGTATATGGAAGGCGCCGACCAGTTCCGCGGCTGGTTCCAGTCCAGCCTGCTGACCAGCGTTGCCACCCAGGGCGTTGCCCCGTACAAAGGCGTTCTGTGCCATGGCTGGGTCGTTGATGAGCAGGGCAAGCAGATGCACAAATCTGCCGGCAACGGTGTGGAGCCGTCCGAAATCATCCGCGATTACGGCGCTGACATCGTTCGTCTGTGGGTTGCTTCCAGCGATTACACCGTTGATGTGCGCGCAGGCAAGAATATCTTCAAGCAGCTGTCTGAAGCATACCGCAAGATGCGCAACACCGCCCGCTTTATGCTGGGCAATATTGGCGATTTCAACCCTGCCACGGATATGGTTGCCGAGGATCAGCTGTTCGAAATCGACCGTTGGGCACTCAAGAGCTGCAACAGCCTGACCGCCAATGTGCGTGCCGCTTACGATAATTACGATTTCTCCCGCGCTTACCACGCAATCTACAACTTCTGCGTCATTGATATGTCCAACTTCTATATGGACGTCATCAAGGACCGCCTGTACTGCGCGGACGAGCACGCACGCCGCTGCGCCCAGACTGCGCTGTACCGCATTCTGGTTGACTTCACCAAGCTGGTTGCCCCCATCCTGTGCTTCACCGCCCAGGAAATCTGGAGCTACATCCCGAAGCTGGAAGGCATGCAGGAGTATGTCTGCTGGGAGCGTATGCCGGAAGCCAAGAGCGATGAGGATGCCGCTTTTGACGCCAAGTGGGCCAAGATCATTGCTGTGCGTGACGATGTAAAGAAGGTTCTGGAGCAGGCCCGTGCCGATAAGACCATCGGTTCCTCTCTGGAAGCTGCCGTTACCCTGTACTGCAGCGATGAAATGTATGACTTCCTGAACGCCATCCCGATGGATGAGCTGGCCGATCTGATGATCGTTTCCCATGTGGATCTGGTCAAGGGCGAAGGCGGCGTGAAGGGTCTGACCGAGGGCCTGGGCATGAGCGTTGCCCATGCTGCCGGCAACAAGTGCCTGCGCTGCTGGAAGTTCGACACAGCTGTTGGCGAAGACGGCCTGTGCCCGCGCTGTGCGAAAGTTCTTGGTTAATTTCAAATAAAGGCTATGCCACATGATGTTAAAAGCGCTGTTCCAGTGCTTAAGCCTGCAAAACAGGAACTGTGCGGTATTGCCATAGTATGATTTACAGCGGTGCTTTTGCGCTTTTATCAAGCCTTTGCACCGCTGTTTTTGTCAGGGCATTTTGCAGCGCTGCATTGGCCCGGACGACGGAGGCGTTTATGCTGGTTGGCATTTTATCCATTCTTGCTGCGGCAGGCCTGACGCTGGTTGACCAGCTGATCAAACTTTGGGCCACCGTGGAACTGCTGCCGGTTGGCAGCAAACCCTTTATCCCGCATGTGCTGGAATTTTATTACCTGCTCAATGATGGTATGTCGTTTTCCATGCTCAGCGGCAAGCGCACGCTGCTGGTGATCGTTACCGGTGTGATGCTGGCTGTGCTGGCCGGTATGCTGCTTTTGCGCAAAATGCCGCGTTGGAGCGTGCTGCTTGGATTTTGGTCGTGGGCGGCGGTGTTGGCAACCTGATCGACCGTATCCGCACCGGCGTGGTGGTGGATTACCTGAACTGCCTGTTCATCAATTTCCCGGTGTTCAATTTTGCGGATGTCTGCATCTGTGTCGGCGTGGGCCTGCTGGTCCTCAGCCTGCTGCTGGATATGCGCCGCGAACAAAAAGCAAAACAGCAAAAGGGGAGTGCGCCCACAGATGGAACAGCGTGAACTGACCCTTGCGCCGGAAAGCGTTGGCCTGCGGCTGGACCGCTGGCTGGCGGAACAGTGCCCGGATCTTTCCCGCAGCCAGCTGCAAAACCTGATCGAAGCGGGCAGTGTGACCTGCAACGGCAGCCCCTTGAACAAAAAGGATAAGCTGAAAGCCGGGCAGACGATTCTGCTCACCCTGCCGGACCCGCAGCCCATCGAAGCCCAGCCCCAGAACATTCCGCTGGACATTGTGTATGAGGATGACAGCCTGCTGGTGGTCAACAAGCCCAAAGGCATGGTGGTG
>ENA-OQAJ01000271-OQAJ01000271.1-human-gut-metagenome-genome-assembly--contig:-NODE-271-length-16360-cov-2.910368_pt1 | contig 16360 bp, 18 predicted proteins | sample MGYA00242736_ERZ504529 | MGnify/ENA primary metagenome ERZ504529 (study PRJEB26092, sample SAMD00036275) | human gut metagenome | host: Homo sapiens | study: EMG produced TPA metagenomics assembly of...
TCCTCCTATAATAGAAAGCTCCCGGCAGCACTTCTTCCTGCGGAGTCTTTTTCTTTTAATACTATAACTGCTTTCGCAGTTTGAATCAGGCAGATATTCGCAATCTGCTCCTCAGTTTTTCTTAAATTTATTTCAATACAATAGCCTGTGTCAGGTGTCTCGGTGAATCTGCATCCAGATTCTTGCTGTCTGCAATATAATATCCCAGAAGCTGTCCGATAAATCCGATGATCGCACTGTACTGCATATCATTCCAGCCTTTATCCATGGAATATACATAATCAGCGATCTGATCAAAGGTATCTCCCAGTTCTCCGCCAAGAACTGCAACTGTTGCACCGTAACTCTTCATCTGCTCCATAAGTGCTTTGTCACCATCTCTGCAGGCTTTATTGCTCAAGCACACGATCAGTGTATTTTCATCTACAAGACTCATTGGTCCATGACGGTATTCCAGATCATAATATCCTTCAGAATTGCTGAGTCCCATTTCTTTCATCTATTATACATTCATTGGCGACACCATAATAAATACCCTGTCCAAGAATAATGTAGAGATTCAGATTTTTTATGCTCATTCATGATTTTTTGTAGAAAGTTCATCCATTTCTTTCAGAACCTTTTCAGAATATGGAGCATAATCTTTCATTGCAGCAATTTCATCTTTCTTACCGCCTACATACATAGCCATGATAACAGCCATATATAACATACTTGTAAAAGAACGTGTCATGATAACACTGTCTTCAGCTGTATCCGGTGAAAGAATGTAATAGTCATTATATTTTTCACTGTCTTTGTCACAGGTAATAGCCAGTGTAGTAACCTGAGGATAAGTACGAACTTTATCAATAGCCATTCTTACTTCTGTAGTATAGCTTTTTCTGGTGATCGGAAGGATCAGCACATTTCTTCCTTCTTTTACATAAGTTTCCGGGAAATAATACAGCTCAGAGCATGGAACTCCCTTTGACGGAATTCCTGTATAAGTGGAAAATGCTGCTGCTGAAGCCTGTGCCAGATAAAGAGAAGTTCCACATCCTGTAAAGATCAGCTCATCATATTTTTTCTCACTGAAGAATACCTTGTCCAGAGTTTTGAAAATATCCTCCAGAGTATCATTGACAGCCTGAAAAGAAGCCGGCTGCCGGTACATTTCTTTATAGGTCAGTTCACTGTTTTTTTCATTATATTCCTCCTGAATTTAATTTTCCCTTGTGATTTTATTTTAATTGCTTTTATCTTCTCAGGCCTTTCCTTCTGAACCTGCAAGACGGATGATCTTTTTGATGTCTTCTGTCAGAGCATCATTTGCAAGCTGTGACAGTTTCCATGAATGTCCCTGATGATTTGTCTTCAATGCTTCTTCATAATGTTCTACATATTTATAACGGATTTCTGTACCAAAGTTGATCTTCGCAACACCAAGCTTAATAGCTTCTTTGATGATATCTTCTCTCATACCTGTACATCCATGAAGAACAAATGGAATATCTGTAAATTTCCTTACTTCTTCCAGAACTTCCAGTTTGATATCCGGTTCACCCTTATAATATCCATGAGCATTTCCGATTCCGATAGCCAGGGAATCCGGCTGGCACAGATCCAGGAACTGACGGACCTGCTCCGGATTTGCTACATTTTTATTCTCCATCTGAGCACCGGCTTCATCTAATCTTAAAAGTTCTCCGATTTCTGCTTCTACAGGAACGTCGAAACATTTTGCCACTTTGATCACTTCATTTGTAAGTCTGGCATTTTCTTCGATCGGTTTTGTGGAACCATCGATCATCAGGGACGTAAATCCATTCTTTAATGATTTCATGCAGATATCAAAGCTGTCACCATGGTCCAGATGGATCGCGATCGGTACACTTACTTTATTTGCACACCATTTACATACTTCTACAAACCAGTCATCTCCGGAATATGCTCCTGTAGCCACATAATGAGCCAGAATCGCAGGTGAATGCATTTCTTCCGCTGCTCTGCAGATCGCCCAGATAATATCATAGTTTCCACCCTGTGTGTTCATTGCAGGCACTGCATAATGTTCTCTTCGTGCCTTTTCAAGCATTTCCTTACTTGTAACTAACATATTTTCACTTCTTTCCCCTGCTCCCGGCAGGTTATATTTATTTATCTTTTCATTACTGTTTACAATAACATTTTTTTCCCTGTGCTTTCCCTGATGACCAGTCTGGCTGTAAAGCTTATTTTTTTATCCACCCCATCATGACGGATCAGTGACAGAAGTGCTTCCATTGCAGATTTTGCCACTTTCTTCTTTCTGTATCTCCACTGTAGTAAGAGCCGGGCTTACATAATTACTTATAAAATCATTATCAAATCCAGTCACCATCAGATCATCCGGGACTTTTCTACCGGTTCTTCCTGCCACAGAAAGTGCCACTGCAGCCAGATTGTCATATCTTGCCACTATTGCATCAACAAAAGGATTTTCTTCCAGCAGTAACTGCAGTCTCTGTTCCAGTTCTTTTATATCCTCACATCCGGAAATCCTCTGCGCCTGTGCAAAAAGTAATTTTCTGATTCTTTTTATCTGATCCAGAAATCCCTTCCAGTGAATATCCCTGTCACATTGTTTTCCTGTTTTATCAAGATAAACAAAAATTTCGGCATCCGTTTTTCACAAGATGTTTGACACATTCTCTGCTGCCTTCATAAAGCCCTGTATCTACCACAACCGTATCCCGAAGATCACAGCTGATCTCTCTGTTTAAAACAGTACCATAGGGATCCCTGACTTCACCAGAAGCTTCAGTTCCCCTGTCCGATTACACCGGAAGCACTGACAAATAAACCATCAAACTTGTCTGCTTTAGAATCTGACTTACAAACTCATCTTTCTCCTGGCTCTCACAAAGAGAGATCATATATCCCCGTCTGTAAGCATCCCTGCTCATCTGGCTTACCAGCTCGGAAAAATAACCGCTACTCAGTTCTTCCGCAATAAAAAGAATCTGCAAGCTGCCTTTTCCATGAAGAGCCCTTGCAATATTGTTGGGATGATACTGAAGTTTTTCCACAACCTCAAGAACACGCTGCCTTTTTTCCTCTTTCACATAACGATTTTTGTTAAGTACATAAGAAACTATTGTTTCCGACACTCCTGCTTCTCTTGCAACATCTTTTCTTGTTACTTTCTGTCGTCCACTCTCCACTGTTCTGTTCCTTTCCGGATGACTTTCTTAATATACACACGAGTGTATATTTTTTTTCAAAGATTACACAGACATCTCTGCCTGTGTAATCTTTCTTATTATTCTGCGCAAGCTTCTTCCATTACATCGAAAAGAACATAATTATCAACTGGTGTTTCTTCACAGTCACCGCTCTCAACAAATGATTTCTGCTGCAGTTCATAATAGCCTTTGACATCATCCATATGATCCCTGATGAATTCACTTGTTGTCCAGTCTGCTACTTCTACCTGATCAAGAAGGGAATTTTTTTCAAGTTTAATCTTGTCAGCAATCCAGCCGCACACTTCATCATCATGGCTGTGGTCTGCACGATAGTCAAATCCTTTGTAAAGAGCTCTTGCAAATCTTACAAGTACGTCATGATTTTCTTCAGCATATTTCGGCATTGCAATCCAACTTGCAAGAGATACAGTTTGATCAATAAATGTTTTGTTATCTGCCAGCTGTACACCATCATCTCCAAGTTCCTCAAGAACTTTCAAAGAGTTCGGTACCCATGTTGCACACGCATCAACACTGCCAGAAAGCATTGCTGTTACAATGTTTGTTGCATCCATATCCATTGCTGTGATATCATCCATCGTCATACCTCCTTTTGCAAGAGTTTTATTCAGGATATCTTCACTGGATGTTCCTGAAGAATAAGCAATTGTTTTTCCTTTTAATCCTTCAATTGTATCTGTTCCTTTTTCCTTACTTCCGATTACAGCATCACCATTAGATACATGTGCAAGTGCAAAAATATCAGCTTTACCGTTGATGCAAAGTTTGTGGGCTCCCTGTCCGATATATCCAACATCAATAGATCCAGATTCCATAGCCTGAATGATTGTTGGTCCATCGGAGAACTCTGTAAGCTGTACATCAATATTCTCATCATCAAAATATCCAAGTTCAATTGCAGAGATAAGACCATTTAAACTTGCATAATCAGGCATATAGCTACATTTACAGTTACTTTTTCCGGTTCTTCCTCTGTTGCTGCACTTACGCCCATTGCTCCGCCACAAATGACCATAGATGCGGTTACTGCCATTGCTGCTAACTTTTTCCATGTTTTTCTCATAGTTCTACTTCCTTTCTTTTCCATGTTTTAGGGTAGTATTTAATATTTTCTCTTTATTCTGAACCGTTCCATACCGGCAACAGCCAAAATTCATTATTTTCTTACTTCCAGATACTCCTGATATACCTGACTCCAGATATGATTTTTCAACTCCATAAATCTCGGACTCATCTTAGTTTCCTGATCACGTGGATACGGAATATCGATATCTACGATATCTTTGATACGTCCAGGTCTGGCACTCATAACGATAACTCTCTGAGCCAGAATGATCGCCTCATCTACATCATGTGTGATGAAGAAACATGTTTTTCTTTCACTTTCCCATGTTTTCAGAAGTTCTGTCTGCAGCTGGGTTCTTGTCTGGGCATCCAGAGCTCCGAATGGCTCATCCATAAGAAGAACTTCAGGTTTTACAGCATAGGCTCTTGCAATTGCAACACGCTGTTTCATACCACCGGAAAGTTCCTTCGGATAATGATTTACGAAATCTTCAAGCTGTACCATCTTGATATATTTCATTGCGATTTCTTTTGCTTCAGCATCGCTCTTGCCCTGCAGTTTCAATCCAAACATAACATTTTTCAGAACTGTCAGCCATGGGAACAATGCATACTGCTGGAATACAACGCCTCTCTCTGTACCTGTTCCCTCGATCTTTTTGCCGTCAATGTATACAGCTCCACTGGTTGGAGTATCCAGTCCTGCGATAATATTCAGCAATGTAGATTTACCGCATCCGGAAGGTCCTACCACACAGATAAATTCATTTTCTTTAATATCAAGATTAACTCCGTTTAATGCAGTCATCTCGCCCTTACGGGTCTGATAAATCTTTTTAACGTTATCAATCTTAAGTTTTGTCACTCTCTCTTCTCCTGCCATCCTGTTAACCTTCCTTCTAAGAATTTAATGATTTTTTCCATTACCAGTCCGATGATACCAATGATGATGATATACATCAGCATGCCTGCTGTTTCAAAACTGTTTGCCAGAGAACGGATTCTCATTCCAAGTCCGGCAGTAGCTCCTGTTGTTTCTGCTGCGATCAAATGTTGTCAGTGCAACGGAAATACCAAGTCGAACAGCTGTTAAAATAAACGGGGTTGTTGCCGGGAAAATAACTTTTACAAATATATCTCTGTCTTTTGCGCCAAGAACTCTGGCTGCTTTTACTAAAGTATTATCAATGTTTCTTACACCCTGATAGATTGTAACTGTCATGATCAGGAATGTTGCGATCCAGATAACGATGATCTGTGGTTTTCTACCAACACCAGCTGTAATAACTACCAACGGTACATATGCCAGAGGTGGGATGTTACGAATAAACTGAATCCATGGTTCCAGAACTCCTCTGACCGGCAGGTACCATGCCATAAGAAATGCAATCGGTACTGCGGTTATAAAGCCGAGTGCAAATCCGGCCAGGATTGAAATCATTGAACTACAAAAATCCTGTCCCAGTGCCCCATTATCAATCATTCGTTTGGCCGCCTCAAGAATAGCCGGAATAAACGGGAAGCTTCGTGCTGTTTTTGGATTAATGGATAATGCATACCATAACAGGATTGCTGCTGCAAGGGAAATCAGTACCCATGCCCATCCCGGGATAGACTGCATTACTCCTTTTTTCTTTTTTTCCATAGTTACTCTCCTTTCAATGGAACATTTTCATTTTTGTTTTGTATATTTTTCGTTTTAAAGATAATCCTTGAAATTCAGGAATTCCGGAAGTGGATCTCCGATCAGCGGGCGACACCAGTCAACAAATTCCTGTGTTACATCGTTACCTCTTTCATTTATAAAATTGTCAGGCATCTTCCGTTCATAAAGCATAACTTCTTTGATAGGAACAAGCTTTGTTTTCATCTGATACACCGTTCCCGGGACCCGTTCAAAACCTACCATCACTCCGCTGTTTCCTTCAACAGCACTCCTCAGTGCAACTGTGCCGGCCTGTCTTGCTTCTTCTCTGTCCACCGGTGACTGAAGTGCTACAGAAGCTCTTCCGCAAAGTCCGGGTTTTTCGCTTCTTGCTTTTACGCCAAGTTTCTTAACTACCAGATTCGCAAGATGTGAACTTACATCTCCATAATAAACAGCTCTTTCTGATTTAAAGATCGGAGGAACAATAGATTCTCCATTTGCATCATGAAGTCCCTCACTTACCAGAACCACTACTCCACCCTGTTTTTTCTGAAGCCTTGATACATCTTCAAGGAACTCATCTTCATTGAAGTTTCGTTCCGGCAGATAAATCAGGTGAGGTGCATCTCCCTGTTTCCTTCTGGCCAATGCCGATGCAGCTGTGATCCATCCGGCATTTCTTCCCATGGCTTCCATAATACATACATGAATGGGAAGAGATTTTACATCTTCACCAACTTCCTGGGTAGAAGCTGCAATAAATCTTGCCGCACTTCCATATCCTGGTGAGTGATCTGTCATTGCGATATCATTGTCAATCGTTTTTGGAATTCCAACAACTTTGATATCCTGATCCTTACAGACCTCATAAATATGTCCGCATGCATCCATAGTTCCGTTTCCGCCATTCAGAAGAACATATTTTAAATATCATGTTTTTTTTAAAGATATCCACCATTTTTTTCATAATCTTTTTTCATATAGAGGATATCTAGAAGATCCAATTGCCGAAGCAGGTGTATGCAAAAGAAGTTTCAATTTTTTCATCATCAAACGAAGTCAAATCTATGAAAGTTTCTGAAAAAATTGCTCCGGTTCCACCAATCGCTCCGTAAACTTTTCCAACCTCCGGATTTCGTTTTGCTTCTTCGATCACACCGTAAAGGGATGCATTGATGACTGCTGTAGGCCCACCTCCATGTACCACTAATACATTTTGTGACATATTCCGCTTTCCTTTCTATTGTTTATTGTGCATCTTACAAATAATCTTTTATTTTTCTTGAATATGTTTTATTCAATTTCACTTTGTACTCTTATCTTAACATATTTTTACAAAAACAAAAAGCACAATTAGAGAAAACGTTGTCTGGATATTTTGTATAATTTGCCATGTTGTTTTTGTCTATTTTTATTATTATTTATATTATTCTTATTTTTCATCCGTTTTCACTTTTTTTCAAATATCCGTCCAAATTTTACAGGTTTATAGAAAACAAAGAGATCAAAAAGACGTTCATCTTTTTGATCTCTTTGTTTTTTATTGTTATATGTCTGATTAATTTGACTATTTGCAGTCCGTCATTACACAAAACGTTTGCTTTATCATATAGTGATTTACGCTTTTTTTACAGCGCTCAAAACCACATTTGCCACACCACACAAAACCATTGCCAATATAGGATTTTATTTTTAAATTTACGAAGCAGCACCAACGCGATCACAAAAAAATATGATCATTTCCACACATACATTCTGGCGTATAAGATTTACAGTACCATCAATGAAAAATGCAGAAATTAAAATCGTTACCCCTGCTTTGGCGATCATCGATACAACTGCCGGTCTGAGAGATGCCAGTGTTCCCTGAAGTAAAGACATATTCCGATACTTCATATAAACATATGCCAGCAAGGTTACAATAATACAGGAGGGAAGAATACATCCCAATGTAGCAATTATTGCACCTAAGATTCCCGCTATCTGCATCCCTACAAAAGTAGCAGAGTTTACTGCAATCGGTCCCGGCGTCATTTCAGCGATCGTTATCAGATTCGTAAATTCGCTCATTGAAAGCCAGCTGTGCAGATTCACCACCTGTTCCTGTATCAGCGGCATTGCGGCATATCCTCCTCCAAAACTCAATGCCCCGACCTGGAGGAAACTTAAAAAAAGCTGAATATAGATCATTTTTCCCTGCCTCCTTTTACTATTGTCCGTACCATTCCAAATACAGCTACCAAAAGTATTATATAGATAATGTTAACATTCAGGAAATAGCTGAGACAAAAACTGATGATCATTATCACCACATTCACCCAGTCCTTTGACTTTACAACATTTTTTCCCCATATCATACACTACGGACATAATAACTGCCCCAACTCCCGCAGTCATTCCTTTTAATAATGCCGCAATATAATAATTGGAACAAAACGCATCATAAAAATACAGAAATAACAGATAAGATCACCATCGGAGGAATGATCGCTCCAATGACAGATACCAGCATTCCCGGTATGCCGGCAAGCTTATACCCCACAATAATCGCTCCGTTACTGCAATCGCTCCAGGTGAAGACTGGGCGATCGCAACCAGATCCAGCATTTCATCTTCTTCGATCCAGTGATAATGATCCACAAATTTTTCTTTCAGCAAAGTAACAATTACATAACCGCCGCCGAAAGTAAATGTGCTGAGATACAGACATAGCAAAAAATAAATTTTCGCAGTACATATTCCTTTACTTTTTGTTTTTTCTTCCATTTTATTTCCCCCATTTTTTAATGCATTCTATAGATTCTATATTTTATCTTATCATGTACTAAAAAAAATCACTTCATTTATCAGCAAACGTTTTGCTTTATATTTTCATACATTTCTTATATTGCATCTGTATTTTTGTCTTTGAATCAACTATACTTGTGTTAACAATATAGCTGTAAATTCATACAGCAATCTGACATCCTGGTTCTGACATAAGTATCATAAAACACTGCACCCCAAGAAAGGAGGTCTCCTATGACGCTGAGAGAAATTGCAGCAGAAGCAGGCGTATCGATTTCAACAGTCTCACGTGTAATCAATCAAAGTACTAATAGCCCCGTGAGCAGGGAAGTTCAAGACCGTATATGGGAAATAGCCAAACGTACCAATTATATTCCAAGATCATTCAAAAAAAATACTGTAGAACCTGATTCATCTTCCACAGAACCATTTCGTTCTATTGCCTGTCTCTTTGCACGGGTTCCGGATGGAGCATCTGATTATTTCTTCTCTACATTGGCCAAAAATATTGAACAGGAAGCATTCCGTCATAACTATATTTTAAAGTACACATTTTCTGCTTTTGATATCGATGATCCTTTTACTCTACAGTTAATTGCCAGCAATGATATTGACGGCATTGCCGTTTTGGGTCGTTGTGATAAAGAGCTTTTGAAATTTCTGAAAAAACATTTCCAGTATGTTGTTTATTCCGGTCTGAATAATCTGGATGCAAAATATGATCAGATTATCTGTGATGGAACACAAATCAGTTATGATGTCGTAACCCGCCTTATAGAACAGGTCATAGAAAAATCGCTTACATCGGCGAAACACAGAATGAAAACCGGTATGTTGGATACTGTTCTGCATTGACAGATGCAGATATTTCTGTCAGTCCCAAATACGTCTCTAACATTGTTCATTCCACAGAAGAGGGATACAAAGGTGTCTGCCATCTTCTTAAAAGCGGCTGTGATGCAACTGCTTTCTTCTGTGCTGATGATATTACGGCAATCGGTGCAATGAAAGCTATCAAGGAATACGGTCTTCGCATTCCCGAAGATGTATCCGTTGCCAGCATTGATGATATCGATACAGCACAATATCTGATTCCCTCATTAACAACAGCACACATTCCTCTTGATGAAATGGGAAAAATGGCAGCCAAAATACTGATTGACCGTATTGAGGGCGGTCATGAAAAGCATTTAAAAATATTATTTCCTTATGATATCATCGAACGTAAGAGTACTGCTGCCTTCCGTAAAATCCATGGCAACCCTCAAAAATAATTTGCTTATAGCAATCCTCGTAAATAATGTATCTTAATCCAATTAATTCTGCAGTGGATGAACGCAAAAAAAGAAGGTGCAAACCACATTTCTATGATTTGCACCTTCTCTTATTCTATATCAGTAGTTCAATCTCAGATAAAACTCTTTCAGCAATCAGTCTTATCAGCCTTCCTGTGATGACTGTCAGTTCTGTGACTCACGCCTTTCTCTACTCATATTTTCGTCATCCAGACTTTTAACTCTATTTATGATAACTTACTCATAACAACAGACCTTACAAATGACATCACTTTCCACAGCACTCCACAATAGTTTTCTCCACATCTTCTATCTGGAAAGGTTTTGCCAGGTGTGCAGTCATGCCGGCTGCGAGACATCTTTTGGCATCTTCCTCAAATGCATTTGCAGTCATTGCAATGATCGGAATTGTTTTTGCATCTGCCCTGTCCATGGCACGTATGGCTTTTGTTGCTGCAATACCATCCATAACAGGCATCATGACATCCATCAATATGGCATCAAAGGTTCCCGGAGGATTATTTTCGAAGTGCTCCACCGCCTGTCTGCCGTTTTTTGCAACTGTAACCTTCGCACCGTCATCTGTCAGCAGCATTTCTATGATTTCAGCATTAAGCTCATTATCCTCAGCTGCCAGCAGATGCAGTCCACAAATATCATATTTCTCAGCAATTTCCTCATCCTTTTTCTGTTCCTGGGCAATCTCAAAGGGAATGGTAATGACAAACACAGATCCAACTCCCACCTGACTTGTCACTTCAATACTTCCATTCATCTGCTCAATCAAGCCTTTAGTGATCGCCATTCCCAGACCGGTTCCCTGATAAACACTACGGGCATCTGTTTTTTCCTGTGAGAACGGATCAAAAATGCGGCTCAGGAACTCTGCACTCATCCCTATACCTGTATCAGAAATCGTCCATCTGTATGTACAGATCCCATCATGTACATCTATAGCCTCCATTACCGTAGTAATCTTTCCTCCCGGCCGGTTATACTTAATACAGTTTCCATAGATATTCAGAAAAATCTGGCGAAGATGCAGTGAACTTCCATAGACATAAGGATAGGGAATATCCTCCTTATTTTTCTCATAAATCCACTGAATGTCCTCATCAGCTGCCCTGTGAGTGATAATGCTCTCAATCTCACAGACCAGATCTTTAAGACAGATATATTCATGAGTCAGAACAATATGACCTTCCTCTATTTTGCTCATCTGCAGAATATCATTGATAAGGGAAAGCAAATAATCCGCTGCTGTCTTCATCTTTTTATGATTTTCCTGTATCAGTGCCTTATCCTCAAAATGAGTCTCATCAATCTTTAACAGACCAATAATACCATTCAAAGGTGTCCTGATATCATGGCTCATACGGCTGAGGAAATTCGTTTTCGCCCTGCTCTCGGCACGCATCTCATTGAAGGCTGCCTGAAGGCGCGCCTGTTCCTGCTCATCCCGTTCATGTCTCTGTGTGGTATCCTGCAACAGAATGATCGCATAAATCATAGGCACCTCCGCAAGGATTTCTGTATCAAACACCACCATCCTGGTCATAAGAACTGTTTTCTGTACCCAGCGGATACTTCCATCATCTTCGCGGGCACAATATTCCACAGACATATTTGTTTCTCCGTTCTCAAACCTCTTACGAAGCTTTTCACAGTTATCTGTCATGCAGTAACCGGCAATTGTTTCCTGGGTGATTTTTTCTCATATTCCCAGCAATAATCCCGATAAGAACATGGAAGCGGGTAGTCCATAAAAAGTTCCCGGCTCTTCTGTTCTTTTCCATTCAGTACGACCCTTCTTTCCAGAGCATCCTTTGTCAGATTTACTGTATAGATCACATCTGACAATTCCAGAAGCGCATCCACATAGCTGTCATTTTCCAGGATTGACTGTTTCAGTTGTTCATAATAGAGCTGAAGCTGCTCTTTTGCACCTGTCTGACCTTCAGAAGTCTTTCGGATGGTTTCAAATGCCAGAAGAAAATGATGCAGCTTTTTGTCCTCATCCCAGTCCACCGGAATCAGTGTCAGGCGGTTATATGCCCCCTGTTTTCCGATATTATACTCATATTCCAGCACATCTTTCTTCGTATGCATCTTCTTTTGAAGTTCCGAAATCTGCAGTCCTTCGCGGATATCTGCCTGACTGGATTTTTCAACCTGTTCCTCTATGATCTGTTCCACTGCTCCGGAATATGCACCATCAGAGGCCAGGAAAAAATTTTCACTGGAACGAATCGCCCGATAGGTATCCATCCTGGCATCACAATACAGACAGTCTGAGAAATTACTGCCATGCTGATTAAGCAGCTTTAACAGCTGATATCCCTGATGCTTTTCTGCAGCAGCTTCTTCCCTTTTTACATGATTCTTATTGATATACATGTTTTTGTCTGCGCAGTTAAACAGTTCTCTCATTGTACTTCCGGGAAAATCGCTGGCCAGTGCAAAGCCTGCTGCATAGCTCAGGGGAGTATCCGGATACACTTTGGATTCCTCTCTCATATCTCTGCGCACCTTTTCAAGGCACTGTGTCATCTGTTCCCTGTCCAGTCCATGGGTAACTGCAAGAAACTCATCTCCACCTGCTCTTCCCACAAACTGCTCTGCCGGCATGGAAGCCCGCAGACAGATGGCAAATCTACGGATATAGGCATCACCGGCTTCATGTCCTCTGCTGTCATTAATACGCCGGAGATTATTAAGATCAAAACTGCAGACACCGGTATCTGCATCCGGTTCTGTCTCACTCAGCAATTCTTCACATTTATTTTTGTTCGGAAGTCCCGTCGCATCATCCAGATATACCTTTCGCTGCAGTAAACGGTTCATTGCAGCATATTGTATTGCTTTTATGAGCTCATATCCGATCAACAGCATCAGCACAACTATATCTGCTGTGATATATTTTTCAAGCAATGATAAGGATGTGGCTTTTTTCTGCGAATATTTTTCGGCCAGACCTGTTGCTTCATCACAGATCACAAAAAACTTCTCACTTTCCGGAATAATATCTGTGTTCCTGGCCCCTTTGAACCTCACAAGATGAATTTTCTTATACAGGTCAGAGAATTTATCATCCAGTTCCTGCATTTTATTCTGAAAATCAACATCATCGAGACGCACAAGATTTAATTCATCATCTCCGTTTCGCAAACCGTCAATAAAAGTTCTTATCTCACGGATCATCTCATTTTCCTGCTGCGTGGAAAGCTCGAGTTTTATGAGTCTCTGTGTCTCTCCCCTGACTAAACCGGTATAATTTACAATACGGGCCGTTCCCTGAATATCTGAGACAATTCCCATCATTATGATAATAAGGATAGCCAGAATAACTGCCAGAACACCAATACTGACCTGAATAATACTTGATTTCTTTTTCTTATTCTTTACTTCGGACATGGCCCTCCCCCTTTTGTTTTTATTTTGGAAAAATACTTTCCGCATTCTAACTATTTTACCGTACTTTTTCCGTTATGCCTACCACAAATTTATTAATACTATATCGATTCCATAAAATAATGCTACCTTTTCGGAACCATATGGTTCTGTATAGTTGCAGTAATGCATATTAATCAAGAAGCTTGCTATAAATTTTCCAAACAGGCATCAAAAACACCCGGCAAAATTACTTTTCATAATCTGCCGGGTGTTCTCTTTCGCCCTCTCTGTATAGATTATTAATAATGTCTTCCAGACGGTCGAAGTTATATTTTTCTTTTTCAGTTTTTTATTTGACTGCTCCGGTAATACCTTCTGCAAACTGTTTCTGTAATACAAAGAATACGATCATTGTGGGAATAGAACAGAACAATACACCGCACATCAGCATACCATAATCTGTCACATAGCCTGTGATCAGGTTGGCGATCAGCATTGGCATGGTCATTGCCTTGTTGTCTGTCATGATTACCTTTGGCCACAGATAAGAGTTCCATGCATTCATAAAGGTAATAACAGCAGCTGCTGCATATGTAGATTTCATTGTAGGAATGAACATCTGGAAGAAAAATCCTTACTTCATTGAGTCCGTCAATACGTGCAGCTTCAATAATATCAACCGGGAATGATCTGGCATTCTGACGGAACATCATGATCATAAACGGCGTGGAAATAATCGGAAGGATAAAACCTACTGCTGTATTCAAAAGTCCTGCCTTGGAGAACATTTTGAATAACGGAACCATAGTTGCAACCTGCGGAACCATCATAGCCAGAAGCAGGATTGAAAATACTCTGTCTTTCCACTTATCATGGTAAACTTCAAATCCGTAACCTGCGATAGAGCAGACCAGAAGACAGATCACTGTAGTAAGGATTGCATAAAAGAAAGAGTTTCCAAGTGCTCTCCACAGTGGCTGCTGGGATGTAAGATTACGGAAGTTTTCCATAAAATAGCTTCCCGGAATAATTCGTCCACGTGATACATCTGTGGATGTATTAGTTGCGGCTGAAATCATCCAGTATAACGGGAATACTGAAATAAATGACACGATGATCAGAAAAATATAGGTTGGAATCAATCTTCTCTGAATGGCTGATTTGTTTTTCTTAGTCACGTGTATCACCTACTTTCAAATTAATAAATGCAAGTACAGCTACCATAATGAATATGATAAATGACATTGCTGCTGCATATCCAAAGTTTGGTACGTTAATAAAACATGTATTGTAAATATAGTGGGACATTGTGATTGTTGAGTTTGCCGGTCCACCCTTTGTCAGGTTGACAGACTCATCGAACAACTGCAGTGTACCATTAATTGACATGATGAATGTCATGATAATTGTCGGTTTCAGAAGCGGAACTGTAATCTTCCAGAAAGTCTTCCAGCCATTGGCACCATCGATTTTGGCTGCTTCATATACAGAATATTCAATATTCTGAAGTCCTGCCAGATAGAATACCATATTATATCCTGTCCATCTCCAGATCAGCGCAAGGATAATTACAATCTTGGCACTGGCGGAATTCCCCAGGAAATTATAGCCGGTAGATAAGATTCCAAGTTTGATCAGAATACTGTTGATCAGACCATCTGTAGCAAACATGGAACGGAAGATCAATGAATAGGATACCAGGGATGTCGCACATGGAAGAAATACACAAGTACGGAAAAATCCCTTAAATTTCAAATCTTTGTTATTCAGAAGCTGTGCCAGAAGAATTGCCAGTATCAGCATGATCGGCACCTGAATGATCAGATACAGGAATGTATTTGCAATAGACTGCTGAAATACCTTGTCTGCCAGAATACGTTTATAGTTGCTGAAGATCGGATCTGCAAATCTCATATTTGCTCCGGCTCCGGTCTGCAGGGAAATGATAAATGCACGTATCATTGGATAAAAGCTCATGATCGCGATCATGATAGTTGCAGGAGCCAGGAACGTCCATCCTGCTGCCCTCTGCTTGCCAAGCAGAGACATACCTTTCTTAGAATTCACGTGAACTCCTCCTTTCAAAAACTCTCGTAACTGTTCAGCATTTTGCCGGACAATTACCAACTCTTTGCAGTAAGATGGGGGACTGCTGGCAGTCCCCCGCACTTACCTGTTTTCATTCACTTAATCACTGTCTACAGATTGCTTCACAGTTTCACTGTTCCCGCAATCCTGACATCATCTGATCCTGCGATCAGAATTTTATTCAGTCATCTTGAATGCCAGAGTATCCTGAGCTTCCTGAAGGGCATCTTCTACAGGTGTGCCGTTTACGATATTTACAACTGCTGTGTTGACGCATTCTCTTGATTCATAATGATACGGTGTTTTTGTGAACTCCGGAATATGAGAAGAGTATTCTACAATTGTGGAGAAGATTGGCTGTCCACCAAAGAATTCATTTGGCTCGTTGTAAACCTTAGATTCACCTGCCGGCAGATAACAGGAGATTGCACCTGCTTCCGGAAGGATTGCATCATAGAACTCTGTGCTGGAACCAAATGTACTTGCAAGGAAATCTTCTGCAAGTTCTACATTCTGGCAGTTGGATGTAACATACCAGGAAGATCCACCATTGTTTGCATAGTTTGTAGCTGTATCAACATCGTCTACTTTAGGCATTGTTGTGATCTGCCACAGACCCTTCTGATCTTCTGTAGACATCAGAGTAGCTGTGATCCAGTTACCATTTACAATACCTGCTGCCTCACCGCCTGTAATAGTAGCGATATATTCATCCCAGTTATTTACAAGTTTAACAACGTCATTCTTAACCAGATCTACATAAAGATTGATGCATTTCTCTGCAACTTCATTGCCTACGATGTAAGTCTTCCGTCATCTTTCGATTATCAAGTTAGCTCCGAGAGACTGCATCA
>ENA-OQAJ01000272-OQAJ01000272.1-human-gut-metagenome-genome-assembly--contig:-NODE-272-length-16346-cov-2.159998_pt1 | contig 16346 bp, 25 predicted proteins | sample MGYA00242736_ERZ504529 | MGnify/ENA primary metagenome ERZ504529 (study PRJEB26092, sample SAMD00036275) | human gut metagenome | host: Homo sapiens | study: EMG produced TPA metagenomics assembly of...
AATTTAAATTTTGTCAGATTTTTTTATATTCTGTGATCCCGCATACAGTAAGTATGCCCTCTTTTACCTGGAAATGTACATCCATTCCTGCAAAAGGCATTCCATATATCCGCTCCGGATCTTTCTGGTATGCAGGTCTTGGGTCTTCTTTAAGCACCCCTTCCAGGGCAGAGATCTTATCTTCCGGGATCTTTGCCTTCCATTCTTCGGGGATCTCCACTTTCAGGAAATGCTGCTCCACTTTTGCCGCAAAGCCGCCCAGAGCTTCCGGATGGCAGTCTGCCGCCGGCAGATATGGCTTGATATCATAGATGGGGGTTCCGTCCATCAGATCCGCACCGGATACGATCAGTACAGGGGCTTCTTTGCTCTCCAGATCGATCTTTTCCAGTTTCACGCAGGACAGCCCTACCGGATTTTGGACGGAAGGGGGGATCTGGTAGACAAATCATCGTCCCATTTCTTTCCATTTCCACCCAGAGCGCGGTGGACGTACCGTAGGTGACCAGTTCTCACGGATCGCCTGGGGAAAACTCCCAGAGCAGCCAGATATGAGAAAAATCTTCCAGCCCCTTTACCGCTTCCCGTACCCGGTATTCCGGTTCAAAAACAACACGGGCTGTCAGTTCTTCCACACGGCCGCTCTGCGCGGGATTCCAAATTTTGTTGGAAAATCACTTCTGATCCTTGCAATTATTTTCATATTACTCTCCCAATGTTTCGTTCATGCTTCCTGTCCGGTAGCCTGTCAGATCCATTGTAACATAGGTAAAGCCATATGTCTTAAACTCTTTTGTGATCTTTTCCCGGTTTTCCAGAACTTTTAAAAATTCTCCCGGTTCCACTTCAATGCGGGCCATCATTCCGTGGATCCGCACACGAACCTGATGGAATCCCAGATCCAGAAGAAGCTGCTCTGCTTTATCTACCATGGAAAGTTTATCCCTTGTGATCTCTTCTCCGTAAACAAATCTGGAAGAAAGGCAGGCAAAAGACTGCTTATCCCAGGTAGGAAGTCCCAGATTTCTGGACAGGATACGGATTTCTTCTTTCGCAAGCTTGGAATGGCGCAGAGGACTTGTCACCCCAAGTTCTGCCACTGCCTGAAGACCTGGTCTGTAATCTCCGTTGTCATCCATATTGGAGCCTTCTGCGATATATGCGATCTTCTGCTCCTTTGCGATGTTGATGATCTTCTCAAACAGCTCGTGCTTACAGATATAACATCGGTTCTCGGATTATGGGAAAAGCCTTCAATGTCCAGTTCCTCGGATTCACATACAAAGTGACGGATGCCTTCTTTTTCGCAGAAGTGGATCGCCTCTTTCAGTTCTCTCTCCGGAAAAGAACAGGACTTTGCAGTTACCGCGATCACCTGATCTCCAAGAGTATCATGAGCTGTTTTCAGAAGATAGGTGGAATCCACACCTCCGGAAAAGGCAACCGCCACGCTTTTCAGCTGGCGGAAATAGGCTTTCAGATCTTCTTCTTTTTTTAATGCTTCCTGTAATTCTTTTTTCTTCCATTGTTTTCTTCACCTCTTTAATTTCTATTACAATTCTGCCATTTATTTTTATCTGAAACGATCATTCCTGTTCGCATTCCGTTAAGATATCATACTTTCCCCACCAAGTCAATATGAAATATAATTGATAATTGTATTTTCAGACCTTTTATGCTATTGTATAAGTAATAATATTTTATCAGGAGGTTTCATATGGGACAGAGACGTACCAAAGTAGAAGTACTGAACGAAAAGATTTCCAAAGTAGATTCCAAGATTGCTGCCTACACAGAGAAGATTGCAGCTCTGGAAGATGAGAAAACTGCTCTTGCAGCTCAGCTGGAGGAAATTCATAAAGCAGCCAAGAAAGCAGAAGAAGCCGCAGAGCTGAAACGTCTTCTCAAACTGATGCATAAGAAAGACATTTCTGTGGAAGATCTGAAATCCATGATCTCCAAGGAAAACTGATCGCAAAAACCGGTTCCGAAGAATTTTCTTCCAAACCGGTTTTTTTATAATCTTTTCATTTTATAATTTTCTATGATACGATCTGAATATTTCTGCAGTCCTTATATTCTCTGGAACAGTTTTCCGTCAGGATTACCGCTCCCATTCAAATGAAAGAACGTCACCGCACTGATCTGTCCGAATTTGGAACTGTCGGACACTACATATTTTTCCAGGCACTGCTCCATAGCTGTTCGTTTTACCAGTGCCTCATTGGCCTCCGGTGTGGTAAAGCCTTCTCTCTGGGTCATTCCGTTGGTTCCAAAAAAGCCCTTGGTAAAATGATAATTCTTCAGCATCTGCATGGCCTGGCTTCCGATCACCGCTTCCGTGGAGCCTTTCACTCCCCGCCGATCAGCAGCACACCGGATTCCCATCTGGGCCAGTCCTTGCATGGGAAACACCGTTGGTCACAAAAGTCGCCCTGGAGCCGTTAAGATGTTCCAGCATATATCCGGTCGTCGTTCCCGCATCCAGATATACAAAATCCTCCGGCTGGATCAGAGATGCCGCATAAGCTGCGATCTTCTTTTTTTCCTCGATATTAAGCTCGGATTTTTGGGCTACAGTAGGCTCATAAGCATTGACTGTATGCTCCAGTGCCACTGCGCCGCCAAAAAACCCTGGTCAGTTTTCCTGCCTTGTAAAGTGCTGTGATATCTCTGCGAACCGTGGATTCCGATGCATTCAGGATATCTTTCAGTTCTGTTACCGTGACACTGTTTTTTTCTCTGAGAAGGCCGAGTATGATCTCATATCTCTGCTCCGTCAGCATGTTTTTCCTCCTTTAAAAAAGACACCCCGATCAGCCGGACCGGGATGTCTTCTGTTCACTCATTCAGAAATTACAGGTTCTCCTGCATGAATTTGCTTACTGCCTCGTATGCTGCATCCTCGTCTGCACCATCGAATGTGAAGGTAACCTCATGGCCTTTCTTTCGCCAAGTCCCATAAGTGCAAGAAGCTTTCTGCACTCTACAGTCTTACCGTCTTTTCTCGATTGTGATCTTGGACTCGAAGCCTTTTACAAGTTTTCACAAGCTCTCCTGCCGGACGTGCATGGATTCCTTCGTTATCTGTTACTACATACTTGAATTCTTTCATTTTTTTATCCTCCAGGTTTTATTTTAATTTTAAAATTTTAAGCAACTTTTTTCTTCAGTACACCGAGAAGTATTGCTGAGATCAGAGTTCCGACAACCAGTGCAACCAGATACATCAGTGCATTACCTACAACCGGGAATACGAAGATTCCGCCGTGTGGTGCCATCAGTGTACAGTTGAAGAACATGGAGATCGCTCCTGCTATTGCGGAGCCGACGATGCAGGACGGGAGTACATGGATCGGGTCAGATGCCGCAAAAGGAATGGCTCCTTCTGTGATAAATGCAAGTCCCATGATAAAGTTGGTCGGTCCTGCCTCACGCTCTTCTTTTGTAAATTTGTCTTTAAACAGCAGGGATGCAAGTGCGATAGCACATGGAGGAGTCATGCCTCCTACCATAACTGCTGCCATAATGTCATAGTTACCTGCCGCAATGGCCGCTGTACCAAATACATATGCTGCTTTGTTGAACGGGCCTCCCATATCAATGGCCATCATGCCACCGAGAACCAGTCCTAAAATTACTTTACTTGAATTTCCCATGCCTGTCAAGGCATTATTTAATCCTGTATTGATACCACCCATGATCGGCTCTACAATGAATGTCATACAAAGTCCCATAAGAAGGACACCAACAACCGGATAGATCAGTACCGGTGCGATTTTTTCCAGAGCTTCCGGAAGTTTATCACAGACTTTACGAAGTCCCAGGATCAGATATCCTGCAAGGAAACCTGCAAGAAGAGCTCCAAGAAAACCGGATTTTCCGTTTGCTGCGATCATACCGCCTACAAGGCCAACTGCAAGTGCCGGTCTGTCACCGATAGCCATTGCGATAAAGCCGGCCAGTACAGGAAGCATGAACCCAAATGCGGTTCCACCAATATTTTTCAGAACAGCCGCTACCGGTGTGATGGTACCAAAGTTTGCTCTCTGGTCTGCCGGAAGGGAACTTAAATCTACGCTTAAACCATCGATCAGAAATGCAAGGGCGATCAGGATACCACCGCCAACAACCAGTGGAAGCATATGAGATACACCGTTCATCAGCTGCATGTAGATCTTGTGGCCTGCTCCGCCGCCTGCTTTTGCATTTGAGGAAGAACTCTGGCTGCCTGCTGCCGCATGATATATCGGAACATCTCCGGAAATGGCACGGTCAACCAGTTGGTCTGCCTTGCTGATTCCGTCGGAAACCTGACATTCGATGACTTTCTTTCCATCGAAACGGTCCATGGGGACCTTGGCATCTGCTGCTACGATAATGCAGTCTGCTTCCTGGATCTCCTGATCCGTAAGTACATTTTTTGCTCCGCCGGAGCCTCTTGTCTCTATTTTAATGAAACAGTCTTTCGCCTTCGCTGCTTTTTCCAGTCCTTCTGCTGCCATGTAGGTGTGGGCAATACCTGTGGGGCATGAAGTAACTGCCAGCAGTCTGGCTCTGGCTCCTTCGGAACTTCCTGTATCTGCCAGTCTCTCGTCGATATCTTTTTTCTCATCATCTGCCTTGTCGATGATCTCCATAAATTCATCTACAGATTTCGCGTTACGTAAGGACTCTGTAAAATTATCATCCATCAGCATCACGGAAAGTTTGCTGAGTACATCCAGATGAATGTTGTCTTCTGTATTCGGTGCCGCGATCAGGAAAAGGAGCGTAACCGGCTCATCGTCCAGTGCCTCAAATTCCACGCCGTTTTTTACTACCATGGCAGCAAGTCCCGGTTTCTTTACCGCATCACATTTTCCATGGGGAATGGCGATTCCCTCACCGATTCCTGTTGTACTTTCTTCCTCTCTTAAATACACCTGTTTCCGATAAGCATCCCGGTCGCTGATCTTTTCGCTTTTTACCATAAGATCTACGGCCATGTCCAGCGCTTCGGATTTTGTCTTCGGTGCTGCATCCAGCGATATGCTTCGTTTGTCAAGCAGATCTGTGATTCTCATCTTCCCTTCTCCTTTCTTATTTACCCCTCTGTTACCTGTTTATATACCGCCTGAATCTCTTCCTTCGTGGCAAGATTTTCAGAAAATGCACTTGCGCTTCCTGCGGAAATCCCCATGTGGAAAGCGTATTCGTAATCCTGTTTTTCCATCCAGCCTGCCATAAAGCCTGCTACCATGGAATCTCCGGCTCCTACGCCGTTTACCAGTGTTCCCTTCGGTGCCGGTTTCTCAAATACCTGTCCGTCTTCTGCTACCAGGACAGCTCCTTCACCGGCCATGGAAATCAGTACATTTCTGGCACCTTTTTCCTGGAGTTTCTTTCCGTAAGGGATCACATCCTGACGGGTCTTAAGCTCGACTCCGAAGATTTCTCCCAGTTCATGGTTGTTGGGTTTCACAAGGAACGATGATATTTCAAAACGTTTACAAGAAGATCTCTTGTTGCATCCACAACGATCATCACGCCTCTTCCGTCCAGTCTCGCCATGATCTTCTCGTACATGTCATCCGGCATGGATGATGGAATGCTTCCTGCCAGGAAAAGCACATCTCCTTCTTTCAGTGTGTCAAGTTTCTCCATCAGCTCCTGAACTTTTTCTGCGCTGATTTTAGGTCCCATTCCGTTGATCTCGGTTCCGTCAATGGATTTCAGCTTCAGGTTGATTCTGGAAACGCCTTCCGGGATCTTGATAAAATCGGATTTCACTCCCATCTCCTCAAGCTTTCTTACAATCTCATCTCCTACGAATCCTGCCATGAAACCAAGTGCTGTATTCTCAATTCCAAGGTTCATCAGCACGGTGGAAACGTTGATTCCTTTTCCACCCGGAAGCATCAGCTCAGAACTGGTACGGTTGGTAAGTCCAAGCTTGAAGTCCTCTACGGAAACGATATAGTCCAGAGATGGATTAAAAGTAACTGTGCAGATCATTTCTTTCTCCTCCCCATATCTTTTATCCTGCGGGTTTCTGACCGCTTTTTGTTGTTCCTCATTTGTTGAACTTAGTATACTTCCAAATTCATTCAAAGTCAATCAAACTACTTCACAAAATTCATGACTGTTTTTGGTTGAGTTTGCACAAAAAAAGTGCATCAATCCTAGTTTTTCCAGGTTGATACACTTTTATCCCTGATTATCTCAGTCATTTTCATTCATTTCAGTCATGGTCATTCACAGAATCTGGCACTCCATATCGTTTCATCTGTCTTTCTTCTTATTTATCGTCTCCTGTACCATGTCCTGATATTTTCTCATCAGCTCCTTTGTCACTCGGTCTTCCTCAAACCGAATTCCCCCGATCTGACGCACTGGCATGATTCCCATCAGGGAATTGGTAACAAAACATTCCTGATACCGCTTCAGGTCCTGAACATAGATGTCTGTCTCTTCCACATCTTCTGTTTCACAGAGATACTCCCGAAGGATCCCCGGAAGAAGGCCGCAACTGACTTGTGGCGTACAGATCACGCCGTTTCTCACAAAAAATACATTACTTACCGTACCTTCAGAAACCTGTTCTTTTGTATTGAGAAACAGCCGCTCATCCATTCCTGCTACCGTGGCGTTTCTTTTTTCCAGGATACAGTCTCCGTAATTCATGGTTTTGTGATATACCAGCGGTGAGGTTTCATTTTCGTTTTACCGCACTGATATCTATGAAAAAACCTTTCTCATATTTTTCCGGTGTATAGTGATTGGCACGAAGAGAATAAACCATGTTTTCCTTGGTAAGCATGATCTTTAATGCACAGTGCTCCAGGTTTCCAAATTCCTTTTGTACTTCTGTGCGCATTTTCTGTTCTTCCAGATATTTTTCAATCTTCCGTGCAGTGATCCCCCGTTCTGACAAGCTTCCCAGTTTCAGGAAATCTGCGGCACGTTCCAGTCTTTTCAGGTGTTTATCCAGCAGTATGGGAATTCCCTGTTCGATCCCTATGGTTTCAAATGCTCCCAGGCCAAACTGAAAACATTCATCTAATGTTACGTTCATCTCCATCCTCCCCTTTTGCATCAGGTCTCCCCGGCCCGTCTGCAGAATCTTTTCTTAGTCTTCCGTTATTCCGTATGTCCCCCTATTGCAGTGCGTCCAGGATTGCTTTCGCTTTCTGCAGTGTTTCCTCATACTCAAATTCCAGATCTGACTCTGCCGTGATCCCGCCGCCGACACCAAGATGATATTTCCCGTTTTTATGAAGGGCTGTACGGATCACGATGTTAAAATCGCAGCTGCCATCCAGTGTCAGATAGCCGATGGAGCCGGTATAGAGATTTCTTTTTCCATGCTCCAGTTCATCAATGATCTCCATAGCGCGGTATTTCGGTGCACCGGTAATGGAGCCGCCGGGGAACGTAGCTTCCAGAAGGTCCATGACATTTTTTTTCCATCTTCCAGTATACCTTCAATATCCGACACCAGATGAAATACTGTGGCATATGCTTCCACTGTAAAAAGTTCAGTTACTTTCACGCTTCCCGGTGTACATACCCGGTTCAGATCATTTCGTTCCAGATCTACGATCATGAGAAGTTCACTTTTATCTTTGCCGGAATCTACAAGTTCCTGGCGGAGCATTTCATCTTCCTCAGGCGTTGCGCCACGTTTTTCGTGTCCCTTTTATAGGACGGGTGTTTACATGGCGGTCTTTCATTTTCAGGAAGCGCTCCGGAGAGGCACAGACGATCTGATAATCTCCGAAATCCAGATATCCGCCAAAAGGAGAGGGATTGTTTTTCCGAAGATCATAAAAAACATCCAGCGGCTGTTTTTCGCTTTCAATTGTAAGCTGCTGTGTCATATTGGCAATGTAGATATCACCTTCTATAATATACCGGATCATCCGGTCCACTGCCTGCTTGTATTCCTCTTTCTCAAAATTTGGATGGACCTGAATCTTAAATTTCTCACGGTGAGAATTTTCCGTGATCATCCCATTTCCGAATTTCTTTTTTTCTCCGATTTCCGGTTCTTCCGGTTTGCCAGCCTCTGCAGATTCCAGGATTGCTTTTTCCATTGCGCCGATCTGCGCCGCGGCATTTCCGCTGATTCCATTTGACACAAGATACGTCCTTTTTTCCTGACAGTCTTCCACAACAAAACAGTCATAAAACGTCAGAACTGCTTCCGGAATCGTCACAAGATCTTTTTCCCCGGAGGGTACTCCCATCTGTTTCCTTCCGTAATCATAGGAAAAATATCCTACAGCTCCGGACACAAGGGGAAGTCTGCTGTCATTTTTGTCCTCATGGGTATTCAAATATTCCCGCATGTAGTCTTCAAAGGTTGTTTCTGTTTCCGGTTTCCATTGATGGTAAAGGTCTTCCCGTCTTTTACCAGTTTCAGATAGGGGCACCTTCCGATCACGGAATAATGTCCCAGTTCATTCACAAGGGAGGAATCCAGAAATGCAGCTCCCGGCTCTCTCTCGTAGATCCGGAAAATCTCCACTGCCGGGATATATGGGGTCAGTTCTTTTATGATTCGCTGATTATTGTACATGTTTTTACTCCTGTGTGTTCCCGGTTTTATCTGTGCAGTGAGCGGATCAGGTATCCTCACTGCACCCTGTAATATTCTTATGAGTGCAGGCGTGCTGCATTCATCTCCGGGTTATTTTTTGATCTAAGCAGTTTTCTCTTCTGCCAGTTCTTCTTCCCTCTCCTGATGAAATTCCTCTGCGATCTTACAGAAATTCTCAAGAAGCTCATGGCCATATTCCGTAAGAACAGCTTCCGGATGGAACTGTACGCCATACAGAGGCAGTGTTTTATGGGAAATTCCCATAACTGCTCCGTCATCGGAAACAGCATCTACCTGATATTCCTCCGGGATGCTGTCTTCCCGGACGATCAGGGAATGATATCTTGTCACCTTATATTTCTCCGGCAGGCCTGCAAACACGCCGGTTCCGTGATTATGGATCTCTGTTACTTTTCCATGCATGGGGCGTACTCCCTTTTCCACTACTGCGCCTGCACAGTGGCCGATAACCTGATGGCCCAGACAGACACCAAGAATGGGGATCCTTCCCTGAAATCTTTTTACTGTATCTACACAAAGCTTCGCATCCCAGGGACGTTTCGGTCCCGGCGAAAGAATAATCCCTTCCGGATTCATCGCTTCCAGCTCCTTAAGAGTGATCTCATCACAGCGTTTAACCAGTATCTCTCTTCCCAGTTCCTGAAAATATGCCTTCAGATTATATACAAATGAATCAAAATTGTCGATCATGACATACATGTTTTTTCCTCCATATATAAAAGAAGGATAACGCCGGCATGCCAAAAAGGCATGCACAGTCGTTATCCCTTACGGTCCGTAATCTGTACGTTATAACGTTATAAGATCAGTGATAGTACTGATTATTTCTGTTTCTTGGTTTCCTCATAGTGATGGATGTCTGCCAGTACTACGTTTACGTCAAGTCCGTGTACCATACATGCCTCCTCAAGAGACTCACCGATAGAAGACGGACAGCCGATGCAGTGCATTCCTTCCTGCATAAGGATGTATGCGATCTTCTCATCGTATGCAAGCATCTCGCCCATTGTTGTTTCCTTTGTGATTTCCATGATCTATATTCTCCCTTCTGGATTTGTAATCTTACCCGGAATCCCGGTTTCCTGGTTTCCTGGTTTTCCGCAGTTATAATATCATTATTAACTGTATCTTCCATAATTGCAAGCCTAAATTTATTCTTTTCATTTTCTGTATTATACCCACTCAGGCAGCAGTTTCCTTTTTTCCCCTGCTCCACTTTTTCATCACATAAATATAATACGGGATCAGAGGGATCAGCGCTGCGATCCATGCGGCAGGATCTGCCAGACATACACCTGCAAAACTTGTTTTTCCTGCAACAAACATAACGATCGCACTTCTTGCCGCCAGTTCAAACACACCGCCCAGCATGGGAACCAAGCCATATCCCAGTCCCTGAAGTCCGTTTCGGTAGAGGAAGATACTTCCAAGGAACGGATATGCCCAGAATACCGTATGAAAATAAGTAACAGAAACATTAATAACATCCGTCTGGGATTTGTCAATAAATAGCCAGGTCATGTACTTTCCGAAAAAGAACATAATGATCATAGTGATCACACTCCAGATCAAGATCATGATCTGGGTATATTTCATTCCTGCTTTTACACGGTCCATCTTTCCGGCACCCCGGTTCTGTCCTACATAGGTTGCCATCGTCGCACCAAAAGCTACAAATACAGTTGCAATGATATTCTGTATTTTTCCCGCAGCGGAAAATCCTGCCATATATACAGAACCGTAAATATTTACCGCACCCTGCACAATAATGGTTCCGATCGCTGTGATGGAAAACTGAAGTCCCATGGGAATACCAAGGGCCAGCAGATAACGGAAGCTGGTAAAAGAAACTTCAAAGTTTTCTTTCTTCAGATGCAGGATCGGGAACTTTTTGATAATATAGATCAGGCAGCAGACTGCGGAAATTGCCTGCGCGATAACCGTAGCATAGGCACAGCCTTCCACTCCCATCCCGATTTTTACAATAAACAGAATATCCAGGAACACATTGATCACTGCCGAAATGATCAGAAAATACAGCGGAGATTTTGAATCTCCAAGTGCACGGAGAAACGCTGCCAGTGAATTATATGCCGCTGTTACGATCAGGCCTGCATAAATAATTCCCATATATCCCTTCACAGATCCCATCAGATCCTCCGGTGAATTCATCAGCCGCAGAATCGGTTCATTCAAAGCCTCAAAGCCAATGGTCATCACAATGGCAAAGGCTGCTGCCAGATAAATGGACATAGCTACGTAATGACGCATCTTATCATATTGCTTCGCCCCGAACCACTGGGATACCAGAATGGCAAAGCCACTGCTCAGTCCGTTAAGCCATCCGGTAACAAAAAACATCAGTGAACCAGTGCTTCCGATTGCAGCCAGCGCATCTACTCCCAGGAACTGACCCGCAACAATGGAATCCGCAATGTTATAAAACTGCTGAAAAATATTTCCAAGACACATGGGAATCATAAACCGGATGATCAGGCTCACCGGATTTCCCACAGTCATATCATTGGTCTTATCTTTTGCCATTTTTTAACTCAACTCCTTTCTCGATAATATAAACATTTTTTATTTTTTAAAAACAATTAATTTACTGATTATATAATTCAATACGATCACAACCACCTGAGCGATCAGCTTCACTGCCATGCTGTTAAATCCAAGCCAGGTAATGAATACTGCAAGGATCGCTTCTTCCACAACCAGGGTAAAGAGTCTTCCACCGAAAAACGAAGCCATCTGCTTTAAAAATCCGGCTGCCGAATCTACCTGACCGTCGAATACCCAGGTCCTGTTTGTAAAATACTGAAACAGTACGCAGACTACCCAGCAGATCACATTGGCGATCAGCGCATTTATTCCGAGCATGCCGTCCAGCCATGCATACAGTGCTATATTCAGAAAAAAATGTGATCCCGCCAAAGAACAGATACATCAGAACTTCCTTATGTTTTTTATAAAAAGGTTCAAATATGTTCAATACAGGAAGATGCATCAGTCTGTCAAAAAATGTCTCTTTTTTCCTCCATATCCATATCCTTTCTTCTTTGTCATATGTAAACTTGTATACCATAGCAAAAAATATCCTGGATGTCAACGCATTCCAGGATATTTCTATAGTTTGTTTCTTTAATGTTTTTTATCTATATTCTGTCATCAGTTTGTAAAGACCTTTTACAAAAAATTTCGGTCATTTTCTGCAGACTCTCAATGCTTAAAAATTCATTTGCTTCATGAGCCAGTTCTTCCTCATACGGAAACAGCGGCCCAAATGCCACAGCATTAGGAAGTGCCCTTGCATAGGTAGCTCCGCCAATAGCCATTGGCTCTGTATCCATATCCCCTGTCACTTCCTGATAGGCCTCCATCAGACACCGGATCAGTGCTGAGTCCTTTTTTATGGTACACCGGAGCCAGATAATCTACTTCATTATAAAAGAAGCCATATTTTTTCAGCTGTCTCTCCAGCAGCTCCCGAATATCATTATACTCCACAGATGCAGGATAACGAATATTACACTGCAGAAAAATCCTTCCATTTTCATCCATATTCACAGTTCCCACATTAAACGTCAGTGCCCCTGCGGAATCCTCCATGGCACAGCCCAGACGCTCTCCGTCATAATCCATTCCTATGGCCTGATGAAAACATTTCATATAAGAAGCATGAGAAAGTTTTTCGCCAAATTGTCCCAGCGTTTCCAGAAGACAGGAAACTGCATTAAACCCTTTTTCCGGACTCATACAATGTGTACTGATCCCTCTGACTGACAATTTCAAAAATCCATCTGTGATCTTTGCTGTAACCTGTTCCGGAAGCGCAATGCTTTTTACTGCGGCCTTCGGATCTTCACATTTCAGAAGACAGGACGCCTCGTCCGGAACAATATTTCTGCTACGTCCACCTTTTAATTCCACAATTTGTATCTCTGCTCTTTCATCCACAGATTCCACAGAAGAAAGATCAAAGTCAAGAAGTCCTTTTTCGCAGTATAAAAGTGGAAAATTAGCATCTGGTACGATAGATACCTGTGGAAGTATTTCTGCATGATCCAGATAATAACGAATACATTGCCAGCTCTCTTCCTCATCGGTTCCCACAATCATGCGAAGACAGGTATCTTTTGGAATCAACTGATTATCTGCAAGATATTTCATAGCAAAAAGTGAAGACACCAGAGGGCCTTTATCATCTGAAGTTCCTCTTCCATAAAGCTTTCCATCTTTTTCCACAGGATCAAACGGATCTGTGTTCCATCCCTCTCCTGCACTGACCACATCTGTATGGCAGAGGATTCCGATCATCCTGTTTCCCTCTCCGGCAGTGATCTCTCCGGCATAACCATCATAATTTTTTTACCTGAAATCCCATTTGCTGTCCCATTCTAAGGACGTACTCCAGAGATTTTTGGATATTTTTTCCAAAAGGTGCTCCTTTAGATGGTGCATCCTCAAAAATCCCGGGAATAGCTACCAGTTCTTTTAGACATCTGACCATTTCCGCTGTATTTTTTTCTACATATTCTCTAGCCATTTATTTATCACCTTTTTTTTACCAGTCTCCACACCAGATACAGGATTCCGGAAACCAGCATTCCATTGATAAAAGAAATTCCCACAGTCAAAAACGTAGCTGCAAAACCAAGAGCCCAGGTCACGATTCCAGCCACTGACCATCCTTCACGTAATGTAAAGTTCTCTGCTTTTCCTTTCCCAAGGCTCCAGTATTCCACAATAAACAGAGCAATGATCGGCATAAACGCATTTCCAAGAAGTGTAAGAAATCCCTCAAAATTTCCGGCTACACCAACAGCTGCCAGAACTGTTCCCACAGCTCCAAGTATAACCGTTGCCATAGAACGGCCGCTTTCTTTCAGATTGAATACCATAACTGCATTTAAGCCTGCACTGTAGGCATTGGTAGTATTCGTTGTCCAGGTTGCCAGGATCAGTACGACCATTCCAAGGAACGGAAGGCCAATATTAGAAAATACAAGTGAAATGTCATACTGCTGGGCAATTCTCGTCATTACCGCTCCGAGAATAAGCATAGCCATTCCTGCCGGCATCACACCGATAGCAGAAGAAAGGACTGTATCTTTTCTTGTTCTCTGATATCTGGTAAAATCAGGTGCATTCAAGGCGCCGGTGGCCATAAAACTGATAGTAAGTACAACTCCATCTGCAAAGCTCATGGCCGGATCTTCGATAGTCATACTTAAATTTCCGGTTCCGAAACGCTGGATTGCTACCACACACCCGATCACAGTTACGATCACAAGTGCAGGAATGGCAATCTTATTCAGTTTATCCAGAGCATTGATTCCATATACAGCTGTAACCAGCATGATTATTCCCCACACAACCGTTGATACCGGAATCGGGATTTTTACTCCTGTGCTTGCTTTCGATCAGATTGGAAAATGTACAGAGCCACAAGACACCCGTTCTCGCACTGCAAACCAAACCCGATCATGGAGATCATAAATAATGCAGAGATCAGCTTTGATGATCCCTGTTTTCCAAAAACGCCAGATGCAACAACACATGTCGGTACACCAAGATCACTTCCCATGATTCCACAAAAATATCATCAACGCCACGATCACTGCATATCCGATTACCCCTGACCAGATGGCCTGAGACATCGGCATAGACTCTGCCAGGATTCCTCCCAGCATCAGACTGGGCACACAGATCATAATTCCCGCCTGGATCATGGCAACATCTGCCCAGCTTTTTCTCTCTTCCATCGGAACCTGTTCCAATGTGACAGATTCCACATTTCCTGTTTTCTTTTCCTGTTCCACTCTCATACCTCTTTATTCTTTTTTATCTCCAGCATAGATTCGATCCGCACAGCCAGAGAAATGATCTCATGAAAAAGCAACGGCTGTTCTTCCACATCAAGATAATTTCTCAGACGGTTAATACGATAACGGATCGTATTCTCGTGCTGTTTCAGTTTTTTGGCAGTTTTTTTAAAATCTCCATTGCACTGTACATACGCCCTTGTTGTAAGAAGCATGTCCTCCATGCCTTCTTCCGTTGTTTTCGCCGCAATCTCTCGACAAAATTCGTCATAAAATTCCTGCATTTCCCGACTTCCCCTGATAGGCAAAAGAAGCTGCTGCGGAGACAATGGATCATAGACCTGCTGCCTCCGGTCCGATGCCTGTGCCATGTCCAGGGCGTCTCCTGCTTCAAGAAGTGTTCGTTCTACTCTGTATCTGGCATAAGGTCTGCCAATTCCAAGTCTGCGGTTATGATAGCTTCTCAAAAGCTGTTCACACACTACATTTTTATGCTGTTCCAGTTCCTTCCTGGAATCTGCACTCAAAATACAGATATCATAGTTATCCGCCGGAATAAATATATCAAAAGATGAACAGACTTCTCCTGTTTTTTTTCTTTGTGTGATCTTCCGCCGTTCATCCCCGGATATAAACAGCCTGTACGTACTCCCTGATCCCCGGATTAATGCTAAAAAGGATCTTCATTCGCTCCTGGGGCAGAGTCCTCGATGCTAGGATCTTATCCAGTTTCAGCTGATTAAGCACATTTGTCTGTTCTTCCAGGATACATTGATTAATAACTCCAAGGACCTCTGCATAAGAAATATCTTCCCTCATACAGATCACAGGAAACTGCTTCTCTTCACAGAAAGCAAGCATTTCTTTCGAAAAAAAGCTCTGCTCTCTCCTCCATCATCACACAGAGCCCACTGCAGTTTCCTTTTACAAGAAGCGCCAGAACCTGCATCAGTTCTTCTGATTTCGGCTGAAACTGCAAAAGAGATGTGATAAAAAAAATCTCCAGGTGCCAGAATATCTTTCTCCAGCACATCCTCTTTAAATGGCGCATCAAAAACAGATGCCCGCTTTACGATCCGGCCAAGTCCGGCCCGTCCTGACAAAAATTTTTACATTCTCAAACAAAGGTGCATTAAAACCTGCAATAAAGATATGTTCATATTATTATTCTCTGAATGCAGCCAGCTCTTTCAGATATGGATCTGTTATTCTCCCTTCATCCATGATCTGTACACCATCAAGCCATACAGAAGAATTCAGGCAAATGCCATCACAGTGGGATTTTGCATCCTGTCCGTGCGGCGGAGCGTCAAATGGGCTGACATAACCAATTCCCCACTCTGTGGATCCCCATACACGCTCATCCTCCACAATATTGCCGGTAAGAACCGCTCCTGGATTAAACCCATACGCAATATGTGCAAGCTTGAACATTCCCTCATCTTCAAAGCTTTTCAAATGCTCTTCAAAATGGCTGCATCACGGCCTCCTTCAATTTTTACGATTTTACTGTTTTCAATTGTAAGACGGATCGGCGCATCCGGTGTGGTTCCAAAAGGTGGGGTTACAGATCCGTCAAAAACGATCACGCCATTGATGCTTCCAAATCGCGGCACAACATTGATCTGTCCTGTAAGCATATGGATTCCTGGTACTGTTGCGTTTCCGCAGTCACATGCTGTATAATGGCCAGGATCGATTTCAAATGATATATCACATCCAGCCGGAGTTGTGACACGCATGTTCTTTGCATTTTTTGTTTTTTCAGTGATCGCAAGCATAAATTTTTTGAGCTGCTCTGTCTCCACATTGCCATGGTACGGATCATGAGTCAGGGTTAAAATCTACCAGACACATGTAACGCATTTTTTTTGTTCTCTGCTTCTCACGCTCAAATGTGTGGAATAAGAAGC
>ENA-OQAJ01000273-OQAJ01000273.1-human-gut-metagenome-genome-assembly--contig:-NODE-273-length-16295-cov-5.699654_pt1 | contig 16295 bp, 16 predicted proteins | sample MGYA00242736_ERZ504529 | MGnify/ENA primary metagenome ERZ504529 (study PRJEB26092, sample SAMD00036275) | human gut metagenome | host: Homo sapiens | study: EMG produced TPA metagenomics assembly of...
GGTTCGCTGTTTCCGCCACTGGCGGCGCTCACCTTTGCAGCATCCAGTATTATCTGCGCTTTTGGCTTAGCAGCTGCCGCACCTCGCTCGCCGTATCGGCACTTAGAATTATGCGGTATTGCCTTAGGAAAGGAGAAACCACGCCCATGAGCATCCGCCGCCTTGCTGTCCTCTGCACCGCCATGCTCTGTGCAGGGATGCTGGTACTCTGCCGTGTGTTCTGGATCGCGGCGGACCAAAGCTATGCCGCCAGCGCGGCGGCACAGACCGTCAGCGAAACCGTGCTCCCCATCCGGCGCGGCAATTTTTTATGATAGGATAGGCCGCCCCCTAACTGGTGTTACCCCGCGGTGGTACGCGCTCTGCATACCGGGGGATTCCAGCTATGCCACACTGTTTCCCTTTGTGCCGTTTGCCCAGCAGGCCCAGCTGTATGCCCGCCGCAACAGCATCACCCCGTTTTGATTGAAGTGGAAGATGATCTGTCCGCAAACGGCGTGTTCATGGTGGCGGATGCCGGCGCTATCTGCCAACCCCCATCGCCCGTCACCTGATCGGCTACCTGGATGGGGATGGCCACGGTATGACCGGGCTGGAAAAGGCCTATGATGATCTTTTGGCCGCGGCGGGGGATGCCCAGGCCGTGCTTTGCACCACCACTGCCGCGGGGATCTGTTGGCGGGCACCACGCCGCAGGTGCAAACCACCGCCCGCGGTACCAACACAGCCATTACCCTCACGCTGGATGCCAACATTCAGCGTGCCTGCGAAGCGATTGCCGCCCAAAATATGAGCAAAGGCTGCATCATCGTCATGCAGGTGGGCAGTGGGCAAATTTTGGCCAGCACCAGTATGCCGGAATTTGACCCCGATGATATCGCCGCCAGCATCCGCGCTGATGATACCTCCCTCATTAACCGCAGTCTGTCCGCTTTCAGCGCGGGTTCGGTGTTCAAGGTGGTGCTGGCTGCGGCGGCCTATGCCCAGGGGCTGGACTGGTTCACCTATGACTGCACCGGCAGTATCCAGACGGCGGGGGAAACCTTCCGCTGTGCGCTGGGGCGGGCGCACGGCACCGTCAACCTGCGCGGCGCGCTGGAACAAAGCTGTAACTGTTACTTTATTGCGCTGGGCCAGCTGCTGGGCAGGCAGGCAATTCTGAATGCCGCGCAGAGCTTTGGCCTTGGCACCCCGGCTCTGCTGGCGCCGGGGCTGAAGAGCGCGGCGGGGGAGCTGCCCAGCGCGGCAGATCTGCAAAATGCAGGCAGTTTGGCAAGCCTTTCCTTCGGGCAGGGCGGGCTGACCGTTACCCCATTGCAGGTAACGGCCATGTTCAATGCCATAGCCTCCGGCGGGGTATATCACAGCCCCTGTATTGTCAGCAGCATCACCGGCGGGACGCAAGTTCCGCAGCAGCCGCAGCCCGCAGCGGCCTGCAGCCCGGCGGTTGCACGGGTGCTGCAAAGTATGCTGGCAACCGTTGTCCGCAGCGGCATTGGCGGCGATGCCCAGCCCCATACCGGTACCGCCGCCGGTAAAACCGGCACGGCTCAGACCGGCCAGTTTGATGCAGACGGCAGGGAGCTGCTGCATTACTGGTTTGCCGGTTTTTACCCGGCGGATGCTCCGCGCTATACCATCACCGTTTTGCAGGATTCCCAGCAAAAGCCCCAAACCAGCAGCGCCGCCCTGTTTGCCCAGGTGGCGGATGCCCTTGCCGTTCTGGATGCAGCTATAACAGAAAACCGGCAGAAAACAGTTGACAAGCACCGAACGCTGGCATATAATCATAGGGTAAAAGGAAAAATAGCGTTGAAAGGGTCAATGCCCCATTATCCGCAGCCGTTCAGAGAGGGTGCCGCTAAGCTGCAAGACACCCGGTGCGGGCAGGGCAGTGCCGCCCCGGAGCTTCCGAAAAAATCGGACGTATGCGCCGCGTTAAGGCGCACCAAAGCGGCAGGCTGTACAGCCTGCAATCTGGGTGGTACCACGGAAGTTATACGGCTTTCGCCCCTGTGCTGGACGGCATTGTAGCTGTCTGGCGGGGCAAAGGCCGTTTTTTCTTTTTCCTTTTTTTTGCGGCTGTGGTAAAACCCGGGGCAAAACAGTATCCCAATTATTTCAGCATACGAAATGGAGAATCAGGATCATGCAGTGGACAGGACTTAACGAATTACGCGAAAAATACCTGCACTATTTTGAAGGCAAAGGCCATCTGCGCCTTGGCAGCTTCCCGCTGGTGCCCAAAGATGACCCCAGCCTGCTGCTTATCAACAGCGGTATGGCACCTATGAAAAAGTGGTTCCTTGGCCAGGAAGAACCGCCCCGCCACCGTGTTACCACCTGCCAGAAGTGCATCCGTACCCCGGATATTGAGCGCGTCGGCATTACCGCACGCCATGGCTGCTTCTTTGAAATGCTGGGCAACTTCAGCTTCCAGGATTATTTCAAGAAAGAGGTCATTCCCTGGGCTTGGGAGTTCCTGACCAAAGAGCTGGAAATCCCCGCTGACCGCCTGTATATCTCTGTCTATCAGGACGATGACGAGGCCTATGATATCTGGACCAAGTCTGTCGGCATCCCCGAAGACCACATGGTCCGCCTGGGCAAAGAGGATAACTTCTGGGAGCATGGCTCTGGTCCGTGCGGCCCCTGCAGTGAGATCTACTTTGACCGCGGCCTGAAGTATGGCTGCGGCAAGCCGACCTGCGGCGTTGGCTGTGACTGCGATCGCTTCATGGAAATCTGGAACCTGGTGTTCAGCCAGTATGATTCCGATGGCAAGGGCACCTATGCGCTGCTGCCCAAACCGAACATTGATACCGGCATGGGCCTGGAGCGTCTGGCCGTTGTCATGCAGGATGTGGATAACCTGTTCGAGGTCGATACCGTTGCCGCTGTTCTGCACCATGTGGAGCGCATCTCCGGCAAACAGTACGGTGCAAACGAGAAGGACGATATCTCCATCCGCGTCATCACCGACCATATCCGCGCTACCGTGTTCATGGCTTCTGACGGCATCCTGCCCTCCAACGAGGCCGCGGCTATGTTATGCGCCGCTTGCTGCGCCGCGCTGCCCGCCATGGCCGTATGCTGGGCATCGACCATCCGTTCCTGACTGATCTGGTGGATACCGTTATCATCTCCAGCGAGGTTGGTTACCCCGAACTGCGCGAGCATGAATCCTATATCAAGAAAGTTATTGGCACCGAGGAAGAGCGCTTCTATAAGACCATTGACTCCGGCATGAACATCCTGAACGGCATGATCCAGCACCTGCACGAGACCAACAAGAAGATCCTGTCCGGCTTGGATGTTTTCAAGCTGAACGATACCTTCGGCTTCCCGCTTGATCTGACCAAGGAGATCGCTGCCGAAGCCGGCCTTGGCATTGACGAAGCTGCTTTCCATGTCGAGATGACCCGCCAGCGTGAGCGCGCCCGTGCCGAGCGCCTGGCCAAGGATATCTCCGGCTGGAGCGAGGACCTGTTCGGTGAACTGAACGCTGAGCCGACCGAGTTTGACGGCTATGATGTGCTGAAAGAAACCGCCAAGGTTCTGGCCCTGTCTGACGGCGAAGAACTGAACGATGCGGTTTCCACCGACTATGAAGAGCGCGAGAATGTGCTGGTCGTTCTGGACCGTACCCCGTTCTATGCCGAGATGGGCGGCCAGGTTGCTGACCACGGCTACCTGACCAGCGGCACTGCAAACCTGAAAGTCAACCAGGTCAAAAAGACCCCCAAAGGCTTCTATGTTCACACCTGCACCCTGCTGGACGGCACCATCCGCGTAGGCGATACCGTAACCGCTGCTGTGGATGAACAGCGCCGCGCTTCCATCTGCCGCAACCACACCGCCACCCACCTGATGCAGAAAGCCCTGCGCGAAGTGCTGGGCGAGCATGTCCACCAGGCCGGCAGCTACCAGGACGACAAGATCACCCGCTTTGACTTTACCCATTTCAACGCCGTTACCCCCGAAGAACTGGTGGAAGTGGAAAAGCGCGTGAACGAAAAAATCTTTGCCGCTCTGCCTGTCACCATCCAGAACCTGCCCATTGAGGAAGCCAAAAAGATGGGCGCTATGGCTCTGTTTGGCGAAAAGTACGGCAAGGTTGTCCGCGTTGTGGATGCAGGCGGCTGGAGCGTTGAGTTCTGCGGCGGCACCCATGTCAAAAACACTGCCCAGATCGGCTGCTTCAAGATCCTGTCCGAAGCCAGCGTTGCCGCCGGTATCCGCCGCATTGAGGCCACCACCGGTTACGGCGTGCTGAACCTGCTGGACGACCGTACCGCTGAACTGGCCAACACCGCTGTTGCCCTGAAGGCCAACAACATGAAGGATGTTGCCGCCCGCGCCCAAGCTGTGACCGCTGAACTGAAAGAGGCCAACAAGCAGCTGGAGATCGCCAAGGCAAAGCTGGCATCCAGCCAGATCGACGGCCTGTTCCAGAATGCTGTCGAGGTTGACGGCGTGCGCATTGTTACCGTTTATCTGAACGGCACCACCCCTGATACCCTGCGCAGCATGATGGATAAACTGCGTGATAAAGAGCCCAACGCAGTCGGCGCTTTGATCGGCACCGATGGCAGCAAGACCACCCTGGCTGTCGGCGTTGGCAAAACGCCCTGGCCCGCGGTCTGAAGGCTGGTGCCCTGGTTAAGCAGATCGCTGCCATTGCAGGCGGCAACGGCGGCGGCAAGCCGGACTTCGCCATGGCCGGTATCCGCGATACTTCCAAGATCGACGATGCACTGAACGCTGTGGAAGGCATTGTGAAAGAAAACCTGGAAAAAGCAAACTGAGCGTGCTATAATACAACTGTACAATTTTGGGGTGCCGGGCCAACCGCCCCGCACCCTGGGAAAGGGGGCAAAACCGATGGATGACTGCCTGTTTTGCAAAATCGCAGCGGGCCAGATCCCGTCCAATAAGCTGTATGAGGATGACACTCTGCTGGCATTTTATGATATTGACCCGCAGGCACCGGTGCATTTTCTGGTGATCCCCAAGCAGCATATTGAATCTGCGGCAAAGCTTACCGAGCGGACGCTGCACTGCTGGGCCATATTTACGCTACCATCGCCAACCTGTGCAAGCAGCTTGGCGTGGACGAAAGCGGCTACCGCGTTGTGACCAACGTTGGCGCCGATGGCGGCCAGAGCGTGAAGCACCTGCACTTCCATGTGCTGGCAAAGCGCAGCCTTGCATGGCCTCCGGGCTGATGCAGGCTCCTTTGCACCGAAATGTGAAAAGAGGTTGTTTACTATGGCAAAAACCTATACCTTGCATGTGGCAGGCCTGACCCGTGAATTGCCCATCTGCAAAATCAATGACCATCTGGACATTGCCGCATTCATCATGTTCAGCGATGTTGAGCTGACCATTGCCTGCGCCAAGGCCCTGCTGGAAAAGTGCCCGGATTTTGATGTCATCCTGACTGCCGAGGCCAAGGGCATCCCCCTGGCATACGAAATGTCCCGCCAGAGCGGCAAGCAGTGGATCCCCGCCCGCAAGGGTGTCAAGGGGTACATGGCGGATCCGGTCATCGTAGAGGATCAGTCCATCACCACCGCCGGCAAGCAGACCCTGGTCATTGACAAAAAAGACCTTGACTATATGAACGGCAAGCGCATCCTGGTTGTAGATGACGTAATTTCCACCGGCGGCAGCCTGCATGCGCTGGATGCACTGGCAGCCCGCAGCTCCGGCACCATTGTGGCCCAGGCAGCTGTTCTGGCGGAAGGCGATGCAGCCGAGCGCAAGGATATCATCTTCCTTGAGCCGCTGCCCCTGTTTGCCCACTAAAAACTCATGACTCGTAAGCTGGCTGGCTTTGGTCTTGCCTTCGCATTGGCAGAGCTGGCCGCGGCGTACCTGCCGCCGTTGGCCTCGCTGCTGACGGCGGCACTTTTTATATCGCTGTTCCTCTTTGCTGCCTTTACCCAGCGCCGGGCGGCCCGCTTTGCGCTACCCGCCGTGGCAGGGCTGCTGGCTGGCCTGGTGTGGAGCGCTGCTTACCAGCTGGCCGTGGTAAAACCGGCCCAAAGCCTGGCAGGGCAAACCTATGCCTGCACCGCCATTGTGCAGCCGGACGCCGAAACCTCCTGGCAGCCGGGCAATGTGCGGGCAACGCTGCTTATCACCCAGCTGGATGGCCGCAAAACCTCGCTCAAGGTTTACTGCACAGACCTGCCGTATTCCGAGGCGGGGGATATCATTACCGGGCAGTTCCAACTGCAGCCCCTGCGGGCGGACTCTTACCGCATGTCCCGCTATGCCAAGGGTACTTGGCTTGGGGCATCCTATCAGGCGGATTATATCTGGCAGGAAACCTCGGATGCGCTGCCGTACCGGCTGTACCACCTGCGGCAGGCGTTTGCCAAACGGTTAACCACCTACTTGCCACAAAATCTTGCCGGGGTGGAAGCTGCCATGCTGCTGGGCGAGAAAAGCGAACTGACGGACGAATGGAGTGATACCTTCCGCACGGCGGGCATTGCCCACCTGCTGGCGGTTTCCGGCCTGCATGTGGCGCTGCTGTGCGGCCTGTTTGCCATGGGGCAGGGACGGCGGCGCAGCCGGTTCTCGGTTCCGCGGGTCCTGCTGCAAATCACGGTTTTGCTGCTCTATATGGGGTTGACAGGGCTGCCGTTCTCGGTGTTCCGTGCGGGCGTATGTTCCTCATCATGCTGGTGGGCAGCCTTTTGCTCCAGCCGCCGGATTCCCTTACCGCGCTGGCGTTGGCCGCCATCATCATTGGGGTGCAGCAGCCTTTTGCCCCGTGTGATATCGGCTTCCAGCTTTCCGTCTGCGGGGTATTGGGCGTGCTGGCAGCTTCGGCGCTGGCCAAACGGCAAACACAGTTTGTGCAGGTGCGCTATGCGGCCCGCCATAACCCAAGGCGGCAAACCGCCCTGCCGCTGCCCCTTGCCATCGTGCTCCGCGCGGTGGATGCGGTGCAGACTGCGGTACTGGCCACTTTGGCAACCTTACCGGTCTTGCTGCTGCACGGCATGGCAGCCAGTGGTGCCGCAGTGCCCGCCAACCTGTTGGTGGTGTGGCTGCTTGGCCCGGCGCTGCGGCTGGGGATCCTGGCGCTGGTGCTTTCCTTTGTGCCGGTGCTGGACCCGCTGTTCCACGGGGCAAGCCTGCTGCTTGGCATTGTGCTGCGCCTGATGACCACCCTGGCCGCCTGGTGCGCGGCTCTTCCGGTGGCACACATTGCCCTGCCGGTGCGGTATACTTTGTGGGTGCTGGCTGTTTTTGCTGTGCTGGCGGCGCTTTTCTGGCGTACCCGGCAGCTGCGCCGCTTTGTGCCCGTTGGCTTTGTGTGCGCAGTGGCAGCCGTTATGTTGGGCAGCACCATGCAGCGCGATGTGGTACACCTGGCCATGGTGGGCACCGCGGGCAATGGCTGCGTGGTGGCGGTGCAGAATAACCGCGCGTGGTGCTCTACCGCGGCAGCGCCGCCAATGGCCGTGCGGTGCAGCAGTATCTGACCCAGAACGCGCGCCGGAACTTGCCGCAGTGATCGACCTGCGCACCGAACCCGGCGAAATGCCCCTGCAGGCCGCGCAGCTGCTGACCATTGCCGACCTGCCGCAGGGCCTGACCCATCTGCAGCTGCTGGATACCGTGGAAGTTGATTTGCTGCACACCAACGCCGCAGCCCTTGCGGTACTGGATGTCGGCGGCTGGCACGCCGCGGCCAGTGCGGGCAAGCTGATCCTGGCCGATCCGGTGGAAGTGGATCTGTACTGCGCGGGTGGAAGCTGCCCGGAAGCCATTCAGGCAAAGGCAATTTTGTGCAACCAGCAAACACCCAAATGGCTGTCCAAAGCGGGGGATACCCCTGTTTATTACGATGCCGAAACCCCGACTGCCGTGGTGCGCCCCGGCAAAAGTGTTGTGTATGAGGAGGTGCAGCCCCTTGCTGTACAGTGAAACCGAGCTGAAAAAACGTCTCAAGTCCGGCTGCCCGGTGTTTTACTTTTATGCCAGTGATGAAGCTCTGGTGCGCAGCGCCGCCGCCAAAGCCGAAAAGTTTTTGAGCGAAGAAGCCCCCGATACCACCACGCTGGATGGCCCCGCCCCCAGTGTGGAGGATATTGTGCTGGCGGCGGGCACCATCTCGTTCTTTGGCGGCCGCCGGCTGGTTATGCTGCCGCTCATTCGTCCGTCTGCCTATTCGGATAAAGATTTGCAGGAGCTCTGCGATACCCTTTCCGATACCGAGAACGCCGTCTTTGTGCTGACCAGCCTGCTGGAAGAAAAATACGGCAAAATCAAGCCTGGCAAGCGGGAGCAAAAGCTCATCGCCGCATGCGAAAAACTGGGCTACTGTGTACAGATCGCTAAACCCGGCCGCGCCGCCTTGCAGGAGATGGCCCGCACTTGGGCAGGGGAGTATCACACCACCTTTGCCCCCGGTGCCGAAGCCGCCCTGCTGGACCGCTGCGGCGACGACCAGTTTTTGCTGCAAAATGAGATCGCCAAGCTGGCAGCGCTCAGTGGCTATACCACCATCACTACCCAAATGATTCAGCAGCTTGGCACCGTCACGCTGGACGCTGATACCTTTGATATGGTCAAGCTGGTGGCGGTGGGCAACACCCGCCAGGCTCTGGCCAAACTGCAAACCTTGCTGGAACTGCAAAACGAGCCAATCCTTATTACCGGCGCGCTGATCGGCAACTATCTGGATATTTACCGGGCTTTTTTTTGGCTAAAAAAGAGCCGCCGCCCGCTGGCGGACCTGGCCAAGGATTTTAAGTATACCGGCAAATGGAACTACCGCCTTGGCAACGCGGATCAGACTGCCGCCCGCTTTCAGCGCAGCCAGATCGAAGAAAGCCTGCGCATCCTGCAAAAGCTGGACCTGGATTTGAAAGGCAGCCGCCTGGATGCCCCGCTGCTGATGCAAAAAGCCATCTGCGAACTTTCGCTGGCAAGGAGCCGTGCATGAACCAGAATAAATTGAACCTGACCCAGGCCCTTGTGGTGGAAGGCAAATACGATGCCGCCCGCCTGGCCAACCTTGTGGATGCCACCATCCTGACAACAGATGGTTTTGCTATCTTTAAGGATAAAACCATGCAGGCGCTCTTCAAACGCATTGCCGCCGCCCAGGGCATGATTTTGCTGACGGACTCCGACGCCGCAGGCTTTAAGATCCGCCACTACATCACCGGCCTTGTGGGGCCGCAAAACGTGCTGCAGGCCTATATCCCCGCCGTGCCCGGTAAGGAACCCCGCAAACCGGAACCCGGCAAGGAGGGCCTGCTTGGCGTGGAAGGTGTGGACGATGCCCTGATTCTGCAGGGGCTGCATACCGCCCTGGCCGCGGCCCCCCTGCAGGCCCAGCAGCAGAACACGGACCCCATTACCTATACCGATCTGTATGAGTGGGGCTTAAGCGGCAGCGCCAACGCCAGCGAACGGCGGCGCACGTTCCTGCGCATTCTGGGCCTGCCGCCGCGGCTGAGCAAAAAAGAGATCATTCAGGTACTCAATACGCTGTATACCCGCGCCGCATTGCAGGTGCAGCTGCAGGCGATGAAGTAACAGAATTATTGCAAAGTAGAAGGGGGAAACCTATCGGATGGAAAACATCAGGGAAAGAATTGTATCCTGCGCGGGCCGCGTATGGTTCTGCGCAAAAGAGCTGCTGAAATGGCTGGCATTGGCCATGATTACCGGCGTGCCCTGCGGTATCATTGGTGCGGCGTTTGATCTGGCTGTGGAGCATGTAACCGAACTGCGGACCGAACACACCGCCATCCTGTTTTTGCTGCCGATCATCGGCCTTGTCATCGTGGCATTTTATAAAGCGGCAAAGCTGGAGGGCGTTTCGACCGATGATATGATCGACTGCGTCAAGGATGGCAAGCCCATCCGGTTCTGGCTGCTGCCGGTCATGTTTATCAGCACGGTGCTCACCCACTTGGGCGGCGGCAGTGCCGGGCGCGAGGGCGCTGCTTTGCAGATGGGCGGCACCATCGGCTGGTGGGCCGGCGGCGTGCTGCACCTGAATGAGCACGAGCGCCGCATGGCCGTGCAGTGCGGTATGGCGGCGTTCTTTTCCGCTTTGTTCAGCACCCCGCTTGCCGCAACCTTTTTTGCCATGACGATTGTCAACGTGGGCGTGTGTTCTATGCGGCGTATATCCCGTGCTTTACGGCGGCAATCATTGCCTATGGCGTTGCTCGGCTTATCGGCGTTACCCCTACGCGCTTTGCGGTGGAAGCCCCGGCGTTGAACCTGCCATGGTCGTGCGGGTCGTGCTGCTGGCGCTGGCCTGCGCGGTGGTGGTGCATCTGTTCTGCTTTGTGCTGCACAGCGCTGCGCACGGCCTGCCCAAACTGCTGCCCAACCCGTGGGTGCGGGCCTTTTTGGGCGGCTGTGTGGTTGTGGTGTTCACCCTGCTGTATGGCAGCATGCGCTATAACGGCGCGGGCGTGAACATCATCGCCGCTGCGGTGGAACAGGGCCAGGCCCTGCCGTGGGACTGGATCGTCAAGATCCTGCTCACCGCCCTTACCCTCAGCTCTGGCTTTAAGGGTGGTGAGGTCGTGCCCAGCTTTTTTGTGGGGGCAACCTTTGGCTGTGTGGCCGCGCCGCTGCTGGGCATCCCGGCGGGCTTTGGCGCAGCCCTTGGGTTGGCTGGCGTATTCTGCGGTGCCAGCAACTGCGTGGTGGCATCACTGGTGCTGGCAATCGAGCTGTTCGGTGCGCAGGGGCTTTGGTACTTTGCCATCGTGTGCGGCATTACCTATGCGCTTTCCGGCTATGCCGGGCTTTACCACAGCCAGCTGTTCCTAACGGATAAGCTGGAACCGGAATACCGCATCATTCGTGGCCACAACCATCATTAAAACCGTATAACCGCAGCCCGCAGCAGGGGGGAGCCTGCCGCGGGCTGCGGCTTTTATCATTCAACTGCCATAATAAGCGGGCACATCGCCATCCAACAAAAAGCTGGCCAACGGCACCCGTACTTCCACCTGGGTCAGCGCGGCGCGGCCGTTCAGGATAATATTCACTGTGGTTTCCAGCACAAGGTCCGCCGTAAATCGGGTGCGGTTGATGGCGGCGGGCTCCATGGTTTCTTCCATGCGCCCCTCCACATACCCGTCCGGGTTCAGGTGCACCGTCCAGCCCGGCCCCATTTCCAACAGGAAAATGCTGCCGGATAAGCTGCCTAAGGAAATGCTGATGTCATTTTTCGGCATGGTATTCAATGCCTGCTGGGCGGTTTGCACCAGGCTGCCCGCGCGGTGTTGATCCGTTCGCTGTCCCCCAGCAGGCAGCCACCGTTCAGCGTGTACAGCCCGGCATACCGCTGCGGGTTGCGGAAAGCTCGCCATAGACCGCTGTGTTCAGGCACTGCACCACAAGGCTGCGGCATTCGTGCTGGGCAACTTCCCGCATGGCGGGCCACATGGCATCTTCAATGCAGTCGGCCAGGTGCCAGCAAAGGCAGAAAACTGCCGCTGCCAATGCCAGCCGCCGCCAAAGCGCGGCATGACGGCTGCGGTGCCCGGCACTGCGGCACTTGCGCATGGGGCATCACCTCCCGCCGCTTTATTTTCCGCGCAGCCCATGCTATGCCCGGCAAAGCAAAAAAGTGAGCCAAACCCCAAAAACTTTCAAAAAATTAGTTGACAAATACCCAACACCCTGTTATAATAACACCTGTCGCCGGTTGAAAAGCCAACCACGGCAAAGCATCTGGGGGTTTAGCTCAGCTGGGAGAGCGCTTGCATGGCATGCAAGAGGTCACCGGTTCGATCCCGGTAATCTCCACCAGACAAAAGCGCTTGGCAATTTTTGCCGGGCGCTTTTCGTTTTATATCGCGTCCAAGCCGCCCACAGGCAGGGCGGCCTTTTCTATATCTGCCCGCAGCCGGGCATACTAAAGTGCATTGAAAAAGCAAACCAAACTCGGAAGAGTAAGCCGAATAACCGCGCAAACGGAGGAAATACTACCATGGAACTGGAGCAGGCCCGCAAACGTGCAGCAGAACTGCGCGCTGTGATTGAAAAGAATAACCGTCTGTATTATGACCAGGACGCCCCGGAACTGGAAGATTACGAGTATGACCAGCTGACCCGCGAGCTGAAAACCATCGAAGCCCAATTCCCGCAGCTTGTCACGCCGGACAGCCCTACCCAGCATGTGGGCGGCACCCCCAGCGGCAAGTTCAGCAAGGTGGCCCACGCTGTTAAAATGGAAAGCCTGCAGGACGCTTTCTCGCTGGATGAACTGCGCGAGTTTGACCAGCGCGTGCGGGAAGCAGGCGTTACGCCGGAATATGTGGTAGAAATCAAAATCGACGGCCTTTCTGTCAGCCTGGAATACCGCAACGGCCGCCTGACCCGCGGCTCCACCCGCGGCGATGGCCTGGTGGGGGAGGACGTGACCGAAAACCTTGCCACCATCAAGTCTATCCCCAAAGAAATCCCCAATGCCCCCGAATTTCTGGAAGTGCGCGGCGAAGTCTATATGCCGCATGAAGCGTTTTTTTTTTGCCCTGAAGGAGCAGCAGGAGCTGGAGGATAAAAACGCCGTTCAAGAACCCCCGCAACGCGGCGGCAGGCTCTCTGCGGCAGAAAAGATGCCAAGATCACGGCAGCCGCGGGCTTCTATCTTTGTGTTCAACCTGCAGCAGGTGGAGGGCAAAACCTTTACCACCCACAGCGAAACGCTGGATTATATCAAGTCCCTCGGCTTCCCAGTATCCCCGCGCTATAACGTATATACCAACATTGAGGATGCCATTGCCGAGATCCAGCGCATTGGCGAAGCCCGCGGCACCCTTGATTTTGATATGGACGGCGCTGTTATCAAGGTCAACGATCTTACTGCGCGTCAGGCCCTTGGCAGCACCAACAAGTTCCCGCGCTGGGCTATTGCCTTCAAGTATCCGCCGGAAGTCAAGGAAAGCATCGTCCGTGATATCGAAGTCACTGTTGGCCGCACCGGCGTGCTGACTCCCACCGCAGTGTTTGACCCCATTTTTCTGGCGGGTACCAGCGTTTCCCGCGCCAACCTGCACAATGAGGATATCATCGAAGCGATGGACGTCCGTATTGGCGATACCATCCAGGTGCGCAAAGCGGGGGATATCATCCCGGAAGTCATCGGTGTGGCGCGACACGGCGAAAACTCAGTGCCGTACCATATGCCGCGGGTCTGCCCGTCCTGCGGGGCACCGGTGGTACACCTGCAGGATGAAGCCGCCCTGCGGTGCGTCAACCCGGAATGCCCGGCCCAGAGCCTGCGCAACCTCATCCATTTTGCCTCCCGCACTGCCATGGCCATTGACGGCCTGGGCGAAGCAATCGCCCAGCAGCTGATTGACCGCCAGCTGGTGCACTCAGTAGCAGACCTGTACGACCTGACCAAAGATCAGCTGCTGACGCTGGATAAATTCAAAGCCAAGAGCGCTGAGAACCTGCTCAAAGCCATTGCTTCCTCTAAGCAGAACAACCTGGATAAACTGGTGTTCGGTCTTGGTATCCGCAATATTGGCGATAAAGCCGCCGCCCTGCTGGCTGAGCATTTTGGCAGTATGGACGCCCTGAAAAACGCCGCAGCGGAGGACATCAGCAGCATTGATGGCTTCGGCGGCGTGATGGCGCAGAGCGTGGTGGAGTTCTTTGCCAAAGACGGTACTGCGGATTTGCTGCACCGCCTGGCCGATGCGGGTGTAAATATGCAGTGGCACGGCGAAAAGAAGGGAACGGCCCTTGCCGGAATGACGATCGTTGTGACCGGCACACTGCCCACCCTTTCCCGCCAGGAAGCCGAGGCCATGATCGTGCAGAACGGCGGCAAGGCCAGCGGCTCTGTTTCCAAAAAGACAGCCTATGTTCTGGCTGGTGCCGCGGCAGGCTCCAAGCTGACCAAAGCCCAAACGCTCGGCATCCCCGTGATTGACGAAGCCGAGTTCCTGCGCATGGTAGCCCCCGCCCCGGCAGAACAGCCGGAACTGGAAGAAGAAACCTGATAAATCAATAAGCGATAAGCAAGAAAACTCCCTCGACAAGCAGTCCCGCATTACCGCGAGGAACGCTGCCGGGGGAGTTATTTTATATTTATCAATATCTGCCATCATCCTGTAGGGCGGGATGCCCTCATCCCGCTGCGGAGAAACTTTGAAATCTGCTATGAACAATGCAACCAATTTGTAGGGAACGATGCTTGCATCGTTCTGCAAACGGGCTGCACCCAACATTCTACCCACCATACGGCAAATAACCTTTCCCATAGGCCATAATGGTCATCATTACCCCCATAAGCGACAAAAAGAAAAGCACCGTACCTGAACCAGATACGGTGCTTTTTGGTGGAGATTACCGGGATCGAACCGGTGACCTCTTGCATGCCATGCAAGCGCTCTCCCAGCTGAGCTAAACCCCCAGATGTGCTGCTGTCGCCTGACAACGTGTTATATTATAGCAACCAAAACAGCAGTTGTCAATAGATTTTGACAAAAAAGTTTGGGGGATTTTGAAAAACTGCAAGACAGGGGAACTAAGGCAATACCGCATAATTCTAAGTGCCGATACGGCGAGCGAGGTGCGGCAGATGCTAAGCCAAAAGCGCAGATAATACTGGATGTCTTATCGAGCATTTTGGCAACGCAGATGCCGTGCCGCAGCTGCCGGAGCGGTGCTTAAGCCGCAAGGCGGGAATTGTGCGGTGTTGCCCTAAAGCAAAGCAACAAACAATAAACCACGAAAAATACGCAAGATATAAAACACAAAAAGCACCGCCAGGAAACAATCCTGGCAGTGCTCGGTCAAGGGTCAAAATAAAATAGAAAGCGGCTGAAATCAGTCCTTTGCCGCCTGTGCAGGGGCCTGCTCCTGCACATAGCGCACAAACGCATCGCGCTCTGTGGCGGTATCCAGGGTGGCAACATACATCTGGTTGCCCATGTCCAGCGAAAGCACATCCGGTACGCGGTCGCACATCTTCATCTGGCGGCCATACCGGGCCAGAATCTCCTCATGGCTGTGCTTGTAGGTGTGGCAGTCGCGGCGGCCTGCGTATACACAATAGTGGTGGGGCAGGTCCAGCTTTTCGTGGCGGAGCTCGTCATAGCATACCATGTCGGCCCAGATCTGGTAGCAGTCCACGCTGTTGGCATAGTTGATCAGGTCCGGGGTGTAGCCGCCGGCGGGGCGCATGTTCACTTCCAGCGCAACGTAATCGCCCTTTTGGCCAAGGCCCTCTTTGTCCTCGTTCAGGCGGAAAAACTCGCAGTGGAAAAAGCGGCTCTTTGCGCCGAATGCCTTGATGGTGCGAAACCCGACATCCCGCAGCTCCTCCGGCACGGTTTTCTGCGTCCAGTAGGAAAGATCGCCCAGCGAGTTCACAATGTCGATCAAGGGGGTGGGGAATACGTTGGAGGTGTAGAACAGCGGTACACAGCGGCTGTCGCTACGCCGTCAAAGCTCACAATGGTGCCGTTGATGAATTCTTCCATAATATAGGAAGTATCCGGCAGTTCCGCATAGAACGCTTCCAGTTCGGCATCGTTTTTTAGCTTATAGGTGGCCTCGGCACCACAGCCGTTGTCCGGCTTCACAATGACCGGGTAGCCGACCTGAGCCACAAAGCGCGGGCATCGTCCAGGCCGTTTTCATGCACCATGTGGTGGCGGGCCACGGGTACCCCGGCAGCGATGTAGCTTTCCTTCATTTTGCTCTTGTACTTGATGCGGTCAATAAAGTCGTTCTGTGCGCCGGTGGTAATATTGAAATCGGTGCGCAGGGCGGCGTCCTGCTCCAGCCAGAATTCATTGTTGCTTTCCAGCCAGTCGATTTTGCCGTACTTAAAAGTGAAATACCCCATGGCGCGTACCATGCATCATAATCCGCCATGGAATCCACACGGTAATACTCGGTCAGGCATTCTTTCAGCTCGTCCGGGATCTCGTCATAGCCGGAATCGCCAATGCCCAGCACATTTACCCCGTTGTGCTTGAGCCGGTCACAAAAATTCCAGTAGGTTTTGGGGAACTGCGGCGAAACAAAAACAAAGTTCAAAATATACTTTCCTCCCTTAAGGGCGCACCTGAAAAGCCGAAACCATCGCCTGTTTCTACAAACGCAGCCGAATTTTGTGTTTGCGGAAGGGTCACCATTTGTGTAGGGCAACACCGCACAATTCCCGCCTTACGGCTTAAGCACCGCTTCGGCGGCTGCGGCACGGCATCTGCGTTGCCAAAATGCTCGATAATGTCGGGTTGCGGTACCCGCATCGTGCTTCGGGGGCA
>ENA-OQAJ01000274-OQAJ01000274.1-human-gut-metagenome-genome-assembly--contig:-NODE-274-length-16282-cov-4.797895_pt1 | contig 16282 bp, 19 predicted proteins | sample MGYA00242736_ERZ504529 | MGnify/ENA primary metagenome ERZ504529 (study PRJEB26092, sample SAMD00036275) | human gut metagenome | host: Homo sapiens | study: EMG produced TPA metagenomics assembly of...
AAGCCAGTGGGACTTTTGAGCCGCAGACCGGTTTGCGAAGCAAATGCCACTACCTGTTACGACCCCTTCCCGTGAAAAAGCAAAGCCGGAATGACCGCAGTCATTCGGCTTTGCAATATACAAAAATAATAATTCCGCTGTTTTATGGCGCAGCGCACGCGGAGCATTTTAAATGAACGATCACTCTTTTTTGGCTTTTCTTTTTTCTTCTTTGCTGCCTTTTCCTCCGGCTTGTTCTTCATCAGCCTGCCGAGGGATGCGGCAGTGTATACGCAGAAGCAGCCCACCACCACGATCAGCACGACGGCGCTTGCGTCCAGCGCCACGGTGCCGGCGCGGACAGCGGCCAGATACAGTGCCAGCAGCACCACGCCGCCGCCCAGCCACAGGCTGCTGCTGTTCACCTGCTTTTGCCACTCCTGCCGCGGCGTGAGCGGATGCTGCTGCGCCTTGCCTGCCGGGCCTCTTTTTCCAGATGTTATCACTTTGAAACGGATTCATGTTCCGGTGGCTCCTTCCCTGTCTTTTTCTTTAAGGGTATTATACGCCGCAAGATGGGATGATGTCCAGAAAGAAGTGGATTTTTCACCGATTGCATCCCACATTTGTGCAGAACGACCAAAACCGGCCCGAAATATCGGCTATTCGCCAATTTACTTTTTGCGGACCGAAGAGTAATCTAATAGTAGGATGTAAAGACGGACAAGCTGTTGAGATTGAACTAAAGGTAGGATGTAGCAAAGAGCCTTTGCTGCGGGCTTGTCCGGCACGAGAACACGAAAAACAAAAGGAGGCTTTTCCGTTATGAAGGTAGGTCTGATCTATACCAGCACCACCCCGGAACTGATCGAACTGGTGGAGCAGGAGGTCAAAAAGCAGCTGGGCGATGATGTGGAGCTGTACAGCCTGCAGGACCCCAGCATTCTGGCAGATGTTCGCGCGGCAGGCTATGTGACCACTGCACCGGCAGCACGCCTGATCGGCATGTACATGAAAGCCGCTGAGGAAGGCGTGGATGCCATGCTGAACCTGTGCAGCAGCGTGGGCGAAGTTGCCGACAGCGCACAGGACGTGGCAAAGTACATTGGTGTGCCTATCGTCCGCGTGGACGAGGAGATGTGCCGCGAGGCTGTCCGCAAGGGCCAGCGCATCGGCGTGATGGCTACCCTGCCCACCACGCTGGAACCCACCAAGGGCACCATCCTGCGCATGGCCCGCGAGTGCAACAGACACGTGGAACTGGTGGACTGTCTGGTGGACGGTGCATTCGGTCTGGATCAGGACCAGTTCAAGGCCCGCATGACCGAGATGGCCGGTACCATTGCCGACAAGGTGGACGTGATCGTGTTTGCACAGGGCAGCATGGCCTACTGCGAACAGTATATCGCCGATAAGTTTGGCAAGGTGGTCCTCAGCAGCCCCCGCTTTGGTGCAGCCGAGCTGAAAAAGGCGCTGGAAAAGAAAAGGCACCATTAAAAAAGGAACAAGAGCCGGAGCACGAGACCGGCTCAGGAGAAGATATTTTTTTGAAGGAGAATTCTTATGAAAAAGATGATTTCCCGTCGTGACTTCCTGAAGGTGGCTGGCATTTCCGCTGCTGCTCTGGGTCTGGCTGCCTGCGGCGGCTCCGGCACCAGCACTGCTGCTTCCACTGCCTCTACTGCAGCTTCCACCGGTTCTTCCGCTGCCGCTTCCGGCTCGGCTGTCACCCTGAAGCTGGGCTTCTCCACCAACGAAGAAGACCCCCGTGCAAAGGGCGCAAAGCAGTTTGCAGAAGAAGTTGCCGAAAAGACCGGCGGCGCTGTGGAAGTTCAGCTGTACCCCTCCGGCCAGCTGGGCGGCGATGCTGACCTGATCAACTCTATCGCTCTGGATTCCGGCACGGTGGATATCATCATCACCGACGCTTCCAACTTTGCCACCTACGATGCAAAGATGGGCATTTCCGCACTGCCGTTCCAGTTCGAGACCTTCGACGATGCATGGGCATTCATGGACAGCGACATCGAGGCTGCCGCTGAGGAAGGCCTGCTGAGCCAGAATATGCGTGTGCTGGCCCACTACTGCAACGGCTTCCGCTGCGTGACCAACTCCAAGGGCCCCATCAACAGCCCTGCCGACATGAACGGTCTGCTGATCCGCACCCCCGAGAACCCCGTCATCATGGCTACCATGACCGCTCTGGGTGCCAACCCCCAGCCGCTGAGCTTCTCTGAGCTGTATCAGGCTCTGCAGCAGAAGACCTACGATGCACAGGAGAACCCCATCCCCGTTATCTACAACAATAACCTCTACGAAGTTCAGGAGTACCTGAGCATCACCAACCACATCTACTCCGGCATGTGCTTTACCATTGCCGAGAGCAGCTGGAACAAGCTGAGCGCTGACCAGCAGCAGATCGTTTCCGACGCTGCAAAGGCATCTGCCGATTACGACCGTGAGCTGAACGAGCAGCAGACCAACGACTTGGTCTCCGCTCTGGAAGAGAAGGGCATGAAGATCAACAGCCCGGAACTGGCTCCGTTTGCAGCTGCGACCGAAAAAGTCCTGACCGACAACGCTGATACCTACGGCGACCTGCTGGATCAGCTGAAGGCATGGAAAGAAGCCCGCTGAGATCACTGACCAGAAAACCTTGAAATAAAACCGAAGCAAAGGGACGAGGGGCGTGCCCTTCGTCCCTTTGCATTTTATCTGAATCGCACTTGGAAAGGAGTTTGTACTGTGAAAAAACTGCAAACCACTCTGGACAAGATCACCACCCTCATTTCCGCCATTCTCTGCGCAGCTATGATGGTAATTCTGTTCGCAAACGTTGTGCTGCGCCTGATCCCCGGCATCGGCGGCTTCAAGTGGTACATGGAGAGCAGCCAGTATCTGAACGTCTGGTCCATGCTCATTGTCTGCATCGGCATCAACGCCATGGGTACCAACCTCCGCGTGGAAGTGGTGGATTCCATCCTTGGTAAGACTCCGCTGGGCAAAAAGATCGTTGTCATCATCCGTGATGTGTTCATCATCCTGTTCTACGTCATGGTCACTTACGGCGGCTACCAGCTGTGCACCCGCGCAAAGCAGGCCGTTTCCACCATGCCGCAGTTCACCATGGGTCAGGTGTACACCATCTTCCCCATTGCCGGTGTGCTGTGCATCCTGTCCGCCGTTCTCAATCTGGTGGTTGAGCTTACCACGAAACCTGAAGGAGGCGAATCCAAATGATCGCATGGCTGCTGATCTCATTCTTCGTTCTGCTGTTTCTGGGTGTGCCCATCGCCATGAGTCTGGGCCTGTCCGCCATGGGCGGCATCCTGTTCCTGGGCGGCGGCAGCACCGTCACCATTGCCCAGCGCATGTTTGAGGGCATGAACAGCTTTGCACTGCTGGCCATCCCTCTGTACACCTTTGCCGGCTTCACCATGTCCAAGGGCGGTATTTCCAAGCGCCTGATGGACTTCTGTTACTCCATCGTCGGCCACATCTACGGCGGTCTGGCTCACGTGAACGTGCTTTCCAGCATGATCTTTGCGGGCATCTCCGGTTCCGCTGTTGCCGATACCGCAGGCGTTTCCGGTATGTTCATGCCGGAAATGGTGCGCAAGGGCTACTCCAAGAACTTTACCGTTGCCGTTACCGCCATTTCCTCCACCATCGGCATCATCATTCCTCCGTCCATCCCCATGGTGGTCATTGCCGGTATCTGCGGCATTTCCACCGGTAAGCTGTTCCTCGGCGGCATCATCCCCGGTGTCCTGTGCGGTCTGGCACAGATGATCGTCAGCTATTTCATGGCCAAGAAGGAAGGCGTGCCCAAGGAGCCGGGCCACTTCACCATCGGTCCCGTGCTGCATGGCCTGTGGGAGAGCTGGCCCGCCCTGCTCATGCCCATCATCATCGTGGGCACCATCACCATGGGTATCGTCAGCCCCACCGAGGCAGGCGTGATCGCTGTTGTTTACGGTCTGTTTGCCGGCGGCATCATCTACCGCGAACTCAAGTGGGAGGACATCAAGTTTGCCTTTGCAGAGACCGTCCGCACCAGCGGTCGTATCTTCATCGTTATCGGCGCTGCAAAGCTGTACACCGTCATGCTGACACTGCGGGCTTGATAAGTGGGTGGCCAAGACCATGCTGGGCTTCTCCACCAACCCCACTGTCATTCTCATCGTGATCCTGCTGATCTTCTTCATCGTCACCATGTTCATGGAGTCCATCGCAACGCTGACCCTGTTCATGCCCATCCTGTATCCCATTGCTCTGGGCGTGGGCATCAACCCCATCGTGCTCAGTGTCCTGATCACCGTGGTCATCGGTGTTGGTCTGGTCACTCCCCCGGTGGGCATGTGCATCTACGTTGCCTGCGATCTGATGGATGTTACGGTCGGCGAGGTGTTCCCAACATTGGTGCCGTTTATTGCGGCTACCTTCGTCTGCATTGCCCTGATGGTCGCCTTCCCTCAGCTGATCCTGCTGCCCACCTATTTGATGGCGTAACCGTTGCGTCCGCTTTTCAGATATGGTAAAATAGTGGTGGAAGTTCAACGTGTGATGTTTGGAGGCTTTTTGCCCCAGAACGTTCCACGTTGAACGACCCCGAATATCCACCAAACCGGATTTGGAGGCGGAACTATGTCAATGGAACATCCTGAAAAACAGAAGAATGCGGTAAAGTCTGTAGTCGATCAGGTCATGGATGGGATCATCTCCCAGATCATCGACGGCACCCTGCATCCGGGCGACAAGCTGCCTACCGAAATGGAACTGTGCAAGCAGTTCGGCGCGGGCCGCAACTCGGTGCGGGAAGCTGTGAAAAAGCTGCAGGCCTACGGCATCCTGTACATCAAGCGTGCCGACGGCACCTTTGTGAGCGAAAACTACAACCAGAAAATGCTGGACCCGATGCTGTACAGCATCATCCTGCAGAAGAACAGCTGGCAGGAATTTGTGGAACTGCGCTCCGTCATCGATATCGGTACGCTGAATATTATCATTCAGCGCAATGATATCACATCCTTTCTGCCGGACCTGTACCGCACCTTCGGCGAGCTTTCTGCCGAAATGCACTCGCCGGAGCCTTCGGTGGACAAGGTGCTGGAGCTGGACAGCCGGTTCCACACCCAGATCGCCAATGCGGCCCAGAACCCCATGCTGGCCACCATCACCGAGTATATCACCCGGCTGACGATGCCCAGCCGTCTGGAGACCACCCGCAAGGTGCTGGCCAGGCGAAGAGGAGATCGAGCGGTTCGTAGAGCTGCACCGCCAGCTGCTCAGTGTGATCGAGCGCAGGCAGGTGGACGAGATCGCCGCTACAGTGCAGGATCACTACATCTTCTGGAAGAAGTAAGCATACAGGCCTCCTGCCTGCCGTAAAAGGCGGGCGGGGGACTGTGAGTTTACAAGATAGGATGTTTGTGCTAAAATGACGTTAGCATCCTTTGTTAAGCTTCTCCAATGCGACATGCAAGGAGTGTTCATCCAATGAAAAAATCATGATCTCCGTGGCCCCCGTTGCGGCCACAGACATTCTCATCAATCCGCGGGCCATTGCCCGGGATGTGTATGAGTGCTACAAAAACGGCGCGTCCATGGTGCACCTGCACTGCCGCGACCTGAACGGCAACCTCACCCCGGATCTGAGCCTGCTGGAAGAAACGGTGGCCTACATCCGCGAGATGTGCGACATCGTGGTGGAGATCTCCACCGGCGGCGTGTCCAACCTGACCATTGAGGAACGCGTGCAGCCCTGCTACCCCTCCTGGGTGGAAGCCAACAGCCTGAATGTCGGCTCGGTGAATCTGGGTACCTCGGTGTACCAGAACCCCATCAAGGATGTGGAGTACTGCGTCAAGACCATCATGGACAACAAGAAGATCCCGGAGACCGAGGTCTTTGAGCTGGGCATGATCAACACCGTGCGGGAACTGAACGACAAGTTCCACTTTGTAAAACCCATCCTGTTTGCACTGGTGTTCGGCCATGGCGGCGAGATGCCTGCCACGGTGCCGGCCCTGCGCCACATGATCCAGGCGCTGGAAGAGAACTTTCCAAACGGCGACTACCTGTGGGGCTACACGCAGGCCCACCGCGAGGACTGGGAAATGGTCAAGACTGCGCTGGATATGGGCGCTTCCACCGTGCGCATCGGCTTTGAGGATTCGGACATGATCGCGCCGGGTGTCCATGTGGACAACAACGCAGCGCTGATCGCAAAGGTGTCGGACATCGTAAAGTCCAAGGGCATGATGCCCATGACTCCCGACGAGGTGCGCGCCATGCTCAAGATCCCGCCGCTGCGCCGTTAAAAAGGAGGAAAGAAACGTATGGTGATTCAAGGCGTTACTTACCTCTCAGACTTTGAGGCAAAAAAAGCCATCATGGAAATGGCACGTCGGCTGGAAGCCAAGGGCTGGCTGGTGGCCGGTGACGGCAGCATGAGCGTCCGCGTCGGCCCGCAGGCCGTGTGGGTGACCGTTGCCGGTGCCGACAAGGCCGCGCTCACGCAGGATATGCTGGTGCGCGTGGATATGAATGGCAAGGCGATGCTCAGCGCAAAGCCCAAGCCCCTGCCCGAAGACCTGCCCATCCATCTGAAAATCTATCAGGAAAACGAGAACGCCCAGTGCGTGATGCACACCTATCCGGCCTGCGCGGCTGTGATGGGGATGCAGGGCCAGACCGTGCAGCCTGCAGCGTTCAGCCCCGCAGTGCGGGCGCTGGGACGGGTGCAGCTGCTGCCCGCCCAGAACGTGGACGCACAGGCACAGGCTGTCAGCCTGTTGTGCCGCACCGATAAGGCTGTCCTGCTGGAAAATGACGGCTGCCTGACCTGGGGCAAGACCCCGGCAGATGCGGCCCATCTGGTGGAAGCACTGGATTACTACGCAGCCGTCACCGCAAAGCTGGGCTGCGCAGGCTGCTCCAAATGCGGCAGCTGCGGCGGTCACTGCACCGGCTGCAGCAAGTGCGGCGCACCTGCCGTGCAGCCCATGGCTCAGCCCGCTGCACAGCCTGTGGCAATGGCAGTACCCTCCGCACAGCCTGCCCAGCCGGTGAGCCTGCCGGGCGTTACCGGGCTGATCCAGCCGGGCATGGCGCTGCCCACCCTGCCCAAACAGCAGGCGGCTCCTGCCCCTGCCCCGGTGCCCGCCGCACAGCCTGCGGCAGTCCCTGCAATGGAAGCGGCCCCGGCCGCACCGAAGTCCGCAAATGCCCGCGATGCCGCAATGGCCGAGGTCATCCGCCGGACGCTGAAGAGCTTTCAATAACAAAAAGTTTCGTTTGATCCAACGGATATGACCTTTACGGAAAGGAACGAAAACCATGGATATCAGTTCGCAGGAAATTGAAGCGATCGTCAAGCAGGTGCTTGCCGGTATGGGTGGTGCACAGACAAGCGCCGCCCCTGCAGCCTATACCGCTGCACCCGGCGGTGCAGCAGGCGACCGCGGCGTGTTCGAGAACGTAGACGACGCAGTGGAGGCTGCATGGAAAGCCCAGCGCGACTGGGCGGCCAACTACAAGATCGAGGACCGCCAGCGCATCATTGAAGCCATCCGCCGCTGTGCCCGCGCACATGTGGAGGAGTGGTGCCACAAGATCGTGGAAGAGACCGGCATGGGCCGCTATGAGGACAAGGTGGAAAAACATCTGGCCGTCATCAACAAGACCCCCGGCCCCGAATGCCTGACCACCGAAGCCAAGAGCGGTGACGCGGGCCTGATGCTGGAAGAGTACGCACCCTTTGGTGTGATCTGCTCCATCACCCCCACCACCAACCCCACCGAGACCATCATCAACAACACCATCAGCATGATCGCAGGCGGCAACACCGTGGTGTTCAACGTGCACCCCCGCGCAAAGCGGGTGTCTGCCGACTGCCTGCAGGCGCTGAATACCGCCATCATCGAGGCGGGCGGCCCTGCAAACCTCATTACCATGACCCGTGAGCCGACCATGGAGAATGTGGACAAGATGGCCGCAAACCCCAAGATCCGCCTGATGGCAGGCACCGGTGGCATGGGCATGGTGAACGCCCTGCTGCGCAGCGGCAAAAAGTGCATCGGTGCCGGTGCAGGCAACCCGCCCGTCATCGTGGACGAGACCGCAGACATCGAGCTGGCAGGCCGCAAGATCTACGAAGGCGCTTCGTTCGATAACAACATCCTCTGCTTTGCAGAGAAGGAAGTGTTCGCCGTGAACACCGCCTACGACGCCTGCTGCACGAGCTGCAGAAGCAGGGTGCCTACCTGCTGAACAAGGCCCAGACCGAACAGCTGGTGAACATCGTGCTGCAGCCCAAGAAGGGCGGCGGCCACGAGGTGAACAAAAAGTGGGTGGGCAAGGATGCCGCCCGCATTCTGGAGACCATCGGCGTGCATGTGCCGGATACTTGCCGCCTTGCCATCTGCGAGGTGCCTGCCGACCATCCGTTCGTTCTGGTGGAGCAGATGATGCCGGTGCTGCCCATCGTGCGCTGCCAGAGCTTTGAACAGGCGGTGGAAGATGCCGTGGTCGCTGAGCACGGCAACCGCCACACCGCTTCCATCTTCTCCAAGGATGTGGACCACATGACCCGCTTTGCCCGGGTCATTGAGACCACTATCTACGTAAAGAACAGCGCCACCAAGGCCGGTGTTGGCATTGGCGGCGAGGGCCACTGCACCATGACCATTGCCGGCCCCACCGGCGAGGGCATCACCTGCGCAAAGAGCTTCTGCCGCCGCCGCCGCTGCATGCTGGCCGAGGGCGGGCTGCGCATCATCTGAGTTTTTGAAGGACGAAACCATCACATACAATTTTTTCAGTGTTCTGACAGGAGGAACAACTTATGAAAGCTCTGGGTTTTATCGAGACGAAGGGTCTGGTTGGCAACATCGACGCTACCGATGCAATGCTGAAGGCTGCTGACGTTGAGTTCATTGGTTCCGACACCATCGGTGCCGGTCTGACCACCGTGATCGTTACCGGCGAGGTGGGCGCTGTCAAGGCTGCTACCGAGGCTGGCGAAGAGGCTGCTTCCCGCGTGGGTGAGCTGTTCTGCGTCAACGTCATTGCACGCCCTCACGCAGATCTGGCCCGCATCATGCCTGCCAAGGGCCCCGCGACCGGCAAGTCCGGCCTGCCCGCAGGCGAGCAGGTGCCGCTGGATGCCGCTCTGGGCATGATCGAGACCAACGGCCTGACCGCTTCCATCGAGGCAGCCGATGCCATGCTGAAGAGCGCAGATGTCTCTCTGGTGGGTCAGGAGAAGATCGGCGCAGGCCTTGTTACCGTGTTCGTGCAGGGCGACGTTGGCGCTGTGAAGGCTGCTGTTGAGGCAGGCCAGACCGCTGCTTCCCGCATTGGCGAAGTGGTCAGCGCACTGGTCATTCCCCGCCCGCACGCAAGCGTGTCCGAGTGCATGCCTGAGCTGCGTTGAGCCCTGCGCTGACGCTGCATAAGAAAGGAGCGCTGTGCCTTGGTTTACCATGACATCAGTCAGGAACAGCTGCTGCTCCTGATCACGCAGGCCGTGCAGGCAGAGCTGCAAAAGCGCAGCCGTCAGGTGCCGGTAGGCATCTCGGTGCGGCACATCCACCTTACCCGCGATGATGTGGACAAGCTGTTTGGCTATGGCTACCAGCTCACCCCCAAAAAGGCGCTGAGCCAGCCCGGCCAGTTTGCCTGCGAGGAATGTCTGGACATCATCGGCCCCAAGGGCGAACTGAAGCATGTCCGCATCCTTGGCCCGGAGCGCAGTGCCACTCAGATCGAGCTGGCGCAGACCGACTGCCGCAACATCGGCATCAAAGCGCCGGTGCGTTCCAGCGGGGATACAAAGGGCACGCCGGGCGTGACCCTGCGCGGCCCCAATGGCACCCTGACCGTGCCGGAGGGCGTGATGATCGCCGACCGCCACATCCACATGACTCCCGCACAGGCAGCGCCTTCGGCCTTGCCGACGGCGACCGCGTGCAGGTAAAGATCGACGGCCCCAAGCCGGGCGTGATGGGCGGGGTGCTGATCCGCGCAAACGACAAATGTGCACTGGATTTTCACATCGACACGGACGATGGCAATGCCTTCCTGCTCAAGCAGGGACAGCTGGTCACCGTACTGGGCAAAGAGGAGTAAGCTATGATTTTAGGGATCGTCAAGGGGACCGTTGTCGCCACCCGCAAAATGCCGGAGCTTGTAGGCTATAAGTTCCTGCTGGTGGAGCCGGTGTTCGGCTCCAAAAAGGATACCATCGTGGCGGGCGACAACATCGGCGCGGGTGTAGGCGAGATGGTTCTGGTCACCACCGACGAGACCACCCAGCATGGTCTGGATCATCCGTCGCCCATTGATGCTTTCATCGTGGGCATCGTGGACAATCCTCCCACCCTGAGTAAGTAACACCCTGCAAGTTTTGCCGCAGAGAGGGGCTTCCTCCCGGCGGGATCGTGAGGCTTAAACAATGAAAATTATTATCATCGGCAGCATTGCCGCCGGGGTTTCGGCCGCCGCCAGACTTGCCGCCGCCCAGCGCGGAGCGCAGATCACCGTCTACGAAAAAGGCGGCTTCTACTCCTGCGGCACCGGCGGCCTGCCCCATTACCTGTGCGAGGATCTGGACAGCCTGAACAAGGCCATTCAGGCCAAGGAGACTGAGCTGAACGCGCAGGGCATCACCGCACATCTGCGCCATGAGGTGCGCGGCATCGACGCAGCCGCCCGCAAGGTGACGGTATGTGATTTTGCCACCGGACGCGTGTTTGAAGACCACTACGACAAGCTGGTGCTGGCCACCGGTTCTTCCAACCGTGTGCCGCAGGTGCCCGGCAGTGACCGCGTGGGCGTGCAGACCCTCAAGACCGTGGAAGATCTGATCTTCCTCAAGGAGTTCGTCCGCACCCCCTATGTGCGGGACATCGTGATCCTGGGCGGCAGCTGGGCCGGTTTGGAGATCGCAAAGTCCTTCCTCAAGCTGGGCCGCAATGTGCGTATCATTGAAAAAGAGCAGCAGCTTTTGCCCCAGTTTGACCCTGAGGTGAGCAAGCTGATCCAGAAGGAGCTGGAAGCGCAGGGCGTGCAGTTCAATCTGGGCGAGCAGGTGCGCTCCTTCCCGGGCCGTACCTTCGTGGAGCAGGTGCAGACCAACCGCGGCACCTACCCCTGTGACCTTTGCGTGGTAGCCATCGGCGTTACCCCCAACACCGGCCTGCTGGCCGGTACCGGGGCGCAGCTGGCACCCAATGGCGCTGTGCTCATTGGTGCCGACCTTGCCACCAGTGTGCCCAATATCTATGCCGTGGGCGACTGCGCAGCCTGCCGCGACGGCTCTCTGCGCACCAGCAGCCTGAAGGTGGCGGATCTGGAGATCGCCCGCACCGGCCTGACCGAGACCGAGGCCCGCAAGGCCGGTCTGCGGGTCAAGAGTGCAATGGCCACCGGCACCGACCGTCCGGGCATCTGCCCGAACCCCCACCGCATCACCATCAAGCTGGTGTATGAGGCCAATACCCGTCAGGTGCTGGGTGCGCAGGCATGGGGAGAAAAGAATGTTTCGGCCCGCATCAACGCCATTGCCGTTGCCATCCGCGCTGGCATGACCGTGGAAGCACTGGGTCAGGTGGATTTCGTCTATTCCTCCTCGTCCTGTTCCATTTGGGACCCGGTGCAGATCGTCTGCGGTCAGGCACAGTAAGCGGAGGGTGAACACATGGCAGAACGCATCAACGCCGTCAAGACCAGCTTTTTTGGCAAGGGTGCCATCCGTCTTCTGGGACCGGAGCTTCAGAAGATGGGCATCCGCCGTGCTTTGCTGGTGACGGACCGCTTTCTCTATGATTCCGGTGCCGCTGCCCGGGTCGGTCAGGTACTGTCCGATGCCGGTGTGGAGTACGCCGTGTACTACAATGTGCAGCCCAACCCCACCGTACAGGTGGTGAACGACTGCATTGCCGCAGCCCGTACCCTGCAGGTGCAGCTGCTGGTGGCTCTGGGCGGCGGCAGCGCCATCGATACCGCTAAGGCAGCCAGCATCGTGGTGGCCTGCGGCGGTACCGTGGAACAGTACGAGGGCGAGAACAAGTCCTCCAAGCCCGGCCTGCCCATCGTGGCGGTGAACACCACCGCCGGTACCGGCAGCGAGTGCACCTCCTTCTACATCGTCACCGACCCTGTCCGCCACAGCAAAATGGCCATGGTGGACCCCAACTGCATGGTCAGCATCGCGGTGAACGACACCGACTTCATGTCCTCCATGCCGCCCAAGCTCACCGCAGCCACCGGTATGGACGCGCTGACCCACGCCATCGAGGCGGCGCTTTCCAAAAACGCCAACCCGCTCACGGACAAGGATGCCTACTGGGCCATGCAGGCGATCGTGCAGAACCTGCCCCGGGCCGTTGCCAACGGTCAGGATGAAGCCGCCCGCACCATGATGGCCTACGCCGAAAATGTGGCAGGCATGGCTTTCTCCAACGCGGGCCTTGGCATGGTGCATGCGATGGCACACGCGCTGGGCGGACACTACAACCTGCCCCACGGTGTGTGCAATGCGGTGCTGCTGCCCTACGTGCTGGCTTTCAACAGCCGCAGCCCGGTGTGTCGGGAGCGGTTCATGACCATTGCCGCTGCCATGGGCCTGCAGGGCACTTTTACCCCGGACACTGCCGCACCGGCAGTGATCCAGTTTGTCCGTCAGCTCAGTGCAGGCGTGGGCATCCCCGCCAATCTTGCGCAGCTGAACAAGGTGGACCCTGCAGATTTTGCCGCGCTGGCAGAACTTGCCCTGCACGACACCTGCATGTCCACCAACCAGATCACCCCCACCCGCGGCGAGGTGGTGGCGGTGTATACCGCTGCTTTCCGCGGATAAACTTTGAGACCTCCTCCATTTTTCTCCATACCCAAACAAAGCCGCCGCTCTCCCTCTGCAAGGGAAAGCAGCGGCTTTGTGCTGTAAAAAAGGGGTGGTGGGATTGTTTTTAAAGAGGATTCTGTTATAATAAAATGAAAACGCGGTGCAGAAGTAAGAGGAAAAAGCGATGGAACCAAGAGAAAAACAGGCGTACATGCTTATGGCACATCAGTGCAATGAGATGTTTTGGACTTTGCTTCGGATGCTGGATGCACCGTGGAATGATATTTTCATCCATATGGACAGCAAGAATGAAAACTACCAGCCAGAAACCGTTGAACGATATGTAAAATATGCCAAGGTTTTCCACGCACAGAGAACGAGCGCTGTTTGGGGTGGTATTACTTTAGTAAAGGCAGAGTTTGTATTGCTCAAGGCAGCGGTAGATCACGGCCCATACCAACATTACCACCTGATCTCCGGTGCGGATCTGCCGATTCAGCCACCGGAAGATATCCGCGCATTCTTTGAGGCAAACCCGGACAAGGAATTTGTTCATTTCGACCCGCACCCATTCAGCCCGTTCAATGATGAGCGCGTTTATTACCGGCACTTTTTCCAGAATATCGATCTGCGCCGCCATCCAGTGCTCGGCGTGATCAATGGAATCCTGCTGTCGGGCCAGAAGCTGCTGAGAATAAAGCGCAATCAGGACGTTCACTTCACAAAGGGCAGTCAATGGTTCAGCTGCACGGATGGCTTTGCACGGTATCTGTTGACAAAAGAAGAGTGGGTCCTGCAGGTGCTGGACAAGACCTTTTGCTCGGACGAGTTCTTTGTGCAGACACTGATCGTGCAGTCGCCGTATCAGGATAAGATCTATCAGGGGCCGGGTGATACCAGTGCCCGTGCCATCGATTGGGACAGAGGCAATCCGTGGGTCTGGAAATACGCTGATCTGGAACAGCTGAAAGCATCGCCCTGCATGTTTGCCAGAAAATTTGATATCGAAAAAGAACCGGAGCTTGTGCATGAAATAGAACGCCTGTATGCACCTCATATATAAAAACAGTGCCGGACAGTTTTCAGGCTGTCCGGCACTGTTTTTTACTGTTCATTCTTTTTCGCCAGATCCTTGGTGTACAGGGCACGGGTGGCGTTGAGCACAGCCAGCACCATCACGCCCACATCGGCAAAGATGGCGGTCCACATGCTGGCCATGCCGATCGCGCCCAGCACAAGGCAGGCAAACTTGATGGCCAGTGCAAACACGATGTTCTGGTACACGATGCGTAACGTGCGGCGGGCAATGCGCATGGCCAGTGCGATCTTGGCGGGGTCGTCGTCCATCAGCACCACGTCAGCGGCCTCAATGGCAGCGTCAGAGCCAAGAGCGCCCATTGCAATGCCCACATCGGCACGTGACAGCACCGGGGCATCGTTGATGCCGTCGCCCACAAAGGCAAGGTTCTCTTTGGGCCGCTTTGCGGCGAGCAGCGTTTCGATCTGGTCTACCTTGTCGCCCGGCAGCAGGCCCGCATGGTATTCATCCAGCCCAAGCTCTGCGGAAACGGCCTTTGCAACCGGCTCGGCATCGCCGGTCAGCATCACGGTCTTGCGCACACCGGCATCCTTCAGGCCCCGGATGGCCTGTGCGCTGTGGGGCTTCACCACATCGGCGATCAGCAGATAACCGGCGTACATGCCCTCGATGGCCACATGCACGATGGTGCCGGTCTCGCTGACGGCGGGAGCCTTCAGGCCCAGCTTTTCCATCAGGCGGGCGTTGCCGGCAGCAACGGTCCTGCCGTCCACCTTGGCGGTCACGCCGTGGCCGCCAAGCTCCTGCACATCGGTGACACGGTTCGGATCGATCTCCCTGCCGTAAGCGGCCTTGATGCTGAGGGAGATGGGGTGCTTGGACCAGCTCTCGGCCAGCGCGGCAGCTTCCACCAGCTGCTCCTCGCTGGTGCCCTCTGCGGGGTGGATGCCGGCCACTTTAAAGGTGCCCTGGGTCAGGGTGCCGGTCTTGTCGAACACAACGATGCCGGTGCGGGCCAGCTCTTCCAGATAGGTGGAACCCTTGACCAGAATGCCGCAGGCAGATGCACCGCCGATGCCGCCGAAGAAGCTCAGGGGAATGCTGATGACCAGTGCGCAGGGGCAGCTGATAACAAGGAAGGTCAGGGCACGGTAGACCCAGTCACCAAAGCGGGCGGGCTGGCCCATGAGCAGCAGCACGATGGGCGGGATAAAGGCCAGAGCCAATGCGCCATAGCACACGGCGGGGGTGTACACACGGGCAAAACGGGTGATGAAGTTCTCGGCGCGGGCCTTCTTCATGCTGGAATTTTCCACCAGATCGAGAATTTTGGAAACGGTGGATTCGCCGAATTCCTTGGTGGTCTTTACCTTCAGCAGGCCGGTCATGTTCACGCAGCCGCTGATGACCTCATCGCCGGTCTGCACATCGCGGGGCAGGCTCTCGCCGGTCAGGGCGGCGGTGTTCAGGGCAGAAGCGCCCTCCACGATCACGCCGTCGATGGGCACGCGCTCACCGGGCTGACCACGATCACGGTGCCGATCTCCACATCGTCCGGGTCCATCTGCTCCAGCCTGCCGTCCTCGCCCTCAATGTTGGCGTAGTCCGGGCGGATGTCCATCAGGCTGGAAATGCTCTGCCGGCTCTTGCCCACGGCCACGCTCTGGAACAGCTCGCCGATCTGGTAGAAGATGATAACGGCACAGCCCTCCACGTAGTCGCCCAGTGCAAATGCACCCACAGTGGCAACGGCCATCAGGAAGCACTCGTCAAAGGGCTGACGGTTCTTGATGCCAAGCAGTGCCTTGCGCAGCACGTCCCAGCCGACCACCAGATACGGGATGCAGTACAGTACCAGCTCCACCGGCGTGGGGAACTGGGGCAAAAGCTTGAGGATGAGCACCAAAATCAGCGCAATGATGATGCGCTGCAGGTTCTTTTTCTGCTTTTTGTTCATACAAAACTCTCCTTTTGCGGGATCCATGGGCCGCATCACGCTGCGGCGGGCGGGGATTTCAACAACTTTTCCCCATAAAAAATGGATATTCCACGGTTTTACCCGTGTTTTCCACACAGTTTTTCAGGCGTAAAAGCGCTTTTCCACGTTTTATTTTATGCTTTTTCCGCAAACGGTGTTGAAAACTGAGTGGAAACTGTTGAAAACTGTCTGATTTTTCAACAGAAAAAGTTATTGCACAACACAATCGCACACAAAGTAAAAAGCATCTGCACATTCGTTTGAGCTCTCAGAAAATCTACGAATTCTTGCTGCAGATGCTTTTTTCTTTAGCGGGCTCGCCCTCTCAGTCAAATCCTTTGGATTTGCCAGCTCTCCCAAAGGGAGAGCCCTTGGCAGTCCACGCAAACTTCATCTCTTTGCCAAGGCCTCTCCCTTTGAGGAAAGACTTCCCCCG
>ENA-OQAJ01000275-OQAJ01000275.1-human-gut-metagenome-genome-assembly--contig:-NODE-275-length-16254-cov-2.868605_pt1 | contig 16254 bp, 20 predicted proteins | sample MGYA00242736_ERZ504529 | MGnify/ENA primary metagenome ERZ504529 (study PRJEB26092, sample SAMD00036275) | human gut metagenome | host: Homo sapiens | study: EMG produced TPA metagenomics assembly of...
CGGGTGACGGTGGAGGTGCTGGACCCGCAACAGGGATTTTCCGTGGTGGGGAGCGAGACCCACGATTTCCTCTACGAGCAGGTGGGGGAGCGGTGGATTTTTACCACCTTTTCAATGGTGCGATAAGGGATCGACGCAAATCGCATACCGGCTGTGCTATGATCGCAGTATACCAGATTTTGGTATACTGCTGTTTTTGTGTCAACAAGGAGGGACAAGCTATGGCAGTGACCTGTACCGGCGAGGGGCGGGTGCTCCGGGCCGCCATCAGCGGCGAGGTGGACCACCACCGGGCGAGGGCCATCATGGAGGAGCTGAGCCGCCAGATCGACCTGGAGCTGCCCCGGTCGCTCACCCTGGATCTGGAGGGCGTGACCTTTATGGACAGCTCGGGTATCGCGGTGCTGCTGCGGGCCTACCGCCGCCTGGGAGAGCTGGGCGGCGCGGTCAAGGTGGTCCATGTCCCCGCCCAGGCGGGCAAGGTGCTCCGGGCGGCAGGGCTGGACAAGCTCATGGAATTTGAATGACGGGAGGTTTACATAAGATGAAACCCATCAATGAGGCCGCGGTGACCTTTCTGAGCCGCTCGGCCAACGAGGGCTTTGCCCGCACGGCGGCGGCCTGCTTCGCGGCCCAACTGGACCCACCCTGGACGAGGTGAACGACATCAAGACCGCCGTCAGCGAGGCGGTGACCAACTGTATTGTCCACGCCTACCGGGAGGATCTGGGGATGATTTACATAAACGTAAAGCTGTTCGAAAACGGCACCATCGCTATCCGGGTCCGGGATAAGGGCTGCGGCATCGAGAATGTAAAAAAAGCCATGGAGCCCATGTTCACCACGGCGGGCGGAGAACGGGCTGGCCTGGGTTTTGCGGTGATGGAAAGCTTTATGAACGTCTGAAGGTATCTTCCAAGGTGGGAAAAGGTACCACTGTGGCCATGGAAAAGGTGATTATCCGCCGTGGGCTGCAAAATGGATAACCGGGAGCAGGCGATTGAAAGCAACATGGGGCTGGTGCACGCCTGCGCGAAGCGGTTTCGGGGCAGAGGAATTGAATACGACGATCTGGTTCAGGCGGGCTGCCTGGGATTGGTGAAGGCGGTGGATCATTTTGACGAGGGCCGTGGGCTTCAGTTCTCTACCTATGCCGTGCCGGTGATTCTGGGAGAAATGCGCCGGCTGTTCCGTGACGGCGGAGCGATTAAGGTAGGGCGGGCGCTGAAGGAGCTTTCTTTAAAGGCAGCCAGGGCTTGCAATGAGTTTTCCTTGCGGGAAGGGCGCCAGCCCACCATCAGCGAGCTGGCGGAGCAGCTGGGCGTGGAGCCGGCGGAGGCGTCTCAGGCGCTGGGAGCTTCTCAGCAGCCGCTTTCGCTGAGCGCGGATGAGGAAAACGGCGGAGGGCAGATTGATGTGCCTACCGAGGCTCCGGAGGAGAAAATTTCCGAGTTGATCGCATTAAAGCAGGTGGTGGGAGAGCTGGATCCCAGAGACCGCAGCTTAATCGTTATGCGCTTTTTCAAAAGCCGGACCCAAACCCAGACTGCAGAGATGCTGGGGATGACCCAAGTGCAGGTTTCCCGACGAGAGAAAAAGATTCTGCAGGAATTAAAGGCCAAGCTTTCCTGATTTCGCCTTGAAAAATGAACGATCTTTAAATTTACTTTAAATAAAGATTCCGCCGTATTGACCCTGCGTTTTTTTCAGTGTTACCATATAGCGTAAGGAAAGGACGGAGCGGTTGATGAATTGGTTGTATCGTTTTTATGTACGGCAGATATGGGGCTGACCAGCTTACCTTTGCTCTGATTATCCTGTATCTGATTCTATCTTTGACCTTGACCCTGATTCCCGTGCCATTGATCTGGCTGTTGGCGTATATCCCTATGGTGTTTTGCTTTTACCGGATGCTGTCCCGGAATATCGCGAAGCGCCAGGCGGAGAACTGGGCGTTTTTGAGAGTGTGGAACCCGGTGAAAAACTGGTTTAAATCCGCAAATCAAAATTTTAAGGCCCACCAGGAATATAAATATTTCAAATGCCCCAATTGCAAGCAGAAGCTGAGAGCCCCCAGAGGGAGGGGAAAAATCCAGGTCACCTGCCAGAGATGCAGGCATCAGTTTATCAAAAAGGTATAAAAAGCGGTCCTCCTAAATTGAGAGGACCGCTTTTTTGTTGCAGCTTTTACGGCTTATGCCTATCTGAAACAGTGATTTTCAAATTTATTCTATTTCAAATCGGTTGAAATAAAATGAGAAAACACGTCTTTATACGCTTTGACGCAGATGACAATGCACAGAAGAACCAGCAGGAGAGCTGCCCGCAGTAAAGCTGGTGTTATCCGGCTTTTCCGCTTAATAGCCCTTGATCTCCTTTAGATCATACGGCGTTTGCTGATAGACGTAGTAATTGAGCCAATTAGTGAACAGCAGATTGGCGTGGCTACGCCAAGTAAGAGGAGGCAGAGTATTGGGATCGTCGCCTGGGAAATAATTCATCGGTACATGGGGGCGCAGCCCCTTGTGAACATCCCGAAAATACTCGCTCGCCAGAGTGTTCCGGTCATATTCCGCGTGTCCGGTGACAAAAACTGCCTGCCGTTTTTATTGGCAACAATAGAAACACCTGCGATGCGGGAGGTAGCAAGAATCACCAGTTCCTCGTGCTGCTCGATATCTTCCCGGCGCACCTCGGTGTTTCTGGAATGCGGAATCAAAAAGCGATCGTCAAATCCCCGCATCAGCGGATGGTAAATATCCAATATGCGGTGGCGGAACACGCCGGACAGCTTTTCATCCAATAAATACTTAGGAATCCCATAATGATAATATAAACCCGCCTGAGCGCCCCAGCAGATATGCAAGGTGGAATAGACGTTGTTCTTGCTCCACTCCATAATCTGGCACAGCTCATCCCAATAATCGACTTCCTCAAAGGGCAGAAGCTCCACCGCGCGCCAGTAATAATCATTCCATCGTAGCGTTCGCCCTTCACTTGATCGAAGGTCTTATAAAAGGTATTCAAATGGGACTGGGACGTGTTCTTAGAAACATGAGTGGCGGCTTGAAGAAGCTCGATATCTACCTGCAGGGGGCTGTTGCCCAGCAAGCGCAGCAGCTGGGTTTCTGTTTCTACCTTAGTAGGCATTAAATTTAAAATTAAAATTTTTAATGGACGGATATCCTGGGTCATCGCCCTGTCGTTGGTCATAACGAAAACATTTTCAGACTCCAGCACCTTAAAGCGCCGGAAGCTGGTTTTGAATCTTAATGGGCATGTGTTATTTCCTCCCAATCCCTTTCAATGCTAACCTAATTATTATAGCAAACTTTCGTTGATAGTTCAATAAAAGGATATCATACAAAAAACAAGCGCCCTTATGGATAATTTTAAGGAACAAATTAAAATGAAATGCATATTTTGGAAATTATCGGGAAATCTTATGAAAAAAGCCTTGAACATCATGTTGTTCCTATGATATCATTCTAATCACGCTTCCAGTTTCCGCTTTTCGAAAAAAGAAGAAAAAGAGTGGAAAAAAAGTACTTGACATTTCCTGGAGAACACGATATAATAATTATCGCTCTCTTGAGAAGATTGAAGGGCGCATTTGCCGGTGATTAAAGTACTGTAAAATGGCAGATTGGCAAGGCTTTTTCAGGAAGCAAGGACCTTGAAAATTAAACAACGCGAAGAAGAAAGAGACCCGTAATTCCTTTAGAAGCGAGTCTGGCGGAGAGCTGGACGAGCGGGGGAGAGCGTCAGCCCCGGAGAGAAAGAGACGCGAAACACGCGAGTGTTTCAATGAGCGAGAGAAGCTCTGAAATTGATTAGGGCGCCGGAAGGCGTTTTAATAGAAATTTTAGAGAGTTTGATCCTGGCTCAGGACGAACGCTGGCGGCGTGCCTAACACATGCAAGTCGAACGGAGTTAAATTCGACACCCGAGTATCCGGCCGGGAGGCGGGGTGCTGGGGGTTGGATTTAACTTAGTGGCGGACGGGTGAGTAACGCGTGAGTAACCTGCCTTTCAGAGGGGGATAACGTTCTGAAAAGAACGCTAATACCGCATAACATCAATTTATCGCATGATAGGTTGATCAAAGGAGCAATCCGCTGGAAGATGGACTCGCGTCCGATTAGCCAGTTGGCGGGGTAACGGCCCACCAAAGCGACGATCGGTAGCCGGACTGAGAGGTTGAACGGCCACATTGGGACTGAGACACGGCCCAGACTCCTACGGGAGGCAGCAGTGGGGGATATTGCACAATGGGGGAAACCCTGATGCAGCAACGCCGCGTGAGGGAAGAAGGTTTTCGGATTGTAAACCTCTGTTCTTAGTGACGATAATGACGGTAGCTAAGGAGAAAGCTCCGGCTAACTACGTGCCAGCAGCCGCGGTAATACGTAGGGAGCGAGCGTTGTCCGGATTTACTGGGTGTAAAGGGTGCGTAGGCGGCGAGGCAAGTCAGGCGTGAAATCTATGGGCTTAACCCATAAACTGCGCTTGAAACTGTCTTGCTTGAGTGAAGTAGAGGTAGGCGGAATTCCCGGTGTAGCGGTGAAATGCGTAGAGATCGGGAGGAACACCAGTGGCGAAGGCGGCCTACTGGGCTTTAACTGACGCTGAAGCACGAAAGCATGGGTAGCAAACAGGATTAGATACCCTGGTAGTCCATGCCGTAAACGATGATTACTAGGTGTGGGGGGTCTGACCCCCTCCGTGCCGCAGTTAACACAATAAGTAATCCACCTGGGGAGTACGGCCGCAAGGTTGAAACTCAAAGGAATTGACGGGGGCCCGCACAAGCAGTGGAGTATGTGGTTTAATTCGAAGCAACGCGAAGAACCTTACCAGGTCTTGACATCCGTCTAACGAAGCAGAGATGCATTAGGTGCTCGGGAAGGCGAGACAGGTGGTGCATGGTTGTCGTCAGCTCGTGTCGTGAGATGTTGGGTTAAGTCCCGCAACGAGCGCAACCCTTGTTTCTAGTTGCTACGCAAGAGCACTCTAGAGAGACTGCCGTTGACAAAACGGAGGAAGGTGGGGACGACGTCAAATCATCATGCCCCTTATGACCTGGGCCACACACGTACTACAATGGCTGTAAACAGAGGGAAGCAAAGCCGCGAGGCGGAGCAAAACCCTAAAAGCAGTCCCAGTTCGGATCGCAGGCTGCAACCCGCCTGCGTGAAGTCGGAATTGCTAGTAATCGCGGATCAGCATGCCGCGGTGAATACGTTCCCGGGCCTTGTACACACCGCCCGTCACACCATGGGAGCCGGTAATACCCGAAGCCAGTAGTTCAACCGCAAGGAGAGCGCTGTCGAAGGTAGGATTGGCGACTGGGGTGAAGTCGTAACAAGGTAGCCGTATCGGAAGGTGCGGCTGGATCACCTCCTTTCTATGGAGAAGTAATCTAGGCTGAGGCATAGATTTAAGTTCCAAGGTCAGGTTATGGGAAGCTCAGCTTCAAGCGTTGTTTAATTTTGAGGGTCCTAAAGGATTCTCGAAGGAGTAAGAGGGAGAGACGCCCCTCTGAGAGACTCTGATGGAAACATGGGGGTATAGCTCAGCTGGGAGAGCACCTGCTTTGCAAGCAGGGGGTCAACGGTTCGATCCCGTTTATCTCCACCAGCAGGCGGAGCCTGCAGAAAAGGCTAAGGTGAAAGCGGAAGCCGATTAGCCTCTGGCCAAGAAAATGGGCTTATAGCTCAGCCGGTTAGAGCGCACGCCTGATAAGCGTGAGGTCGGTGGTTCGAGTCCACTTAAGCCCACCAGCACACGAAAGTGTGCGGGATTAATACGAGAAGCACATAAGCCAAACAGGCAGAGAGTGACTCGAGTATTAAGCCCACCAGCAGGTTGAACCTGCAGAGACATCGCGAGGCAGCTCGCAGGAAAAAAGAAGATGGAAGCCGCGGCAGACGCTCGGAGGTAATCTGAGAGGTTTGGCGGGGCGAAATTTTCGGAAAGCCTGAGAGCAATGAAACTGTCCGTGAGAGAGAGCACCTTGAAAACTGAATAAAGAGAAAGAAGATATCAAGAAGCAAACACGTAGTTTAATTTATGCTTACAGGAAGACTGTAAAGGGTAAATGGAAATTACTACAATTTCAAGATAATCGAGTTTCAAAAGAACGAAGAACCAAAGATTACTCACAAATGGTCAAGCTAAGAAGAGCGCAAGGGGAATGCCTTGGCACTGAGAGCCGAAGAAGGACGCGACTAACTGCGATAAGCCACGGGGAGCCGTAAGTAGGCATTGATCCGTGGATTTCCGAATGGAGCAATCCGGCTGGAGTCATGTCCAGTCACCGTATTCTGAATCCATAGGGATACGGGGGGAACCGCCTGAACTGAAACATCTAAGTAGGGCGAGGAAAAGAAATCAACCGAGATTCCGCTAGTAGTGGCGAGCGAACGCGGAAGAGGCCAAACCAGAGGTAGCAATACCTTTGGGGTTCGGACAGCGCACGGTATGGAAGGTATCTAGCAGAATGGCATGGGAAGGCCAACGAGACAGGGTGAGAGTCCCGTATGCGAAAGAGAAGATCCGCCAGCTGAATCCAGAGTACCGCCGGACACGTGAAACCCGGTGGGAAGACGGGGGGACCATCCTCCAAGCCTAAATACTACTCAGTGACCGATAGTGAAGAGTACTGTGAAGGAAAGGTGAAAAGCACCCCGGGAGGGGAGTGAAAGAGAACCTGAAACCTTGTGCTTACAAGCACCGAGAGCCCGTCAACGGGTGATCGGGTACCTTTTGTAGAATGGTCCGGCGAGTGAATGTAACTGGCAAGGTTAAGGACTTAAGGTCTGAAGCCGCAGCGAGAGCAAGTCTTAATAGGGCGTAAGAAGTCAGTTGTATTCGACCCGAAACCGGGTGACCTACCCATGTCCAGGTTGAAGTGGAGGTAAAACTCCATGGAGGACCGAACCGACTCCCGTTGAAATGGTAGCGGATGAGGTGTGGGTAGCGGAGAAATTCCAATCGAACCCGGAGATAGCTGGTTCTCTCCGAAATAGCTTTAGGGCTAGCCTCATATTAGATTACTGGAGGTAAAGCACTGAATGGGCTAGGGGCCGAGAGGTTACTGAACCCTATCAAACTCAGAATGCCAGATAATTGATGTATGGGAGTCAGACAGTGTGAGATAAGTTTCATTGTCAAAAGGGAAACAGCCCAGACCCACAGCTAAGGTCCCAAAGTATGGTTAAGTGGAAAAGGATGTGGGGTTGCTTAGACAACCAGGATGTTGGCTTAGAAGCAGCCACTCATTAAAAGAGTGCGTAATAGCTCACTGGTCGAGTGACCCTGCGCCGAAAATTTAACGGGGCTAAATCATACACCGAAGCTTGGGATTGACAGATATTCTTCATGTTTTCAGGCAGGATAGGAAAGAGAGAAAATCTGATGACGCCGAAGAATGAGGCGGCATTAAATTTCTGTTCAAGTAAAAGCATGAAGATGTGAAGAATATCTGTCGATGGTAGGAGAGCGTTCTATGTGGGGAGAAGTCTGAGCGGAAGCGCAGGTGGACTGCATAGAAGTGAGAATGCCGGAATGAGTAGCGCGAAATATGTGAGAATCATATTGGCCGAAAGTCTAAGGTTTTTGGAGGAAGGTTCGTCCGCTCCAAGTAAGTCGGGAGCTAAGGCGAGGCCGAAAGGCGTAGTCGATGCACATACGGTAGATATTCCGTAACCGCCGAAGGATTAAAGCAAAGGGACACCTGCGAAGCGTGTAACCCGGGCGATGGTTGCCCCGGGCGTAAGGGACCGAAATTTAGTAGGGAAGTACATGTAGAGCAGGGCGAGAAAAGCTTTGTGTATATCCAAGGCGCCCGTACCGCAAACCGACACAGGTAGATAGGAAGAGAATTCTAAGGCCAACGGGAGAAGGGTTGTTAAGGAACTCGGCAAATTGGTCCCGTAACTTAGGGAAAAGGGACGCTCCAGAGATGGAGCCGCAGTGAATAGGCCCAGGCGACTGTTTAGCAAAAACACAGGTCTCTGCCAAATCGAAAGATGAAGTATAGGGGCTGACACCTGCCCGGTGCTGGAAGGTTAAGAGGAGATGTGCAAGCATTGAATTGAAGCCCCAGTAAACGGCGGCCGTAACTATAACGGTCCTAAGGTAGCGAAATTCCTTGTCGGGTAAGTTCCGACCCGCACGAATGGTGTAACGATCTGGGCACTGTCTCAACTACCCGCCCGGCGAAATTGTAGTACCGGTGAAGATGCCGGTTACCCGCGACAAGACGGAAAGACCCCATGGAGCTTTACTGTAGCTTGATATTGGGTTTCGGTAATTTATGTACAGGATAGGCGGGAGACTAGGAAGCCAGTACGCCAGTATTGGTGGAGTCGTCCTTGGGATACCGCTCTTAAGTTGCTGGAATTCTAACCTGCGGCCGTGAATCCGGCCGGGGGGACATTGTCAGGTGGGCAGTTTGACTGGGGCGGTCGCCTCCAAAAGAGTAACGGAGGCGCTCAAAGGTTCGCTCAGCACGGACGGAAACCGTGCTTTTGAGTGTAAACGCAGAAGCGAGCCTGACTGCGAGGGTGACGGCCCGAGCAGAAACGAAAGTTGGAGTTAGTGATCCGGCGGTATGTGAATGGAAATGCCGTCGCTCAACGGATAAAAGCTACCCTGGGGATAACAGGCTGATCTCCCCCAAGAGTCCACATCGACGGGGAGGTTTGGCACCTCGATGTCGGCTCATCACATCCTGGGGCTGTATTCGGTCCCAAGGGTTCGGCTGTTCGCCGATTAAAGTGGTACGCGAGCTGGGTTCAGAACGTCGTGAGACAGTTCGGTCCCTATCTGTCGTGGGCGCAGGATATTTGAGGAGCTCTGTCCTTAGTACGAGAGGACCGGGATGGACGCACCGCTGGTGCACCAGTTGTCACGCCAGTGGCACAGCTGGGCAGCTAAGTGCGGATCGGATAAACGCTGAAAGCATCTAAGCGTGAAGCCGGCTCCAAGATAAGATATCCCATTCCGTAAGGAAGTAAGACCCCTTGAAGACTACAAGGTTGATAGGCTGCGTGTGTAAGCGCCGCGAGGCGTTCAGCTTGGCAGTACTAATAGGTCGAGGGCTTGACCTTAAGAGTAATTTTGGTAAGGCCTTGAAGGTTTGCTTCCCTCTTATCTTCCCTTCCTTTCTTTATTCAGTTTTTAGGGCGCTGTTTCAGTCCCTTCCTTTCGCACCATTAGCTCAGTTGGTAGAGCACCTGACTCTTAATCAGGGTGTCCCGGATGTAGCAGAATGAATTTCAAAGAGACTGCAAATGCAGTCTCTTTTTTACTTTGTATTCAGATTGATAAAAGGCCATTGAGCTATCGGCGGTCTGCTCCGGTAATGTGCTGAACGTTTCAGGAAGCTTCAGGGACAGGAAAATCTTGAAATCGTTAGAGTGGAGCGTGGATGTAATTATAACGCGAGTTGTTTTAAATAGGAAATTACGTAGGAGCATGAGTTTTGTAGTGACACCTGTTTAGATTCAACTTTTGAAAATATTCTCTGAAGCCTAATTTCTGCCACATTTGTATTCTTTGAGTATATATGTATTCAAAATGCAGCTTATTTTCCGATACAATAAAAGAAACAGAGAGGAGCGGATAGACTATGTTGAACGCGGAAACAGTAGGAGCGGCGATTCGTCAGGTGCGGGAGAAAAAGGGGATTTCCCAGGAGGTAGTCAGCAGTTTCGCTGGAATCGGAAGAACCCACCTAAGCGCCATTGAACGGGGGCAGCGCAAGCCTACCCTGGAGACCTTTTTTCGCCTCAGCGAGGCTTTGGGAATGGCAGCCAGCGATTTGATGCGGGAAATTGAAAAGGAAATTCAAAAGGAAAATGACAAGCAGGAGGAAAAATAATAAGCGGAGGATAGGGAACCGAGGCCTGGCATTGTTCAGGAAGCGCGGCGGATGAAGCTGCCCTGCTGCGGCGCTGTTTTTCTCTGGATAGGAGACTCTGCGGGGGAAAGCGGACTCAAAGAGAAAAACTCCTATTGACCAACATGAGATGATAAAAAGAATACGAGAAAAGGCATCATAGGTGAGATCCCTTGGTGCCTTTTTATTTTATAAGTGTTTTGGGAATGGCTGCTGGTCTGGCCGCCGTGTTTTTTGAATATAAAAAAGCCAGCGCTAATAGACGCTGACTTTTTGCCTTCTTTATGGGCCGCTTAAGGTTTTTTTACGCCGTGGTTTTCCAAATATGGAATATTATATTTAAGGCCTGCAAAAACCAGGGAAGCACCTTCAGCTCGGCCGATGGGAGCGAAAGAGGGGCTTGATAAAAGAAGCCCGTAAAGCTCTACTCATCCAGCTTAAGCACCGCCATAAAGGCCTCCTGGGGAACCTCCACAGAACCCAGCTGGCGCATCTTCTTTTTGCCCTCTTTTTGCTTTTCCAGCAGCTTCTTTTTCCGGGTGATGTCGCCGCCGTAGCACTTGGCCAGAACATCCTTCCGCAGGGCCTTGACCGTTTCCCGGGCAATGATTTTGCCGCCGATGCAGGCCTGGATCGGCACCTCAAAAAGCTGTCTCGGAATTTTTTCCTTCAGCTTTTCCGCCATTTTCCTGGCGCGGGGATAGGCTTTTTCCGCGTGAATAATAAAGGACAGAGCGTCCACCACTTCGCCGTTAAGCATGATGTCCAGCTTTACCAGGTCGGATTTCTGATAGCCCATCAGCTCATAGTCAAAGGAGGCGTAGCCTCTTGTGCGGGACTTCAGTGCGTCGAAAAAAGTCATAGATAATCTCGTTCAGAGGCAGCTCGTAATGGATGTCCACACGGGTTTCCTCAATATAGTGCATATCCTTGAAAACGCCCCGGCGCTCCTGGCAAAGCTCCATGATATTGCCAACATATTCCGAGGGCGCGTAAATATGGGCGTTGGTGATCGGCTCCTCCGCCTGAGCGATGACGGACGGGTCAGGGTAGTTGGTAGGGTTGTCGATCATCACCACAGAACCGTCGGTCTTAGTGATCTTATAAATAACGCTGGGCGCGGTGGTCACCAGGTCCAGGTTGTATTCCCTCTCCAGGCGCTCCTGAATGATCTCCATGTGAAGCAGACCCAAAAAGCCGCAGCGAAAGCCAAAGCCCAGAGCGACCGAGGTTTCCGGCTCAAAGGTCAGAGAGGCGTCGTTGAGCTGAAGCTTTTCCGAGGCGTCCCGCAGGTCGGTGTAGTGGGCGCCGTCTGCGGGATAAATGCCGCAGAACACCATCGGGTTTACCGCCCGGTAGCCGGGCAGAGGCTCTGGGGCGGGCCGGGCCGCCAGGGTGACCGTGTCGCCGACCCGGGCGTCGGATACCGTTTTAATGGAGGCGGCGATGTAGCCCACCTCGCCGGCGGAAAGCTCGCTGGCAGGCTCCAAAGAGGTGGCCCGCAGAAAGCCGCACTCCACTACGTTGTATTCGGAGCCGGTAGCCATCAGCTTGATGTTATCCCCGGGATGGAGGGTTCCTTCCTTTACTCTTACGTATATAATAACGCCTTTATACGCATCGTAATAAGAGTCGAAGATCAGGGCCTGCAACGGGGCCGTTTCGTCGCCCTCGGGGGAGGGAATTTTATGAACGATCTCCTCCATGACCGCCTTGATGTTGGTGCCCATTTTCGCGGAGATCGCCGGGGCGCTTTCCGCCTCGATGCCGATCACATCCTCGATTTCCTGGCGCACCCGGTCCGGATCGGCGCTGGGCAGGTCGATTTTATTAATGACCGGAACGATCTCCAGTCCCGCGTCCACCGCCAGATAGGTGTTGGCCAGGGTCTGGGCCTCAATGCCCTGAGAGGCGTCCACCACCAAAATGGCTCCCTCGCAGGCGGCCAGAGAGCGGGAACCTCATAGTTGAAGTCCACATGGCCGGGGGTGTCGATGAGATTGAAAATATAGTCCTCGCCGTCGTCGGCGTGGTAAACCAGCGTTACCGCATGGGCCTTGATGGTAATGCCCCGCTCACGCTCCAGATCCATGTTGTCCAAAAGCTGGTCGGACATATCCCGCAGGGAAACCGACTGGGTCTGTTCCAGAATCCGGTCCGCCAGGGTGGATTTGCCGTGGTCGATGTGGGCGATAATGCTGAAGTTTCGAATTTGCTCCCGTGGAATTGACAAGTAACATTCCTCCGTTTACTCGATGGAAACTTAAATTTGAAAGGATATGGGATTTTTCATTCCTCCTTATTGTAGCATAAACCGTTTAAAATAAAAAGAGGGAAGAGGCCGGAAAACAGGCCTCTTCCCAGAAGGAGAAGAAAATAAAAAACTGATGAATGGAAGGAACCGGGAAGTAAAAGGCTCCCGGCCGCTGCCCGCGCGCTGTTCCCGCTTGTGAGGCCGGCGAAGCGATAAAGAAGCCTGCTTTATTTCGCATACTGCCGTAAAGGGCCGCGGGAACCGCGCTTGCCGCCTATGGCGACAAAATGTATAAAACAATAAAATAATACGATAAGTAAATTCAAAGCCTAGCGAATGGGACCGGCTTCGCGGCCAGAGCGCGGAAAATCTGTCCGGGAAGCATTCAAAGGCCTTTTTTGGCCTTCCAGTGGTTCCACGCCTTTTCGATTTCCACGATAAACAGGGGGCTCAGGGCCAGGCCCGCCACCACCAGCCACTGAACCATGTTCAGCGGAACCGTCTTAAAGACCGCAGACAGAGCGGGAATGGAAATGACGGAGACCTGGAGGGCCAGGCAGACCAGGAAGGAATACAGCATTTTCAGGTTGCCGAAAATACCGATCTCAAAGAGAGATTTCTCACTGCGGACGTTAAAGGCATGGATCAGCTGGGAGCAGCTCAGCACGGCGAAGGCCATGGTCCGGCCCGCCGCTGGGGCTCCGGCGCCATCGAAGAACACCCGGCCGATGGTGAAAGCCAGCAGAGAGATCATGCCGATGAAGCAGCCCTCGATGGCGATGCTGTAGGTCATACCCCCGGCGAACAGGCTTTTTTTGGCGTCGGTCGGCGGCTTTTTCATAATATCCTCATCCACCGGCTCCACGCCCAGGGCGAGAGCGGGCAGACTGTCGGTGACCAGGTTCACCCAAAGCAGCTGGATTGCCAGCAGAGGGGTGGGCAGCCGCATGAGGAAAGCGGCCAGCACGGTGATGATTTCTCCGATATTGCAGGACAGAAGAAAATGGACGGTTTTTTTGATGTTTTCAAAGATTCCCCGTCCCTGCCGCACCGCGGCCACAATGGTGGAAAAGTTGTCGTCGGTCAGAATCATATCGGCGGCGCCCTTGGCTACATCGGTGCCGGAAACCCCCATAGCGCAGCCGATGTCAGCGCCTTGAGGGCGGGCGCGTCGTTGATGCCGTCTCCGGTCATGGCCACCACGGCTCCCCGGGACTGGAACGCCTTGACGATCCGCACCTTGTGCTCCGGGGAAACCCGGGCGAATACGGTGTATTCAAAAATATGCCGGCTCAGCTCCTTCTGGCTCATGGCGTCCAGCTGGCGCCGGTGAGAGAGCGGTCCTTGCTCCTAAGGATTCCCAGCTCCTTGGCGATGGCCCGGGCGGTGACAATGTGATCCCCGGTGATCATCACCGGGAGGATTCCCGCCTGCTGGCATTCCCGCACCGCAGCCTTGGCCTGTGGCCTGGGGGGATCGATCATTCCCAGCAGGCCGCAGAACACCAGGCGGGTTTCGATTTCATCAGCATTTTTCGGCAGGCGCTCCACATCCCGGTAGGCCACCCCAAGCACCCGCAGGGCCCGGCCGGCCATGTCCTCGTTGTATCCCTCAATCTGGGCCCGCTTGGCCGCGGTCAGCGGGGAAGCGCCCAGCCCCACGGCATAGGCCTCGCACCGGCGCAGCAGCACGTCGGGGGCGCCTTGGTGATGATCCGGTACCGGCCGCCGCCCAAAGAGTGGACGGTGGTCATCAATTTTCTCCCGGAATCAAAGGGGATCTCCCGCACTCTGGGAAAGGAGAGCTCTAACAGATTTTTCCGCTTGCCGCTGTTGGCCGCCGCCAGCACCAGGGCCACCTCGGTGGGCTCTCCGGCGGCGGAGGGGCGGTCCAGGCCGCCGGACAGGGTGGAATTGTTGCACAGGGCGGCAAAGCTTAGCATGGTCTGACCCTCGGCGGAGGAAAAGGCGGCGGGGCCGGAGGGAGAGCAAAGCTCCGTAACGGTCATGCGGTTTTGAGTCAGGGTCCCGGTTTTATCCGAGCAGATCACGTTGGCGCTGCCCAGGGTTTCCACCGCAGGCAGCTTGCGGATGATTGCCCGGTTAGCGGCCAAACGCCGGACGCCGATGGCCAGCACGATGGTCACCACGGCGGGCAGGCCCTCGGGAATCGCCGCTACCGCCAGGCTGATGGAGATCATAAACATCTCCAGGGGCGGCACGCTTTCCATCAGGCCCAGGAGAAAGATCACCAGGCAGATAATCAGCGCCCCGATTCCCAGGTATTTCCCAGTTTGGGCCAGCTTCTGCTGTAAGGGCGTCTGGGGCGAATCCTCCTGGTTGATCATATGGGCGATTCTGCCCACCTGGGTTTCCATTCCGGTGCTGGTCACCACGCAGGTGCCGTGACCAGCGGTGATGGTGCTGGGAGGAAAACACCATATTTTTCCGGTCGCCCAGGGGCGCTGCCTCCGGACAGCGGGCAGAGGCGTTTTTTTCTCCACGGACAGGGATTCCCCTGTGAGGGCGGATTCCTCCGCTTTCAGGTTGACCGCTTCCAGAGCCGGGCGTCGGCTGGAACGAAATCCCCGGCCTCCAGCAGAAGAATGTCTCCGGGCACCAGATCCTCAGAGGCGATTTCCGCCGGCTTGGAATTGCGGATGACTCTGGCATGGGGGGCGGACAGCTTTTTCAGGGCGGCGATGGCCTTTTCCGCCTTGCTCTCCTGGACTACACCGGTGATGGCGTTGATGATAACGATCAATAAAATGATAATGGAGTCGATGTAATCGCCGTCGCCGCTGATTCTGGCGGTAAAAAAGGAGATGGCCGCCGCGATCAGCAGCACGATAACCATAAAGTCGGAAAACTGCTCTAAAAACCGGAGGAAAAGGCTTTTCGGTTTCTTTTCCGCCAGTTTTGTTTTTTCCGTATTTTTTCTGCCGCTGAGCCGCCGATTGCCCGGTCAGCCCCTGCTTTTGGTTCACATTCAGCTGGGCCAGGGCCTCGGCGGCGGAGATGCTGTGCCAGTTCATACCATACCCCCCGTTCCAGTCAGCGGATTACGCTGTCCGCTGACGCTTTGATTTTTCTTTTTGTTTAGATTCCACAGCCGCGGCCCGCGGCTGGTTTTCCGGTTCCCACGGGCCTTTTCAGGCAGAAAGAGAGAAAGCGGCCCCAGAGCCTAAAAAGGCTCCGCCCGATTATGCCTTCACACAGCGGGAACCGCAGTATGAGACGGCTGTTTTTATCCTTTGGGTTCGGAGCCTGCCGTCCTGACTTATATATATGAGGGCGGGCTCTGGAACATACACCATTTTTGTCCGTTCCCCATAGAATGGGGGGAATGGAGTTGGTAACATGAGGCTTTGCTGCGGTCTTAATTTTGGCGGTTTCCCTCAGCATGGACGCCTTGGGCATCGGCATTTCCTATGGCTCCGGGGAATCCGGGTATCCTGGAAGCGCGGGTGGTAATCTGCGCCATGTCTATGATGGTCACCGGCGCGGCGGTGGGCCTTGGCAGCGTGCTGCTGGAGGTCATCCCCCTGCCGGCGGCTAAGCTGCTCGGCTGCGGTATGCTGCTGATTCTGGGCCTCGTCATTATCGTGCAGGGATTTCGGAAACGAAAGGAGGAAAACTCCTTCTCCTGCGATTTTGACCGTTCTAAGGCCATTGAAACCGCCGAGGCCCTTTATCTGGGGGCGGCGCTTTCTGTGGACTCCTTCGGCGCAGGAGTTTCCAGCGCCGTTTCCGGCATGAATTCAATTTTGGTGCCGATCCTGGCGGGGCTCATGCAGATGCTGTTCCTTTGGGGCGGCGGCTTTTTAGGGAAAAGGACTGAAGCTGATCCGGCTGAAAAATCCCGGGATCTTTGTCTATCTTCCGGCGGTCCTGCTGGTCATTCTGGCCGTGCTGCGGTGGTTTTCCTGATACCGGCGGGGCCGCGCGGCGTCTACGGTTCCGCGGAGCGTTTTTCCGGGGACCGCTCCCCCTTTACCTTTATGCCGGCGTGAAAAGCAGGGAGGTCTCCGCCCGAAGGCTTCCAGCCGCCTGAGGCTTTCTCTGGCAAAAAGAAAATAAAAAACAGCCGGGCG
>ENA-OQAJ01000276-OQAJ01000276.1-human-gut-metagenome-genome-assembly--contig:-NODE-276-length-16234-cov-2.249395_pt1 | contig 16234 bp, 16 predicted proteins | sample MGYA00242736_ERZ504529 | MGnify/ENA primary metagenome ERZ504529 (study PRJEB26092, sample SAMD00036275) | human gut metagenome | host: Homo sapiens | study: EMG produced TPA metagenomics assembly of...
ATTTCGCGCGTGACATGCAGCGTGCGCAGCAGGAATTGTATGGCCATGCCACGCCGACCACGGTCGAAGGCGAACCGCCGTTCCCGCAAAATCTGTACGCACAGTCCCAGCGAACAGCCAGGCAGCCGCGGTTGTTCCGAAACAGCGCAGCACTTGGGCCAAGCCTCTTGCGATCGTTGTTTCGGCGGTTGCCGCGATCACGGCCGTCGCGTTGGTGTTCGCGTATGTGATCTTGCCGAATATGGATTCGGCTTCCGACAATAGCAGCGTGCAGATCAAGACTCCGGGAACGCACGATCAGGACAACGATTCGCCTGATTCGGCCATCACCACAAGTAGCGTGCCCAGTGTCGAGAATCTGGCCGGCTCATATTCCGCCGATGGCGGCAGCGTGCAGTTCACATGGGTGAACCCCGACCCTCAGGACGGCGATTCGTACGCATGGTCGCTGGTAGGCGATGCAGGAGTAGACCCGAACGCCCAAGGAACCACCACCACCGACACGCGCATCAGTATCGACCCCGCCGACGGCTCGCAGACCTGCATCCAGGTGAGCCTCATCCGAGCGGACCGGCAGATGTCGCAGAATCCTGCGATCGCGTGCGCGGCCAAACCATAAGCATCACCATACTTCGCAACCGGACCGTCCAACGGCATATTTTCAATCGCAAACGGCATATACGGACCGATCACAACGACAATCGGAACATTCAGGGAAGAACCGAAAATGGGCAAACGCAAGAACGGTGCCAACCAATCGGCGCAATCATATGAACGTCAACTACGTTTCGGATCAATGGTACGCAAACTGCTGTTGCCGTCGGGAAGCAGGCGGTGGATCACGCCGATCGTCATGCTGCTTCTGCTGCTGGGCATCATCGCGGGCGCGTTCATCGTCAGTTCGGTGACGCAACGGCATGTGCAGCTTGACGACGGCACCGTGTGGATCACCTCGTTGAAGGACCGCAAAGCCGCACGATTCAATGCGAAAAACAAGGATGTGGACGCTGGAGTCTCGTCCGCAGCCTCCCGTTTCGACGTGGCCCAACATAATGGCAGCACCGTGATTTCCGAAGGCACCAAAGCCAGCAATATCGCGGCTTCCACCATCAGCGAAACCGGCAACACCGCCATCAAAACGGATATCGAAACCATTATCGGAGGCGGCACCGCAGCGTTCATCAACGTCAAAACCGGCAATGTGTGGGTGGGATCCGCTGCCGATGTGAAATCCGTCAACCCCACCACCGACAAGCCGAACATGAAACTGGGATCCGGCGGAAAAATCGCGGTGACGCACAACGGAACCGTATACGGATACCGCGCTTCCGATGGCGCGGTGCTGAGCATCGACGGGCCGCAGGCACGCGTGAGCAAGTCGGCACGATAGGAGGCGCACCGCATGCCGAATCGTTCACCGTCATCGGCGAAACCCCGGTGGTGGCGGCGAAAAGCACCGTGTATTGGCCGCAGGGAAGCGCAGCCATCAATCTGCAGGGCAGCATGACCTTGCAGGCCCCTTCCACGGACGGCAAACAGAACGGATGGGTGGCCGTGGCGACGCCGCGCGGACTCGCAACGGTGGATCTCAACACCAAAAAAACCTCTGAAACAACGAATTCCGGCAAGGGCGAGCCGCCCAGCCGGTATCCACAGGCGGATGCGTGTTCGCCGCATGGGCGCAGAAAGCCAACAATTACGCCAAAGTGTGCTCCGTAGACGGTTCGGATACGGCATTCGACACCCTGACCAACATCAACGCCACTTCGGAACTGATATTCCGCACCAACCATCGCCTGGTCATACTCAACGACGTGGTCAACGGCAACGTTTGGAATCCACAGGAATCCACCAAGGTCATCAAAATCCAATGGAACAAGGTGGAAACCAAACAGTCGAAGCAACAGGAACAGAACAACGACAGCGCCAACAACCAGCATAATTTCAGCAAGACCTGCTCGTCGCAATCCGGCCAGATCAAAGCCGAAGATGATTCGTTCGGCGCGAGAACAGGATCGCAGCAGATCCTCGACGTGCTCCGCAACGACGAACAGACCGACTGCTCCGTACTGCGCATCACCTCGGTAAGCGCCCCCGACGGCGCCAACATCAGCGTTTCCCCCGTATACGACGGACGATATCTGCAGCTCGACGCTTCCGCGGCATCCGAAGGATCCGTATCGTTCAGCTATGAAATCTCCGACGGACGCGGGCAAACCTCCAACGCCGACGTAAGCCTCACACTGGTAGGCGGGGACGACAACGCGCCCCAGCAAACCGATACGCCACCGGAAATCGACGTGGAACAAGGAGCGACCTACACCACCAACGCGCTGGGCAGCTTCTCCGATCCCGACGGCGACCCGCTCACCCTCATATCCGCAACCACGCAGAACACCGACCAGGTGACCGTTTCCACACGCGCCGACGGGCAGCTCGTATTCAACGCGGGATCCATGTCTTCCGGACGCGCCGGCATCGAAGTGACCGTTTCCGACGGCCAGCAGACCGGCACCGGCATGGTGTATTTCTCAGTGAAACCGGCCAACACGCTGGCCGCGGTGATCGATCCGGCCGTCAAGCAGACCACGCCAGACACCCGCACCACCATCGCGCTCAAACAATACGTGCATGGCACCTCGGCCGAACCCGCGCAGCTGACCGCCGTGGAAACCCCATCCGGCGCATCCACCACCATGAACGCCACCGATATGTCGTTCACCTTCAGCGCATCCAACCCCGGCACCTACTACGTGCCCTACACCATCACACAAGGATCCATCCCCTCGACCGGCCTGGCCCGCATCGAAGTGCAGGCGGTGACCGGAGACTCCGCCAAGCCCATCGCAGCCAACGACGTGGCACTGCTCGGCGCCGACAACACCGCAATCGTGGAACCACTGTCTAACGACGTCGACCCGATGGGTGGTGTGCTATCCGTGACCAGCGTGACCGCCGACGCGGCGAGCGGCATCAAAACCGGCGTCGTAAGCAACAAGCGCGTCTACATCACCGCACGGCAGGTACCGACCGAACCCGTGCAGATCAAATACAGCGTAGCCAACGCGGCAGGCACGTCAACCGGCGTGATCGTGCTGCAGCCACCGGCACTGACCACCTCCAACTCCGTGCCGAAAGCCGACAACATCACCACGCAGGTACGCACCGACGGCATCGTCTCCATCGACGTGCTCGACCACGTGACCTACTCCGACGGCACCACGGTAAGCCTGCAAAACGACCTGCAATACGACAAAAACACGTTCAAAGGACTCGTATTCGTATCAGGCAACACCGTACGATACCAAGCATCCGACCAAACCGGATCCTTCCCCGTAACGTACACCGTCAAAGACAATCTCGGCAACGCGGCATCCGCCACAATCACCATCAACGTGCATCAAAAAGACGCTTCCAACAAGCTGCGCCAACACCATCCGACGTCGAGGCGCAAGTCGCGGCCGGCCAAAAAAGTCCAGATCCCGATCACCTTGACCGGCATCGACGCCGACGGCGACGACGTGCAGCTGCTCGGTCTCGGCAACAAGGCGCCGACACTCGGACGCATCAGCGAAGTCGGCGCCACCTACCTGGTATACGAAGCCTATGCCGACTCCACAGGAACGGACACCTTCTCATACGCCGTCGAAGACTGGACCGGCCAACGATCCCAAGCGCAAATCCGCGTAGGCGTATTCACATCCGGCACCGACTCGGGCGTATACGCGCGCGACGACGAAATCACATTGCGCCCCAACACCGCAGCAACCGTGCCCGTGGCGCAAAACGACATCTCCGGAGACAACACCGACCTGGCCGTCAGCGAAAACGTCGAATCGCAAGACATCAGCAATGTGACCGTGGCGGACAATACGCTCGCCTTCACCACTCCTCAGCAGGCGGGCACCTATTACGTGGTGTATACGGTCAAAGACAAGGCAGGATTGTCCGACACCGCGACATTGACGGTGAACGTGGACGACAACGCCACCATCGAACCGCCGACAGCATACGACTACCGTGTGCCATCTTCCGCGACGATCGATAAGAAATCCATCGACGTGGACGTTTCGCAATGGATCGCGAACCCTTCCGGCAGCGCGACGAACTGCAGGTGGCCGTGGATGATTCCGCCACCGGCCATGCGCATATCAAAGGCGGTGACAAGTCCACGACCATTAGCGTGGAATTGACGGATGAGGCACGAGCCGTGCCGTACACCGTGACCAACACGACATACAACATCACGTCCACGGCGTTCATCCAAGTGCCCGCGTACGGCGTGTTCCCGCCAACCCTTCGACCGAGCGCCGGCATTGAAGGTGAACGCACGCGAGACGATCACCATCAATATCGCCGATTATGTGCGCGTGGGCGCAGGCAAGATCGCGTATGTGGACGGCGCCGATTCGGTGAGCGCCACGAAGGCCGCGGACGGAGACCTGTATGTGAACGACCAGACGTTGAAGTTCACCGCATCAAAGGATTATTCCGGTCCAGCGTCCATCACCTTCACCGCGGTGGATGGCAAGCGCGACAAGAACGACAAGGTGAAAATCATCAATTCGGCGGTGTTGACGTTGCCGATCACCGTGATCGGACGTGACATGCCCGCGCCGACGTTCTCCTCGTCCACCATTGACGTGGTCGCAGGAGAAAGCGCCACCACCATCGATCTGACCGCGTTGACCCATTCGGCGTCCGACCTGTATGACGATGAGAAGCAGTACACGTATTCGGGTGGCACCGATTCCGACCAGGTGAGCGCCAAAGTGAGTTCGAACGGCAAGCTGACCGTGTCCGCCGACAAGACCGCTTCGCCGGGAACAACGGTGAGCGTGCCGATTTCGATTCAATATTCGAAGGGCACGGTGAGTGCGGGCGTCACGGTTCGTGTGACGGCCTCCAACAGGCCTTTGGCACGCATCAACGCGAAAACCGTGAAGGTCAAGGCAGGATCCAGTGAGGAAGTGAACCTGCTGTCCGATGCGTATAATCCGTTCCCCGATTCCGCATTGACCGTGACCGGATGCACGTCCGATGGCGCGTCGAAGCTGACCGTGGACTGCCCGTCCAACGGTGTGGTGTCGATCAGCGCCTCGTCCGATATCGGCGCGAGCACCAACAAGGTGATCGTCAACGTGCGCGATGCCACCAATACGAAGGAACGTGAGGTGACGGGCACCATCAACGTTTCGGTGATGGACAAGCCGGATGCGCCGCTGCTCTCCCCCATCGCCGGAGACCCGCAGGATGGCGCGGTGAATCTGAGTTGGACGGCCGGCTCTCGAACGCAGTCCGATCAGCGAATACAAGGTGTCGTGGGGCGGCGACGGTTCCGGCGAGAAATCGTGCGGATCCGTGACCTCCTGCCAAATCACCGGCTTGAAGAACGGCAAGACGTACTCGTTCAAGGTGCAGGCCAAGAATGAGGTCGGCTGGTCGAAGGAGTCGAATGGCGTGGAAGGCACGCCTGACAAGCTTCCGGACGCGCCGACCGATGTGAAGGCCGAAGCTAGCAAGAACACCATCACTGTCACATGGAAGGCTTTGGAGGGTAATTTCTCCGCCGTCGACAAGTATCAGGTGACGTTGAGCGGTCCGAATGTGGCGAATCCGGTCCAGGAAGTCACTGGCACCAGCATCACGTTCAAATTCGACGACAATGCGATCACCGACGGCGCATCCTATACCGCCACGGTCAAGGCGCATAACAAAGTGAACTGGAGCCAGCCCTCCACGCATCCAATGCCGTTTCGCCTTGGGGTACGCCTGACAATCCGACTATTTCCGCCGATCAATCAGGCGACAAGATCGTGGTGAGAGGGCGGATCAATGACGCACGTAACTCGAAATACCAGCGATTACGGTAAGCATCGAGGGCGAAGACAAATCCGTGGAGACAAGCGCCAAGGATTATTCCGTCGAATTCGACATTAAGAACGAGTGGTACTACAGAAAACTTAAGCCGACGATTACCGTGGTTACGGAACGCAGTGGCTCATTGCGCAACGAAGCGTCCGTTTCGACTTTCACAGCAGTCGATCCTCCAACCAATGTGAAGCTGGAACTCAACAACAACACATGTGTGGCGACCTGGTCCAGAAAAGGTGGACGCGTCACAGGTTTCGTTGTAAAGGCCAAGGGTTATTACGATGATGATGTTCATGAGAGCAGAGCCGAATGGCCGCTTTCCGGTGATTGGAGCACCTGCGATACGGTAAGCGTGCAACAGTACTTCATCGACACCTCACATCTCAGCGACCCAGCAATCGCTACCGATAATACCGTCGGCAACAAAAAGCCAGCGGAAATCACACTGCCATCCTCATTGACGTGGGATACACAGAACGCCAACATCATTCATGTCAATGGCGGTAGTTGGGAGGCCCACGGGCGAAGTGTCAAAGGCCAGATCGTCATCACTCCGGCAGGGGAAAGCTCGCATACCTACGATTGGCCAGCTAACGGCACACTGGATGTTTCCGACATCACCAGTCCTTCCGGTACCAGATGCGATTGGGAGGTTCGCGTGATCACCACTGCCGGGGAACCAGAAATCAATGCGACCAAGAAAAGCTCTGATCCCGTGACCGGAGTCCGATACGAGGAGAAAACCCCCGATCCGGAACCGGGACCAACCCCTGATAATGGAGAGACGCAATCCTCGATAGACACCAATGCTTCAGCCATCTCATTACGAACAGGGTTGGCAGGAAAACAGGCGCGAGGCATCTCATTCACCGTCAAAATAAGCAAATTCAACATCACAACCAATCATCAATACGATCAATAGAAGCAACCAAGGAGTACCTATGAGCAACGAAACGACGACGCCACCCAGCTGGTTCCATTGGGCGCCATATGAGCAAGCCGCAACAGCCCGGCAATCCGCAGGCACGCCCCGCATTCCAAGCTCCAAGCCTGCCGACGCATCCGCAGGAACAGGACGGAGACGAAGAGGCACGGTACTCAGCACGCATAACGCAACTCCTTCCAGGCCGACGAGGCTACGGTTCCAATGGCGCAGCCATGCAGGCGCAACCGACGCAATCCGCTCCAACACAACAGCCGCTACCACAATCGCAATCGGCTCCCGTAATGGCAACGCGCCAATTCCCGCAGACTACGGCACCAAGCGTCAAGCCCGCGCAGCCGGCCATGGCTTCTTCCATGATGTCCGCGCCGCAGGCCGACATCACCGAATTCCATGAACTGTTCGCCCAACTGGTCGGCAACATCTCACAAGTCGTGGTCGGCAAGGAACAGCCGATCCGCCAATGCGCCACCGTCATGATCGTCGGTGGCCACATTCTGCTCGAAGACAATCCGGGGACCGGCAAAACGCAGCTGGCCCGCGGCCTCGCCAACTCCATCGACATGTCGTTCAAACGTATCCAGTTCACTCCGGATCTGCTGCCGTCCGACGTGGTCGGCGTCACCTACTACGACCAGAAGAACGGCGAATTCGAATACCGCGAAGGTCCGATTTTCGCATCCATCGTGCTCGCCGACGAAAATCAACCGAGCCTCGCCAAAAAACGCAGTCCGCACTGCTCGAGGTCATGGAAGAGCAGAAAGTCACCGTCGACGCGAAACCCATGCGGTACCGCAGCCGTTCATGGTCATCGCCAACTCAGAACCCCATCGAGCAACTCGGCACCTACAAACTGCCTGAGGCGCAGATGGACCGTTTCCTCATCAAAACCACCATCGGCTATCCGAGCCATGACGAAGCGTGAACATCCTCAAGCAGGTCAACGTCACCGACCGTGCCTCCACCCGTACATGCGGTGCTCACCCGGCAACGACGTGCTGCCGCATGCGCGCCATCAGCGAAACCGTGCGTCTCGACGACGCGATCATCGAATACATCGTGCGCTTGGTGGAAGCGACGCGCCACAACGAACGCATCCAAGTCGGATCGTCCATGCGAGGCGCGCTCGCACTGACCCGATGCGCCCGCGTGTGGGCCGCGTCCAGCAATCGCGGATACGTGGTGCCCGACGATGTGAAGCAACTGGCCGTCGCCGTGCTCGCACACCGCATCACGCTCACCGCGGAGGCCACATTCGCGGGATCCACCCCCGAACAGATGATCGAACAGATCCTCAATGAAGTGCCTTCACCGACCGTGGGCGCCACCGCCTGAAACGCACGGCGCAGCCAGCCGCGTACGACACGGCACACGCAAAGCGCACACCCCACACGAAACGTTCGTAAACCCCCGAAAGGTCAAGCATGCGACAATCCAAAACCATGCAGCGCAGGAGAACCATGCAACGATCCCTGCGACGCATCAAGCATCGCATCAAACGACTGGTCACCTCATACGTGTCGCCGCTCGGATGGGCCGTGACCGGACTCGCCATCGCCTCACTCATAGCGTTCACAATCCTCAGCTGGCATGAACTGCTGACCATGGCGATCGTGTTCGCATGCATGATGGTCGCCGCCATCATGCTGTCGCTCGGCAACACGTCGTTCACCGCCACCATAGACGTGTCCAGCAGGCGCGTCACCGTGTCAGACACGGTGAAAGTCGATGTGTGCGTCGACAATCCAGGGCGCACGCCAACCACATCAGCACGCGGCGACCTGCCCATCGGAGACAGCCACGAACGATTCGCCATCCCCATGCTCGCCGCCGGCCAATCACGCCAAACCACCGTGGAATTCACCGCCGTCTCCCGCGCGGTACTGCCGGTCGGTCCCCTGTCCATACGCAAAGGCGACCCATTCGGACTCGTACGACACGAAAAGAAACTTGTCGACCAAATCAACGTGTTCATCCACCCGAAAACCGTTATGCTGAACACACTCAACGCCGGAATTCCGCGAGATCTCGAAGGCCAGCCAAGCGGCGAAATCGTCGACGACGACCTCGATTTCTACGGACTGCGTGAATACGAGCCAGGCGACGACGTACGCAACGTGCACTGGCTCAGCTCCGCAAAAACAGGCGCACTGATGATCCGTCAATACGAGGCGACCCGACGCACCGACACCGCATTGACCATCAGCGTGAACCCCGACGACTATGTGAGCTCCGACGAATTCGAACTGGCGGTATCCGTCCATGCCTCCATCGGCGTGCAATGCCTGCTCCAAAACCGACCGGTGACCTCACACGCGGGAACCGAACACATCATGCCACGCAACTCCACGGAATTCCTTGACGGCTGCAGCGCCATCTCCCCCGATATCAGCGACAATCCGAATCTGGCGCAAACCACCCTCGCCCATGCCCCCGACTCATCGTTCTACTACATCACCGTCGGCAGGCTCAAAAACATCGACGAAATCAAACACATGCGCTCGCACTCCCCCGATCCGCAACCTGCGTGGTACTGCAAACCGCCATCGGACAGCCACGCGCCATCAAACGATACGCCGATTTCACCCTGGCGACCGTAGGAAACCTAGACGATCTCCCAATGATCATGGGGGTACTGGAATGAGCACCACAGGACTTTCCACCCACAACACCAACACCGACGACACCGGCCGCACCACCGGATTCGGCAACACCTTCACCGGAACCGGCACCGGCTCATGGGCCGACTCCACACACTCCGTCATCTGGATGTCACGAGACGGCAAATCACAGGCACTCCCCTACCTACGCCGGCCACGCGCCTCGCAATACGCAAGCCTACTCGTCGCAGCCCTACTCACCCTCGCCGCCGCCAGCAACCTCATCGATGTCTACGGATCGGCCACATCCTGGGCGCTCGCCGCCATTCCGGCCACCATCATCGGATCTCTCGTGGCGCTCGCAGGCACGGTTCCGGCACTTCGTCTCTGGTGGCAGATGCTGTTCATGGCCGTCGCCCAGCTGGTTGTCGGCCCTGTACTGTTCCTCAACGACACCACCATCGCCCATATTGTTCCGACCTTGCGCACGCTTACACAAGGCTGGATGAACATGCTCGGATCGTTCAAATTCATTCTGTCGGTCGAACCTCCCACCGGTACCGCCGATGGCTGTTTGCTGGCCGTATGGACCATCTGCCTGTGGTTCGCGCTACTGACCGGCATTTTCGCAGTGACTGAAGATGGCCGATTCACCATGATCGCCATTATTCCCGTTACCGCCAATCTTGCGATTTGCGCGCTGCTCGGCTCATCTTCCGGCTATTACCGCATGTTCGTAGGCACCATAATGGCGCTCATATTGGTGATTTGGATCAGCGCACGTTGGAAATTACTGGAATTGGGACGTTGGCTCAGTTCCGTCGTGATCGTGGTGCTTTCCGTCGCATTGGCGATTGGAGGATGCCTCGTCGTCGATCAGGACCGCACCATTCTGCGCGACCATTATGATCCGCCGCTTAGCCCGTACAATTACACCAGTCCGTTAAGCGGCATGCGCTCGTACATTACAAACAGTAAGGACGACGTGCTCCTCACCGTCGAAAACCTGCCCGCTGGATCAAGCGTGCGACTAGCGGTCATGGACCGTTTCGACGGCAACGTATGGAATCTGTCCGACTCCACCATGTCGTCGGACTCCTCCAATTACCGACGTGTCGGCACCTCCATCACCAACAATGCCGAAGAAGAAATTCACCGCCACATTCACCGTGGACAAAGGACTCAGCGACTACTGGCTGCCCATGGCCGGAGCCGCATCCAGCGTGACATTCGACAACAGCGAAAACTCCGACTCGTTCTACTACAACAGCGACACCATGTCGGCCATCTACCCCTCACGCACCTCCGAGGTCTCACCTACACGAAACCGGCATCATGCCAACGGTTCCCACCGACAAACAGATCGCCAAAACAGACGCGGCCGCCATCAGCCAGCCAAAAGCCGAAGATGTGCCCGACTGCGTAGACAAACTCGCCACAGCCATCGCCGGAGGCCAATCCAAAGGCGGCGAAGCGGCCCAGGCCTTAGCCGAAAAGCTCAAAGAATCCGGTTGGTTCTCACACGGATTAAGCGGCGACTACCCGTCAACCGCAGGCCACGGCAACTACCGCATCGACCAACTGCTCGCCGGAACGGCCATGGTCGGAGACAGTGAACAATACGCCTCCGCCATGGCATTGATGGCACGCAGCCTAGGTCTTCCCAGCCGTGTGGTACTCGGATTCCTGCCAAAAGACGACGAAGGTGAAATCAGCGAAAGCCGCACCGAAGAACAAGGAAAAACCACCATCACGAAATTCACCGGCAACGACGTGACCGCATGGGTGGAAATCAAACTGGACGGCTACGGTTGGGTGGCATTCTATCCAACGCCAAAGGAAACCAAAGTCCCCGACGAAAACCAGAACCTCACCCCACCGAATCCGCAAACCCTGGTACGCCAGCCCCCGGTACCACTCACCGACCCGCTACGCGACGACACCCAGGCCAAAGGCAAGTCCTCAATCGGCGGAAGCATGGCCGACGAAACCTCAGCCAACCTGTTCTGGCAGCATTTCGGCAGAATCGCAAGAAAAGTAGCCATCTACGGAAGCCCTCTATGGACGCTGCTCATCATATGCGGTCTCCTGCTCGCCATCAAAGCGATCGCACTGGCACGATCAAGAAAACACGGCAGCACGCAGCAGCGTGTGGCAGCCGGCTGGCAATCGGTCGCCGCGCTCGCACGGCAAAGCGGACTCGACATTCGAGGCACACGCAGCGAACAGGCGGTTTCGATCGCGAATCAGATGGATATTTCCCGCGAGACCTTGCTCGCTTTGGCGCGCAAGCCGATTACGCGGCCTTCTCCGGTAATTTCGTCAACGAAGAGCATGTGCAGCAATATTGGCGCGATATTGCGCAGGAACGCAAGTACATGCTCAAGTCATTGCCGACGTTACGCCGATGGCGTGCCAAACTTTCGCTTGCCGACGTTTTCCACTTCCGCAGCAACCGCAGCGGGCGGAACAACGGCAGCGATCGGAAGCACAATCGTAAGAAAGGACGGGACTCATGATCTTCCGTAGCATCGAGCCGGCCTGAATAGCAATGTCGGGTGCAAAAGAAAAAACAACCAAGACAACGCTCTCGCCAGCCGTGGCGTATATGTCGTATGCGATGGCATGGGCGGCGGCAAAGGCGGCGAGCGGGCCAGCGCACAGGTGGCGGCATGTTTCTCGCAGCTTGCCGAACAGCCGTCGCGCAACCGTACGTCCATCGAACATGCGTTGAGCCAATCGCAGCAACAGGTGCTCGAACTTGGCCAGGAGCTTGGCGGCATCGCCGGAACCACCATCACCGGCGTGGTGCTGCCGACTCGCGTTGAAGATAGCGTGCATGAACAAGCCATCGATGAGTACTGCTACGTCATCAATGTCGGAGATTCACGCACCTACCATATGCGCGCGATGCGGAAGGCCATTGGATGGCGGAGTCGCTGACCCGGATCACACGTGACCATTCCGAACGCAGAACGCCATCGACACCGGCGAAATGCTACCGGACGAGGCGAACCGATGCATACCGCGCAATATCATCACCCAATGCGTCGGCGCTCCTGACGGCATTCAGCCGGACTGGTATGCGGCGCGCTCCACGGGACGTTTCATCATCTGCTCGGATGGCCTGCACGCGCAGATCGATCGGGAACTGCTCGCCGATGTGGCGGCCGCATATGGCGATCCGCAAGTCGCCGCGGATATGCTGGTGCAGTCCGCGCTCGACGCGGGCGGCAACGACAACGTCACCGTGATTGTGCTTGATATATGCGGCAAATCATCGGATTATTCGGCAAATGACGATTGGAACGTCAGCAAAATCGACGATCACGAGGATATCGGCGATTTACAGGAAAGCACATTGCAAACGTTACGTGCCGTCCAATAATGCGCATGTTCCCGCAATGACAATCGTCAATAATCGGATTTGTCACGTTATATCAGCGTATTCAATACAATATTTACAGACCACGAGATAAGGAGATCATGATGGTCGATTTCGATGCCGCGGTGGCGGCCGTGCAGGATCCGAACGCAGATCCCGTGTTTCTGGCGAAAATCGCTTACGAAAATCCGGAATTCGGCGCGAATGTGGTTGCCAATCCGCGTGCGTATCCGGGTCTGAAACGTTGGGTCGCCCAATTCGGCGATGAGCGCGCACGACAGCAGCTGGTCGCGATGGGGTGGCCGGTTCCGCAGGAAGGCGTTATGCGGAGGAATACCGAAACCACTCCGGAACAGGCACAGCAATCCCTAACGCAAGCGCAGTATCAGCAGCCGCAGCAAGCGTCGGAAGCGCAGTATCAGATGCAATACCAACCACCGGCAGCGACCAATACCAGTCTGAATCGTTCATGGAAGCGTCGGCATCGAATATGGCGAGCGACGTTTCAACGGAATACGTCGACCCGTATGCCAATCCAGCGGATTTGTCGGAAGTGGCCGATTATTCTTCGGCCCAGCCGCAATACGATCAGCCGCAATATGACGGGCAGCCGTACGCGGACAACGCCCAGTACGCCATGCAGCCGCAGGAACCGGCCGTGTCGAATAGCGGTTTTACCGCGGAATTGGCCATGACCACGCAAGACAAGATGCTGATGGCCCAGATCGCGAGCGAGGCTCCGGAGCTGCACCCCTTCCTTGCGCGCAATCCGCATATCTACCCGGATCTGCTCAACTGGCTTGCCAGTCTCAATGATTCCGCCATCAACGCAGCCATCCGTCTGCGACGGTAACCCCTTGGTAAAACTTGGCAAAAGCCCGACGAAAGCCGCCAAACAAGGCTAATAAGGCTAATAAAAGCCGCTTGCATTGGTAAGCTTTCGTACCATAATATGTTCGTTGCGCCGTCATCCTCATTTATGGATTGACGACGCAACATGTATCGCGGCGCGAAGGAAATCAGCGCTGTTCGAAAGTGAAGAACTGGTCTCCGATACGCACCGTGCAAGGCGCGTCAAGCTTCATCGGCTTGCGTTCGACCTTGATCTCCTCATTGCCTTGAATGATGTACGTGCCGTTGAGCGAACCGTAATCCTCGATCCACAATACGCCATCCTGATCGAAGCTGATCGCCGCATGATTGCGTGAGATGGTGCGCGTCGGATCCTCCAACTTCACGAATTCGCGCTTCCGGCACCTCAGCGGAAGGCTTGCGTCCCAGCAGCACACCCATATCGACGATCACTTCCTGGCCGGTCTGCTCGTTGTAAAGCACATACTCCAGCTTCGGCTGCTTCATGGTGAATGCCGAAGACAGCACCGTGCCATCCCAGTCGATGTCATCATCGTCATTGACCGGTTCGACGTCGGACGGTTCCAGCGCCGCGGCAGCCTGTTCCACCGGCTGTATGTTCGCCGCATACGATTCCGCGGATTCCTGCACATTTTCCAATGCTTGGAATGCTTGGGATTCCGGTGATTCGTATGTTGGCTGCGATGTTGGCTGCGATGTTGGCTGCGACTGCGCAGCCTCCGCCATGGCGGGCTCAACGAGAGAAGACATTACTGTGGCATCATCGTCATACCAACTGGTTCAGGTGGAGGCGGATATGGAAGAAAGCTCATACCTTCATTGTAATTTGCCATGCGATTTTGCGATGAAGATATCCGCTCTGCAATACGTACGGTTCCGCAATAGGCTGACTGTTGTCGTAGGGATCGCAGCAACTGCAGTTCCGCATTAAAAATAGTTCCGCATTAAAAAAATGGGGATCAGCTGTTTCCAGCCAATCCCCATTCATGTATTGAGATGATTTCAGACGTTATGCCATTCCATCATCGCTTTTCGGATCACAGGGTGTCGCCCAAATCCATCTGACCGCCATTGTCGTCCAGGAAGTCATCCGGATTGAAGTCGTCGCCGAGCTTCAGATCTCCGAAGTCGATGTTCGAGAAGTCGACTTCGGACAGATCGGCGTCGCCGAAGGCGGCATCGGACTCGTCGCCACCCAAACCGAAGTTCGGGTAGATGGTGTCGCGAATGGCCTTGTCAGGCTCGACCACGGCGTTACGGTAACGGGCAAGGCCGGTACCTGCCGGGATGAGCTTACCGATGATGACGTTCTCCTTGAGGCCCTTGAGGTCATCGACCTTCTGGCTCAGAGCGGCTTCGGTAAGCACGCGGGTGGTCTCCTGGAAGGAAGCCGCGGACAGCCAGGAATCGGTTGCCAGCGAGGCCTTGGTGATGCCCATCAGCTCCGGACGACCGGCAGCAGGCTTGCCACCTTCCTTCACGGCCTCATATTGGCGGCCTTGAAGCGGGCCTGATCCACCAGTTCACCCGGAAGAAGGTCGGTATCGCCGGAATCGATCACCGTGATACGACGCAGCATCTGGTGCACGATGACCTCGATGTGCTTATCGTGGATATCCACGCCCTGGGAGCGGTACACGGTGTGCACTTCCTCCACAATGTTCACCTGGGCAGCACGCGGGCCGAGGATGCGCAGGATCTTCTTAGGATCGACGGAGCCTTCGATCAGCTGGGTGCCAGCTTCGACATGATCGCCGTCCTTGACCATCATCGGGGCGCGACGGGTCACCGGGTAGGCGATCGGCTCGACGGAATCGTCGTCCGGCTTCAGGATGACCTGACGGCCGCGCTCGGTGTCTTCCACCTTGACCACGCCAGCGAACTCTGCGATCGGGGCCTCACCCTTCGGAGTACGGGCTTCGAAAAGCTCGGTAACACGAGGGAGACCCTGGGTGATATCGGATGCGGAAGCAACGCCACCGGAGTGGAAGGAACGCAGCGTCAGCTGGGTACCAGGCTCGCCGATGGACTGTGCGGCCACGATGCCAACGGCCTCGCCGACATCCACCAGCTTGTTGGTGGCCAGCGACCAGCCATAGCACTTGGCGCACACGCCGCGCTTGGATTCGCAGGTAAGCACGGAACGGGCCTTGACCTCTTCCACGTCGTGGGCAACAAGATCGTTGAGCACGTCCATGGACAGCGCGTCACCGGCCTTGTACAGCACGGTCTCGCCGTCGGCGGGATCGATCACGTCGGTTGCGAGCAGACGGGAGTACGGACCGCCATCGGCGGCCTTGACCAGATGCAGGTTGCCTTCAGCATCACGCTCGCCGACCTTCATCGTCAGGCCACGCTTGGTGCCGCAATCCTCTTCGCGCACGATTACGTCCTGGGAAACGTCCACCAGACGACGGGTCAGGTAGCCAGACTCTGCGGTACGCAGTGCGGTATCGGCCAGACCCTTACGTGCACCGTGCTGGGAGATGAAGTATTCCAGCACGGACAGGCCGTCACGGTAGTTGGACTTCACCGGTCGAGGAATGATCTCGCCCTTCG